>JGI20166J26741_12000028_pt1 | contig 19336 bp, 6 predicted proteins | sample TergutCu122P5_FD_26741 | JGI IMG/M metagenome (IMG submission 26741)
ACATAACACTTAGAAACTAATACTACAGCAGTGAAATATACGATGATTTATGAATAATGAATCAGGAAGAATATGGAAGGAAGCAGGTGTGATCCAGTTTCAGGTACAACTGGAGAAGGGCTGAGGGAAATCACAGACTTCAGTCTGGCCATTCACACTCTGTCCTCTCTAATATGAAGCAGCAATCATTCCAACATGATGCGTGGAAGAAAAAATGTAATAACAAATTCCATGGAGCAGAGTTTTTCTGAGAAGCCGAAAGTTCCTTGGCTACTCAAAGAATTCCCTGCATTTTATGGAACCCTATGGCTCACTGCCACATTCAAACAGCCTGTAACTTGTCCCTAAACCTGAGCCAGATTAGTCCAGTCCATGCCTTACCCTCCCCTTTCCAATATTAATATTATCCTCCCATCTAAATCTAGGACTTCCAAGTGGTCTCTTTCCTTCAGATTTACCCACCAAAACCCTGTATACATTTCCCTTCTTTCCCATACAAGCTCTATGCCCCTCCCATCTCATCCACTTTGATTTTGTCACCCTAACACTGCTTGGTGAAGAGTATGAATCCTGGAGCTACGCATTATGCAGTCTCCCCATCTCCTGTTACTTCCCTCACCTCAGACTCAAATATCTTCCTCAGCACCTTATTTTCAAACATATTCAACATATATTCTTCCTAGGAAAATGTAAATCCCACAGTAAGGATCCATAACAGGGTCTCAAACACCCGGTCCTCTCACTTACGTTAGTACAGTTACAGAACATAATAAAGTGCAGCCCACCTTAAATTTCAAAATCATCTCATCTGTCCACATACTATTGGAGTCTGAGACCCTGTGTCAATATAGACAATAGACGCAGCTCAACTTACAGCTCCTTTTTGTTTTAGCTGCTGGTCGCCTTGTGGCTGAATTTCCTCCAAGTGATTGGCAGGAACAGGTGAAACCTCAATAACATGGCTCTGTTCATTTATATTTAATACAACGAGCTTTACTCTTTCCTTTTCCTTTTTCTTCTTCTTCTTATCTTCCTGAAATGTGAAACATTGAATGATATAGCAGCTATCTGTAAAGCCAGCGACATCCCATGGCAATGTGTTTCTAAGCCATGCAAGTGTGACATCACACTTGGATTAAATGGAGGGTTACAAGCAGGAGATGACTAACCCACAAAACCGTAACATGATGGTTAGCGACACTCAGTGTTACGCTTACTGTACAATGCTGCTATGTTTTAAACATAGTGAATACCATCCCATTGTGTTTATAGACAAGTCAAGAAATTAAAAAACAGTCAAACACAACTTACTTTTCTTCATGTTGTTGAACTCTCATGGGCAACATGTTTTGACCCAATCTAGGTCATCTTCAGGCCCTTGTTAAGATACAGATCCTTATAAATAACTCTTAAAATGTAATGCGGGATCCCAATTGCTTACATTGCTTGTGTTATAAAATCTGAGTTGACACATATATTAACTGCATAATTACAAAGTAGTGTGTCAGATATGACATATTAAAACCAAATAAAAGACACAAAGTTGGTTTGAAGTAGGTAGGTGTGATATGAACCTTTTGTAGTTAATGGTTATTACTATATAAATGTAGAAATAGGTTATAAAACATTTATGTTCTAGAAGCGACGGGTATTTCGTTGGATCAGATGTTGATGTTGTAGTTTGATGGGTTATGCGAACTCTTTCGCAATGATGTCGGATTTTCAGGCTGGTATATGGACGAGTATCTAGGTATACAGTAGGATCTGCTAAGTCAAATTAATGCAGACTATGTAGTCTATGTAAACTTGTAAGTTTGGCGGCTCTGGTGTTTACTAAGAAGTGGTGGCAGTTGGTGTTCCTGTGTCCACGTTTTGCACTGGCGATATTATTATTTGGGTAGATTGCACTTGGGTATTATAAACTACCCTTATTTGATGGTTTAATATACAACTCCCACAATGTTTATAAAATGGTTGTTTCACGTAGCACTAGTTGTGAATGTAATTATCTGTATGCTTACACATTTTATGCACTGCACTGTTATAGCATTTCGCTCCTCTGTGGTTACGGGAGGGGTTGAAGCACAGGTGTGAGTGTGGTTATCTGTATGCTTATGCATTGTGTAATGCACATATGAACTGTCACAGTCTTATATGGTTGTGGAGGTAAGGCGAAGCACCAAGGGCCTGAAGATGACCTAGATTGGGTTGAAACATGTCGCTCATGAGAGTTTAACAACACGAATAAAAGGAAGTTGTATTTGACCGCTTTTTAATTCTTGACGCTGCTATGTTTGTACACTTTTTACACTTTACCCTCAAAAGTCTCAACTTCAGTATGTTGTGGGTACATCATCACTGCCTTACAACCCTTGACCAAGTCACTAAGAGTAATTAGCATATTATACCAAATTTATTACTTTTCCAAATTAATAATTTGATTTTAGTTTTACAAAAATACAACAAAAAAACTACACAGCAGAAACATGTGTAGATGAGAAACAGATAATCATTAAAAATATGTAACAGATTCATCAGGATATGAAAATCTCATTTATATTTGTAAAAAATCTTCACTATCTGGACTACATTTGACAACCCGCCTGATTCAAGATGTGAAAAACACAACATACATTTCTGAATTATCACCTACTACACTACATAATGGTACTGAATGAATGTTAGTTAGCATGTCCATGCAATTTACTTGGTCATTCATTGACTGAACGCTTTTTTCCTCATGGCTGAATTTTAACAAGAAAGGTAATAAGGTTGAGTTTCACGAAGTCAGTTAATAATAAACAGGTAGACAAGACAAGTGCTACACTAAATTAATGGGTACGATGTAGAACCTTGAAAATATTCTGCCCATGAAATACTGCCTAGAAGATGACTGCCACTTCTGTACCATTTCTATGGCAGCATTTAGCACAACAAAGCATCCACACGACGTGCAGAAGGCTCATATGATAGACCTGTCATGATCAATTAAAATCTCTGACACTGTGGTTATGCTATTAGGATCGACACTTCAGTATTCTGGACATGAACATATTTTGTATCATTTTGTATCTCAGTGGAATGACTATGAAGTCTACAGAAAACCCAGCACCAACACTTAAACGTTATCATAACAAAATGTAACTTATGATTCCCCACATACACTGACTTGCCACATCTTAGATGTTGGCCCTTCAGCTTGTCACCACCCTTCATATTGTGTAGACCATAACAATCAAGATAATGTAAACATAGTACATCTCAGCCACATCTAATTTAATTCATTCTAATTTAACATGAAAATACAGCAATCCATTACATATGAGTAATAACATTCACTCATAAAAAATTGAAGACTGCCAAACCAAGTACATACCTGAGGTGGCCGTTTATTGAAAACTTCTGTTTCTGGTTCCTGTAAGTCCATATTAGATTTTTCTTGTGAGGATGGTTGAGCAGGAACAGATGAAACTGCTTCTGATTGTTTCTTCTCACGCTCTGCTGACTTCTCTTTCACTTTCTTCCCTGTTTTCTTTTGCTTCTTATCTTTCACTTTGTCTTTTCCACTACGACCTAACAATAAGTTCTCCTCTGGCATGTTTCTTTGTTCGGCAATTGCTTCTTCGTAAGTCTTCTCTTTTATCCCGAACATTGAAATCACAAATATTACTACTGCAGAAAGTACTACTACTCCAACATAGACAAGACCCGTTTGGATATCCATTTTTTTACTGGAACCTAAATTGACAGTTAAAAAGAATAAGTCAAAATCGTGTAACATAAGACAGTAAAAACGTTATTCTGTTTACAGGGCACCGATATTAACCTATATTAACCCAATCCATCAGAGCACCTAAACAACAAATGTCACACATATTGTGTACATTTCTTGTGTTAAGTACTATGTGTTGTCGCTGTGTAACTACTGTATTTTCCATATTATATGAACACTGTCGGTAATTATTAAGTCTGCACTCTATCGTATTTATTCGGATGTGTACTAATCACAGCACAATACCTAATATACTGTTACTTCGTAAACCCATTAAAATCAAGCACTTACTTCAAATCTTCGTAGCAGATTGTGTGGCAACCGCTGCCGCAAAAAGGGGACTTCGTTAGCCAACTTTAGTAACAAATCACAAACCTACAACTCTACGATTCAAATCGGATCTACAGTATCAGCTCGTTTCATCGTGTACGGCATTTAACACGAAACACAGACATTTAAAGTATTCACTTGAAGCTACTATACTTCAAGTACTCAGCCAACCTCACTCAACGTCTTCTAACACCTAAACCGACCAGATGAATGATTACGACCACGCCTATGACAACCACAAGTAGTACTGATTGACACACACACACACACACACACTCAAACACGGATTACACGCATGCAATTCGACACATACATGCCACGTCAAGTGGCTTTTTTTGGCAACGCACCCTGGTTGTCGCCACCTCACGCAGGAAACCAGAGAGTGTATCACAATTTCATTAATCTGTGTATCCTACATTGCAAAGATCGTTTACTTTCATCCACGATTTCATCGAACCTCAAGGCATTGAAAACACCCAAAATGGAAGCCAATGTAGGAATGTTGTGGTTGAGTGGACAGTGTGAGATATTCTTTTAATACCACACGAATTAACGTGATGTTGCAAGTGTTAACGGGACATTTATTTGGAAGGTGCTTCTTTAAAGCACAGCTCAGTACATTCTGAAAAAAATCTGATATTGGTTTCAAAATATTTTAGGTTATGATTGAATTGTCATGAGCTGGAGTAAATTAAATACCGAAGATTTTGGAGAAGCCTGGAACGGGAAAGTATTCACAACAAATTTCGCCTAGTTTGCGTGTCTGAGGTGTTGTTAGATACTTGTAACTTCGACAATAATACAGAATGACCACATTGGCAGTTCAAGGGTAAGAATAAAATATAATTACAAATTACGACGTAAGATAGACACCATTGAAGTAGAAGAAATGTACTGCCTTTGCCGTGACATTTGTTCGTCTGTGCATAGATACATGAAATCCGAAAGTGAGCAAGCTTGTACTGGTTGTGTGGTGTAGTGTACTGAAGTTTTAAGTTTATGTTAGGTCGTATGAATGTTAACCTACAACGTAACATCAGGGTAAAAGTGCTCGTTAAAGCATTTTTATGAAGTTAAAGCTGTACTTATCCTTAACCCTGCACTGGAGGTACATGGTCAGTTTACTGCTGTGGAGACATCTGTGGTAGACATTGGATCAGAGGTTGACCAGACTCTACCGCTGCTCTGGTCATACTGACGAGGAGAAAAATTCCTGCCCTGCTGTGGAGTGAACTGTTGTATCCAGTCCACAGTCCTTTGTATTTCTGAGCCATCCTGACTTCCCTATTTCCCTGTAGACAAATTTTAGTGACCATAAGGCTTGCTGAATATTCCCAGGACTCTGATTAACCTCTAATGGACAAAAAAAAAAGGACACTGCTTTCCCATTTAATGTGTATCCCTTTCATGCAAAAGCGACAACATTTTCCCATACCATGCTTGTTTATTGAGCAGTGTTCTGGCCACAATGGAAACATGGCATTTAAGAGCTGTAGACTAAAGGTTAATGTTGTTTTCTGGTGGCAGCTGCCATGATCTGTAGTGGCCAGATGCAGCAGTTCAGTTATTGCTGTTGTTATTCTAGTCCATGTTGTTTCACTGTACATTGAAGTTTATGGGAATGTAACCTTAACAGTGTATGTATATGTGTTAAATGAGGCAGTGAAGATTTTGTAGGGAAAAAATGCTTATGTTATCTTATGTGTCACAAAAACACATAAGCTGCAACCTGTCATTAGGGGCCAGAAAGGTTACACACGTAAGTATATCATTGATAAACTCCAAAATATCTGTTCAAGTGTCAGAGACCAGTGACGATAACAGATGTTCATTTCATATTGTAGTCTTATGGATTATCACACTGTGTACTCTGCTAGGTGGTTACCAGCTTTTCAGAACATGCTCTCTCCATCTTCAGGGTAGAAGTGAAGATAGAGGCAGAATGTTTGTCCATAATGTTGGTAACCCTCTGTCAGACCACATGTTATACCCAAGAAGGCAACAAAATGATATTTCACTGCTATAAAAACTTAAAATCTCACTTCAAAAGTTGTGTCTTCCTAGATTTACATACCCATGTAATGGCTAGCATTTTGTGTGTTTTTTGACGTGCAACATTTTTATGATGGATTTTTTAAAAACACGTGCACTTTTATAACACTATATTTTATTTCAGAGATGATGCTGGATCTGAAGCCAGTGAAATTAAGTTTGAAACAATAGAACAGAGTTCACTGTGTATTGTGTCGGACATGCCCCATGTGAAGGAAGAACGGTAAGACCTCTTTCATTTTATGTAGTAGGCCAACAAATGTGCATATTTTACCAGGGTGCATTTGTTGGTCTACTACATAAATTTAAGTATTCCTTTAATGCAAGATGTGGAACATATGAATGTAGGACATAATTTTGTGTGACTGTACTGGCTTTGAATGTAAAAATGTCAGTCTGTGTTGATAAAATATGAACAGAATTTGTTTTTGGAAGATTTATTTTGTGAAGAATTGTGCATTGAGCCCTGCAGTACCATTGTTTTTTAGTAACGTGTACATAGTACATGTGAAATGCCTCTCTTTATAAAGTTGTGTTGATGTACTGTTTCCAGGATATGAGTTATGTAAATTAAAACTTCAGTACCTTTGGTATATGACAGTTGTGGCAGGTCTTGGCAAGTTGTCTTTGAATCTAGCCAGAAGCTCAAACATTTAGGAGCTGTTCTCACCATCATATCACAGGAATGAAGGAGATGTATAATGGACAGTGTGAAGCTGACCACTGAATCTCTAGCTTGGATATAGGCATACGATCATCATTACCTGTTACCTGCACTTCTGTGTACTATTGTACACATTGTGTATTGGGTACATTTCTACATACTTAGGTGTGATAATTACAAATGTAATTGCAGGAAGGACATTTGTTCAATCATTGGCAGTAGCTTACAGTCAGTGAAGGACGGTGCCTATATTGGATCTGAGATGGCAGTAGGAAAAGCAGAGGAGTAAGTGTTTGACAATAGCACTTGTTATGATTTTTCTTTTGTTTACTGAATGACTATATTATGTCAATAAAAACGTGATGTGTAACATGCCTTCCGGTTGTACTGTTGAGACCTGTGCAATTCTTAGTGGAGGAAGTGCTGAGAAGTATTGTAAATGAGCTCATCAGTTTAGAAAATACTTTATACATGTGCTTTAATTTGGCATTATTCACCACTGCATTAAGTGAGTGACCTGCAAGCAAACGGTAGTGCACAGGTTGCTTTATGCACTTTAGACTTGTTGTGGTCATCTGAGAGTGAAACAGAAATGAAGTAAAAGAACTGATGTGGTTATATGTTGCATTATGCACTATATTAAATGTTCTGTGGTCACCAGACATACAGACAACAGACAAGCTTATTTTGTAGCTTGTAGCTTATATTAAAATAATTTAGACAAGATATTGAGATTCTGAAGGGGGGGGATGAAGGGACTTTGTATGCTGTATGAGAAATGTGCAGATGCTGTTGACTTTTCATGAAGAAGCTACTAGAATGGAAGCATCTAATAAGATCTGAAGTTCTAACCATGGTGTTGTTGAAGATGTGATGCTGTGTCATTGAGCAAGTATTGTGAAATTTTGAAGAACTGTAGTGATTTCATCTTCAGGGTCAAGCAGTCCAAGAAGTGTTGGAGCGAATTATCTGACACAGTGCACATCCCAGAAGATGTGAATCTTTGGAAACAGTTCAGTTTAGTTGATCCTACTTCATTGCTAGTTTAATTTGATTTATTTTATTTTGTATTTTTTTTTTTTAATTTTATTTCCACAGCTTCTGTACTACCTCTCAGTAAATATTGGTTGTACTGATAGAAGGTTGCCATACGATACTTGAATAATGTGTTTGAGTTTTATATTTTATGCCAAAGTAATGAATTTGTAACTGCGTGTTACAGAATAGCAATGGGGCAAGCAGTTGTTAGCTGTCTGCAGACGATTGGTGCTGGAAGTGATGGGGCTAATACAGTTTTGGATCCTCTGGGCATAGTGATTGAGGAAGTGCACATAACAGAAGAAGTTCAGTGGGAGCAACAAGAGGTGCCATTCCACAGCCAACCAGAACATATGCCTTTCAATCAATTATGTCGTGTTTGTGCTTTAGAAACAGAAAATTTAGTGTCCGTGTTTGGAGAAGAAGGCACAGAATTGCAGTTGGTAGGGAAGATACATTGGCATTTACCTATTGAAGTAAGTTGGATGTGGTTCATGTAGGTGAATAACAGTTACAGTAACAGCAGATACTTAGCATATCTGTTTTTGGTAGAAAACTTGTGTACATCTGAAGATTTGAGTGTTCTGGCACTATGGCATTTGGTAAATGGTTCATGACAGTATGCAGGATTATGTTCCCTTCACTTTTAAGGGCAGTCAGTCCATGAAAAATGGACTGATTTCCCTTGAAGATGAAAACAACATGATTCTTGGATATATTAGGAACCACAAACCCAGTGACACAGCACCTCATCACAGATTACTCCAGTATTCGGCAACACCACTGTAAGAACCTCAAATGATGGGTGCTGAATAAGGATTAGCTGTTTTAGTTTCTATTGCTTCCTTTCTGACAAATATAAAGATGATAGTTGACATACTCAGAGTGTTTTTGCTGAGGATTCCGGTCTTATAGTATGTGACACTGTATCATTGGATGAGCATTTCCTGATGTTTTGAAGGATCATAATGTCTATCTTGAAAGCACCACAGTCCTTCAGAATGTTGGGTGTCATTCACCCAAAGGCACACTGGCACATCCCATGAGACTTGATTCATCAGACGCAGAGAACATTGTAACAAGTGCCTGACCTGGAATGTTAAATGGTGAGTAAATAAATGAAAGGAAGTGTCCTATTACATTTTGTCAGAATTAACCCATTCATTGTTTGCAAGATGTGTTAACATAATACAACTGTGTGCTGGGTAGGAATGTTGGGACATCAAGATGTTTATGTGAACACAATTTTAATAACACGTAAACCATAAGATATTGTTCACAGGTCACTGAAAGCTTCTGCCACCTGGAATAATTTGTTGTAACTGCTTTGGCTTATACAGTCAGGAATAGTGTACTGAAAGCCATACTGTACTTAGGGGCATAAATGAATTTCAGTCTGTATTTTTAACACTTAATGTCCGATTTGGTTGAAATTTTGTATAAGAGGTCTGCAGATAATGCTGTTGAGATGTGTGAGTTTTATCAAAACTGGGTGCAGTAAGGCTGTTTTTTTCTTATGCATGTAAAAAAAAATTACATTTAGAAGTGTACCATGCAACTGTAGGACATTTTGAAAGTGTAGAATCCCTTGAAAAAGTCACTGTTTTTCATCATGGATTATACCATTTACTATCTTTTCTGTGGACTTGCACATTTTGACTTCTAGGTCAGCAGAGAATGGATTAATGCACATAATTATTTTAAATACCATTTCAGTACTATCACTTGCAGGTTCGGGACAGTGTCAAGGCTACAGTACCTAAATTGTTTATGTTTTATGTCCATTTAGGTAAGGGAGGATGATAAATTGCCAGTGACGGTGTGTGCCTCCTGCATATCCAAATTGAATTCCTGTCATGAACTGGCCATTTCTTGTTTGAAGGCCAATGAAAAGCTGTGCAAACTCTTCAATGTACATGAAACAAATTTGGTAATTGCACTTTATTAAAAGTACCTACAGCAAGTTGTGACAGATTGTCAAATTTATACCATATTACTGGATTCTAAAGGTGATGCAAAAGTGAAGAGTTGTTATTTATGAAAAAGTCATGATTTAATCTTTTTTGCACATATAGTAAGCATAATCACACATGTACTGTTTTACACACATGAATACTCTTTAGCAGTAATTCAAATAAAATTAGTTATTAAGATTTACCTTACTGAATATGTTGTATTCTATGAAGCCCACTGCATTTGATAATGTCGCACTGTTTGTCATACACAGGAAGTTCAAAAACACATTGATCTAAGTGATGAACATAATAGACTATTGTCTTCAGGTTTTTATGCTGGTTGGCAAAATGGTAGTATTCTTTTGGGCTTGTGCACCACACAGTGGTTAAATGTTCTCACTTTTTGGAGGAATGTATGGCCGTCAATTTCAATGACTGATTTGTTTCAAGTGCATGCTGAAGTGATATGGGGGAAGAAATGTTTGGTTATATAGGATGATACATTTCTTCCTCAATATCACTTCATCATCATTTGAAGCAATTCAATTGTACTGAAGATGGAGGCAGTACGTTCCTCTGAAATGTGAGAATATTCAATAATATGTGGTGCAGAAACCCAGAAGAACACCACCATTTGATAATAAAATACCTTTCCTGTAATTTCTTGACCTTATAAATATGGTTCACTCGACTAACCAACTCCATGGAGGCAAATTATTGTGAAGCCAGCAATCATTTGACTATTCACAAAATTCCTTTCCTTCTATGGAACTTCGTGGTTTATTACCATGTTAACTGAACCCTAATATGAACTATGTTGTTTTTTTCCCAGCAATACATTCTTAACAAATTGGTAACCAGATATGACTTTGGAGCCGATGGGATCTATTAGCATGTTCGGCCTGAAAGTACCTTATCACCTTCAATGTCACTCACTGTGGAGGGAAATTGGCAGACACAGCACATACCTTACACATCTATAGAGCCTGTTCTCGAAGCCTAAATACTTCATAACTCTAAAACAGGCCAAGATGTGGCAAAGGCGATCTAGGAAAATGTAAAAGCGTAAATTAATTTAGTCCATAAATGACAGGCAGCTGTCAGACTCAGACTGTTTTGAATTATGTGTAGTCTGTTGACAACGACAGGAATACAAATTCTGAAATTTCGTGTTCCCTGTTGCTTGCTTATTTAATCTCGTGGGTTTAAATATTATCCTTAGCATTTTGTGTCAAAATATGTGCACTTATGGTACTCTGTCAAAGTAAGATAGTACATATCACATAGCACTGCGGTATTTATTAGGGCATATTTTGGGAGCAGAGATTCAAATAGCAGATCCTCAGAAAGGTGCCACTAAAGTGACTCATTTAACTGTTTTGGTTAGATTTTCTTTGTATATAATGTTAGGCTCTGCCATAGCTCAGGTGGCTAATTGCTAGGCTTCCACTGTGGAGGTGTGGTTTCGGTCCAAGGCCAGTTAGTATGTGATTTGTGGTGGACAAAGTGGCAGTGTGATAGGCTTTTCTTTGAGAACTGTGGTTATTTCCTGTCAGTGTTACTCAGCCAATGCTCTGTTTTCATTGGTTCATCTGTGCTTGTCAGTGTCATTAAATCTTTGGCACCAGAGTTAAGTGTCCAGTGCACTCTGCAAAAGACCTGGGATTTAAATGGCCTCCCATTACTGTGTGTGCTTATGGCCAATGGTTTTAAGTGATGTTCAGTCTGCTTATCTTCACGCTGCATGCTGACTTAAGTCATCTTTCGGTGCGGAAAGGCCAACACACATAACAAGTGTTACTATGATCCTACGAAATTATTATACAGTCTGTCATGTCTTTGATAAATTTTTTTAGTATGCTGTTGTAACAAGCATATTGTTAAAACATTTGATGGAAATTTATGCAGCTGGTAATAATGTAGTTTTCTTCTGCCAGTCAGCTTTGATTATCTGTATCATGGTAGGTTTCTGTACGTTGTCAGTTAAGAATGCTGTTCTTGTAATTTGTTTCAGACTAATTTTGGAGATAAGAGTAATTTTGCGGCAGTACACTTGAAAGTTAATAGGACATTGGACACCTCTGATAAAATACGTCTCTCCGGAGAAAACTTAGTAAGTAATGCAGTGTAGCATGAGCATGAAAATATATTATGTTCCTAGAAAACAAAATTAGAGGACATTCTCCCCAATAGAATGTGAGCCAAAGTTACTGTAATTAGTTCATCCTCTTCTTTTTTCATCACACAGTTTTATCACATCCTATAACAAACTACTTATTCAAGCAATTTCCTATTGGTGACATGCTGTGTGAGATACATGGGAGGATCAAAAAGTTCCTGGAACTTGGGCATAATTTTTAGTAAAAAGGATATTGGTTATTGTCAAAGTATGCCTCTTCTGCACCTACATGGTTCCTGCTCTGGTGCCATTGTGGGAAGCTCCGCTGGAAGTCATCTTTTGGTATGGCTGTGAGACTTGCTGTCATGTTCTGTTGAATTTCTTCTTTAGATACAAAACAATTACCTTAAAGGCCAGTCTTGAGGTCAGTAAGAGCCAAAAGTTGCAAAGAGTGAGATCTGGTGAATCTAGTGGCTGGGGGGGGTGGTTGGAATTTGGTTTGTCATTAAAAAGTGCTGTATTGTGAGGGATGTGTGACATGGACCATTGCTGTGGTACAACATCCAATTGTCTATCAGTTCTTCTGGCCTTTTCCACTTCTTGACATCTGTCACATGCTTCAAAACTTCTGCCTAAAAAGTGGAATTCACTGTTTGTCTTACAGAGACAGACACCTGTCATCCAAATTGTCAAAAAAGCGATCAGCATGTCCTCCTGTGACATTCACAGGACTGATATCTCATCTCAGGCTCAGAGCAAAGACCCAAGATTTGTTCCCAGTAATAATATTTGACAAGAGGTCTGCTTCTTGTGTTGATCATTCAAAGAGTTCCTGATCTCCATCTTGTTCGCCACCAGAATTGTTAGCACAAATTTCACACGCAAATGCTGCATTGACATATGTTCTGTTAGAATTCTCTGATCCGTCGTGTAGGAGATGTCAGTTTCATTTGCTGTCTTGACAGTTGTCAACTTTTACCACATTTTCATAATTCCTTGATGTTGCTGGCCCCACTGCTGTACACATCATCTTTACAGAGATTCTTGACCACTATTACATCGGTTGTACCTTTTGTACACAGCAGATATGTTAAGGGCTTCATCTCCATAAACAGTATTGTGAATTAATATGAGGTTATGCCACTGATTTCCATAAATCACTAAAGAACTTGATGTTTGCGTCCTGTTCAGACTGAAACATTGTAATGACAGTTGGTGACACACTTCCATTCCATGGCCAAATGTGACACAGTAACATGTCTGAATGTGTTCCAACTTGATCCACAGAAAACACCCAATCAACCCCTGTGAACTCCACCCTCCTCCATTTTAACTGGAAGCATGGTTATCTCAATATGAATTCTGGAAGATTTTTGAACCTCCCACTGGTTTGTACCATAGCAGAAATTATTGGTTACATACAACAAACACATAAGTTGCTGCAAAAATTATAATCTGGGAGGGGGATTGAGTGACTGAAGGCGTATTTTGATTTTTAAGCACATTCGCAAAATTGTGAAAAGTGATTATTACCTTCGTCATGTCTGTTTGTCTGTCTGCATGAAACAGCTCGGCTCTCACTGAATGGATTTTCATGAAATTTTATATTTCAGTATTTTTTGAAAATCTGTTGAGAAAATTTCAAGTTTCATTGAAATCTGACAAGAATAACTAGTACTTTACATGAAGACCAATATACATTTTTGATTATATCTCAATCAGTTTTATTCTTAGAATGAGAAATGTTTCAGATAAAAATTGTAGAGAAAATCAAAACACATACTGTATGTTCAGTAACTTCAAAATCATGCTGTTTGTGAGATAATGTGGAAAAATACTGTAGATCTGGTCAGGCCACAGATGACAATACAGTGCATGCACATTGAATGCTGAACACCTAAGGCTACAAACACACTGTCAGAATACGTAATACTTACTACTTTCCCACTGCAACAATGGTTGCACGACATGCCTCATTATTACATTATACGTACATTGCCTGTCTTGTTTAAATGTTATCATCATTATATTGTCTTGCTGTATCATTGTCTCTTGTAGCAAATTGTAACTGACTCAGGTGCCTATGCTCGTTCATTTTGAACCTGTTCATGTCAGTACACATTTGGTCACATTGGTTTCTGAAGTGTTTCCACAAAAATCGACATGTTTCTTTCTGTCTCATTTGTCCTATGGCCAACACAGCACTTAATACTGCTCTCTAACATCTGACATTTCCATATCACATGAGGGAGAACTTTGTTCTATGCAACAGTTCATGGTGAACCACTTGAACAATTATTTTTCAACATTTTCTGTGTCAAGTTGTATAGAAGTCTTCCCATTCTGTATTTTATTTATTCACTGGTACGGAAGTGGGGAAGATTTCAAATTCCTATAACAGTCATTGACTCTTTGACATTTCATCGAAATGTCTTGACTGTAGGCCACATTCACAAAATGCTGTAAATTATATTGTTTTATTACCTTCCCCCAACATAAGGAACCTAGTGTAGTGGCAACACAGCGAACTTCAAAGCGACCTACCCTGCCTGGTCATCAGTTGTCAAAAGCAATGGAACTTTTGAAGAAAGCCAAGGAAGAATGTGGGAAGAATGTCAAAAGTACACAAAGGACCAGGAATAAGTAAGTAATAGAACAAATCTCTGAAATCTAATGGAATAGCAAAATAACGTTCTATAAATGATATTAAATTTACAAAATCTTACGTGAATGGGCACATGGGTTTCAAATCACTATGAGAGATACCTTCACTCAGGATAAGGACAGGTGGTGGGTTTTTGTAAATGTGGTAATGAACCGTCAGGTTCCGTAAAATGCAGGAAATTTCTTGAGTAGCTTAGAACTGGTTTTCAAGGGCTCTGCACCATGGAGTGAGTGAGTGAGTTTTGACATATTCCTTCTCCTCTATATTCTTGTTTACAATTTTGTAAAAATTTTGCATGTGGTTGTGTAATTTGGATATTACTACTGTAATATCTGATTTGAACAGTGTGTACAAATTGTATAACTTCCATAACTCCTGTATATAGGAAGTTCAATATATGAGCCCAAAATTTGCTGTCTCCCACATTTGGTGGAGCTTTTACTGCAGTACTCATGTTCTTCATGTTGTGAGCAAGAGTCTGCAGTTAAATGTGCTCTAAATCAGTGATTCCCAAACATTTTCAGTTTGCAGATCGTGTGTAATGGTGTTTGCAGACTATCATGAAAAAATATATTTTGTCATGCTTCATTCAAGCTAGCAACAGTATTACTGCGGAGTGCCTGTACATTCATTATACGGTGTCTTGTACCTGTTGCAAACACTGTAATTATCTCTTATGCCTGAAACACCTTCAGGACTAGTGAGTAAATTTTAATGTAATTTGATAATAGGGAGTATTAGTAAAATCTATCAGCATCATTCACTTCAAGTTAAAAGTGGTTCTAAAATGGACACATACATTTTTTTTCTGTATGTGTCTCGAACATTCCTCATGAAATATGTATTAGTGTGAGAAGTGTTTAACACAAAATTTGTGGACAGGAGTGTAGTACACATTTTCCATGGTTCTTTAGAGTCTTTATGATAATCAAATGAGAACTTGCAGTATGTGTACATTTCCTAACATTTCTTAACTTGCATCTCTGATGATCAACAATGTTCTTCCAAACATACATAAAGATAACTGAACAATTGCCAGTTTATTATTGTCAATCATAGTCAAACACAACTTCTCCCATCTGAATTCACAGCCCTACATATTAGATACAGTTTGCTTAAGAACATCAGTACCACTTCTGAGAGCTTATCTGATTGCTTGGATATTTCAGAGTCTCACAATACTTAGCATGAAAGTCAGCATGTCTCTTGTAATTCCCCTCCTGTCTGTGCAAGTTAAGTGTACAGTGCAAACTTTTATAACTTTGTTTCATCAAGTCATGAGTTTGTGTGGAACAGAACTGTTGCTGTCACATAAAGTGGTCCATTTAATGAAATACCTTTCTGATACATGTACATTCGTCTAAACTTTAGCGTATATAAAACTCACGTACACATTCCAGTTAGGAAACGGTTACACAGAAATACAGGGGTGTTTATATATATATATATATATATTTCTGTAATAGCTGTGATATTGAAGATCAGATTGCTACTTTACTGTTACAGATTATGGGTAAAAGTTTACATCTTTGCTGTTCAAACAAAATTGAGACCCTTCTGTGTAGGCACAGCACATCATCAGCATGGGTTTGAAGCATGTACTGTGTTAGTATGTCTGGGGCTGTGCTGGCTGAAACTATCTGCATTAAATTAGCTTGTAAAAGATTTTTAAGGATTCATTTGGGTCACCCATGTATTTCCTGTTTTGGATGTAGATGTTTCTGTACCAATACATGCCTTATTTTGTTTGTTTTTGTAGTGGCCAGAAAACAGATATCATAGTACATGAAAATGTGGTTGCTGAAATGGAGCAGTCGGGAAGTAACCATTATGCTGACAGTGGAGATGTAAAGATAAACAACGTTCTGTCTTATAACAGTGTGACACAAGACAATGAGGAATCTAATGCCACTCTCCCATTACCAAGTGGTATTGAGACAAATACATATGGTAGGCCACAGCGACAAATTAAGAAGATATCTAGAGACTGTAACATATTCCTGAAACCTAAGATGGTTGGAGTAGTTCAAGGTATAATAAGAAAGGAGGATGATAGTGAAGATGAGAGTAAGGAAAGGAAAAGAAGCATACGTCACAAGGAATGGAGATGTGAAATTTGTGGACATGTGCTACTAAGAAAAACTGCATTAATCACGCACCAACAGCGAAAACATGGTCCACAGAATTTCTCTTGTAGCTACTGTGACAAAACTTTTCGCAATGCAATAGCAATGAAGGTACATGAGCGGAGTCACACGAAGGTTGCTGCTGAAAGAATGGAGCCAACATTGTACATGTGTGAATTCTGTGGTAAATCATTCCGAGGGAAGAAGACGCTGAAGGAACATCATCTAGCAAACCACAGTGATGACAAGCCTTATAAGTGTGACAAATGTGACAGAAACTATGGTTCACTGGCCAGTCTTGACATTCACAAGGCCACCCATTCTACTGAAACTCCATACCTCTGTGATCTGTGTGGTAAGAGCTTTAAGCATGTGAGCAATCTCCGCAGCCACAAGCGTTCACATATGGATGATTCTGATAAGAATCGCCAGGTATGTGATGTTTGTGGTAAGGGATTCCGGTCCAGGTTTCACTTGTCAGAACATATGAATGTGCATACTGGAAGACGTCCCTATGCGTGTAATGTGTGTGGCAAGCATTTCCACAAAAAGATTCAGCTTCGACAACATGGTTCAGCACATTCAGGTACGCAGCCTTTCAAGTGTAATCTGTGTGGTGTTCGGTTTAACCGGCGGGGAAACATGACACAGCACATAAAGCGTCATGACAGAATACGGAAATACACTTGCCGGGTATGCAATGAAGGCTTTGCTACACTGGGAGCTGTTCTGAGTCATCGCAAGAAACATACAAAAGAGGAGGTGGAGAACAGCATACGACAGCAGACAGGAACAGCAGATGACCCAGAGCAAGTGGCTTACAAATGTGAAGTATGTGGTAAACTTCTTGCTAAAAAGGAATCTTTGGCCATCCACACACGCTCACATACAGGTGAGAAACCATTTGAATGTGGAGTGTGTGGAAAGAGATTGAGCAACAAGGGCTCATTATCGTATCACATGCGCTCCTTTCATACAGGAGAAAGGCCTCATACATGCCAGTACTGTGGAGAAGGCTTCCTATCACGTGAAGCCCGTCTAGTGCATGAACGAATCCACACAGGAGAGAAACCGTATATATGTTCTGTATGTGGTATGGGCTTCCGATGCTCCAGTAATTTGGCCCAGCACTCACGTGTTCATTCAGAGGCACGGCCTCATCCATGTCCACACTGTGAAAAACGTTTCCAACGAAAGGGTGCTCTTGATGTACACATGCGCACTCATACAGGTGAGCGTCCCTATCCCTGTGACTTGTGTGGTCGACGATTCACCCAGAAGAATGACATGCTCAAACATCGCCGAACACATTCCCCAGACCGACCCTGCACTTGTCCTCAGTGTGGCCAGGTATTTTCACAAAAACGTGAACTTGCTAAACATCAGTTATTACATATAGCGACATCGCAAACAGCAGTGCAGCATGTAATTGATCATTCACCCCCAACACAGACAGTTCTTATCACAACGGCTGATGGCCTCATCACGTATCCGGAAATAAATGTTCCAGTAATGGAAAACGCTCAGACACTTATACTGCATAGGTACTAGAGGTTTCATATTTAAAGGTGGAAAATATTTTCTTTATAATATGACTGTAATAAAGCTGTAGACTGAAGGCAACTTCAAGTGATAGGTACAGAATTTTTTCTTACTGAAAGTACGTACTGTAATTCATTTACATACACTTGCTGAACTCATGGCAGAACTTTCTCACTCCTGGTTTTAATTAATTCTTTAATGTGCGAAGTATATTTATGGTATTTATCCACATGCAGGTTCCGTCACATAAATCACATGTCCATTTTATGATGTGATACCTGGCATTAACCCACCACAAACCTTCTCCAGTCCATAAAAATATGACATTTTGTTTTTGGAAAGCACCCCTTTTGCTTTTTAATTCACCAAACTATGTTTGCTGTGTTTGTCTGACATCTACGTTAGCATTTTCAAAGTATATCTGGTTTGTTTAGGTAAAACAGTTAGTGTGCATAATACTTGAATTTGTCATATTGGCATTGCTGAAGATTTGAGAGTTTTTAGATGGGATGCTGCATTGTTGGATGAGTAATTCTCAGTGGCACAGAGTCGCATCCCAGAAGACTTGAATCTTAAAAAAATTACACATCTTTTAAGTAGAAAGTAGTAATGGAAGGCAGTAAAGAAAGCAGGAACCAAGAAGAAAATGTGTCACTGAAACAATAGGGGTCAGAGAAACCACAAAATCAGTACATCCAGTAATCATTCAGAGACCCCAAAGAAGGGTTCTCAAATATTAAGCCTACCAGTTAATTTTCTTTCCACAGTTATAGAATGATCTGGCTCAATGTTGAAGAGTTTCTTTTCATTATAATGTTTTTCGTCTTGGGAACTGAAGGCTCAAAGTGGTTTGCCATTCCTCAAATGTCTGGAAGGCTACTACTGCAATAAAGCTTTAATTTAAATAATTATATTTTGATATTGTTGTTGAAAGTTTGCAGTACTCTTAACCCTTCAGCGTGGAGCATCGAGTACTGCTCGTCCACGCGAAAACGTCACCTGTCGTGGAGCAACGAGCGCTGCTCGCCTGCTGCACTGTCTTACTCATTCGACTATATCTCGACAACATAGGG
>JGI20166J26741_12001140_pt1 | contig 19334 bp, 18 predicted proteins | sample TergutCu122P5_FD_26741 | JGI IMG/M metagenome (IMG submission 26741)
GAAATACATTTGATCAAATAGTTGTTACGGGAGACAAAGGTAAAGCAAAGCCTTTCCCTGCTATGTGCAATTTTTGACGAGTTGTTGTGCAATTTTTGATGAGTGAAAGAAACGGTTTTGGGAATGCCCCTAAATTCAATAATTTTTTGCTTTTATTAACCCTGTAATAATAGACTGTCGATAGAAATATTTACCTTTGTCCAGTAGAAAACGGTAAAAATAATATTCGGCTATTATGCTTGAAAAAGAACTTCAATTTGAACGGGGTGTTTTCTTTTCCTTGAATGGAAGCAATTCAACTTTCTGGGATAATTTCTTTTATATTTGTACCAATCCGTGGATTTGGCTGATTTTTTACCTTTGTTTCCTATGGGTATTTACTTATAAGAAAAATTGGAAGGAAATTATTTGCGTTTTGGTTGCGGTAGGTTTGTTGATTTTACTTTGCGACCGGATTTCGTCAGGGTTTTTTAAAAACTATTTTCATCGCTTCCGTCCGACGCATCATCCTGATTTTATGAATCAAGTGAAAATTGTATTCAACTACCGGGGCGGAAACTATGGTTTTATATCCGGTCATGCCACTAATTTGTTTGGATTTGCTACATTTTTTGCATTGCTTATTCGGAACAGACTTTTTACTTTTACAATTTTCCTTTTTGCATTTTTGGTTGCCTATTCAAGAATATACATTGGCGTACATTTTATTTCGGATGTAGTCGCCGGCGCAATTGTGGGTAGCTCGGTTGCATTGCTGGTTTATTTTATGTACAATTGGGTGCGTCTCCGTTGGCTATCTATCGACAATGTGCAATTGAAAAAACAGGTTTGTTCTATTCGGGAAACCTATTTTCTTTGCGGCGTTTTTTATCTATACGTCATCGTCATTTTAATATTTAATAGCCAACTCATAACACTTGTAGTATCAAATAAATAAAAAATTTTACCATTAATTTATCGAAAAATAATTGGTAGATTCATTTTTCTTTATTAAATTAGTAGCCGTTTTTATAAATAAAATTTATGTTACATATTAAAACAAATAAGAACCATGAAGACAATAACATTTAATGAACTTCGTCGGATCAAAGACAGTCTTCCTGACGGCAGTATCCGCCATATTGCCGCAGAGTTAGGTTTAACGGTAGAAACCGTAAGAAACTATTTCGGCGGATTGAATCACAGCGCCGGAAGCAAAGGCGGTATTCATATCGAGCCTGGTCCCGACGGAGGCATTGTTATCTTGGACGATTCTACAATTTTGGAGAAAGCGTTGATAATATTAGGAGAAAGCAATCATAAAGTAACTTCGGTTTCAGCTAAAGTTTAAATGAAAGAAGAGGAGATTAAAAATATTCTGATTCCGGTTGATTTTTCGGAATATTCACGTTATGCGTGTGAAGTGGGATTCAACTATGCGCATGATATTGGTGCGCAAATTGACATTTTACATGCCTTTTACACTTTTCAACTTCCGATTTCTCCAATTCCTCTTGATTTTGGAGAACATTCCCCAATCATTAATGAGGAAGAATTTGTGCAGATTCAAAAGAGAGAACAGGAAGATTTGGACAAATTTGCGGCTTTCATCAAAGAAAAAATCAGCGCCGGTCAATGGCCGGACGTCCCGTACCGATGTTTCCTGAGAAACGGACTCCCGGAAGAGGAAATTATAAGTTACGGCAACGAAACCAAGCCGGAAATGATAATTATGGGAACCCGGGGCAAAAGCCGGAAAGATGCTGATCTCATCGGAAGTGTTACTGCCGAAGTCATTGAAAAAGTGGATGTTCCCTTGTTAGCTATTCCCGAAAACACCCCATTCCGGAATTTGTCACAAGTGAAAAAAGTCGCTTTCGGTACGAGTTTTGAAGAAAAAGATTTAAGCGCTTTCGACAATTTATTTAAACTCTTGAAAACTTATCCGGTAGAATATTATCTTTTCCACCTCACTTCCCAATCCAATGTTTGGAACGAAATAAAATTAGCAGGTATCAAAGATTACTTTTTGAAACAATATCCCGCTCTTCCCATTCATTACCAAATTATCAATTCGGAAGATTTGGAATCGAACATAGAAAAATTCGTACGAGAAGAAGCTATCGACATCATTTCTTTAGTTACTTATAAACGAAATATTTTTGCACGGTTTTTTAATCCCGGTATTGCACGAAAGATGCTGTTTCATACGGATACTCCGTTATTGGCTCTTTATTCTTTGCCGTCGTAGCCCAAGGACCGGGCTTTATCCAAATCTTTTTGGGCAAATTTCTTGTCGCGGAGCAAAGTATTTGCGCGATACCTTATTATATACATATACGGATCTTCCGTTTTCGATAGGCGGATGGCTTGCGTAGCGTCGACTGCGGCTTTATCGGGTTTTTCCATTAAAAGGTATAATTCGGCGCGGCCGGCATACAAACCGGCATTTTCAGGTTCTTTATCCAAAAGATAGTTATAAATTTTTTCAGCTTCGGGATAATCGCCTCTCAGTTTGGCTAAAGCAGCAAAACCGATGCGAGGATATAATCCGTTGGGATTCAGTTCGAGCATTCGTTTGAAATCGGCTTCGGCTGCATCTGAATTTTTTAGTTGCAAGTATAATAAACCACGTTGATATAAAGCCTCCTGGTCGTCGGGTTTCACTTCAAGAAGCGCAGAATAATCGAGAATTGCGTTTTCGTATTTCCCCATTTCGGCGAAAAGCGATGCACGGTTTTCAAGAAAAACCGCATTTTTAGGATATTGTCCCAAGGCCGCCGTATAGGATATTATTGCTTCATCGTTCTTTCCCAATCGCCGTTGAATAGTTCCTAAATTATTCAATAAAAGGGGATTCAACTGGCCTGCAGGATTATTTTTCAGAGCCGTTTTCAGATAAAATTCGGCAGAATCCAATTGATTACGTTCAATGGCTTGAAAATACAAGTCCAAAGCATTCCCGTCCTGAAATGTCGCAGAAAGTCCTTTGTCCGTCATTGCGAGGAGGGACGACGAAGCAATCTCTGTTTTGTGTAGATTGCTTCGGCTGCTTCGTTCCTCGCAGCTCTCGCAATGACGTGCAAAAGTACCGTTTGAGGCAACTCCAATGACGGGAATGACCGGACTCATCATTCCAAAGAGGGCTATCAGTTTAGTAAATCGACTCACACTTTTGGTTCTACCGGAGCAATCAATTTGTATCCTTTACCGTGAATATTCATAATTTCCACGCGGTCATCATCTTTCAACAATTTTCTCAGTTTGGTAATATACACATCCATGCTGCGTGCAGCAAACTGATAAAAATCGTGATGAGGCTTCCAAATGGTGTTTACGGCAAACTCACGATCGAGAATTTCGTTCATATTGATACACAGATAAACCAAAAGTTCACTTTCTTTTGTCGTTAATTTTGTTACTTCCGTTCCATTCGTCAATGTTTGTTTTTGAGTGTCGAAAGCATACTTTCCAATCTGATAGAAAGAGATTTCTTTGGTTTTCTTCCCTCTGACACGGCGAAGAATTGCGTCGATACGGGATAAAAGTTCCCCCATATTGAACGGCTTCGGGAGATAATCATCGGCGCCGACTTTGAAACCTTCCAAAACGTCGTCTTTCATATTTTTGGCGGTCAGAAAAATAATGGGCACTTCAGGATCCATTTTACGAATATCTTGGGCCAAAGCGAAACCGTCTTTTTTAGGCATCATTACATCCAAAATACAAAAATCATACTTGGTATTCGGAAAGGCTTTAAAACCTGCTTCTCCGTCGGGGAACAAATCAACCGCAAAATCTTTTGTTTGCAGGTATTCTTTTAACAGCATACCTAAATTTTCATCATCTTCACATAAGAAGAATTTAATTTTTTCATCCATAAAAAAAATAATTTATAAGTTTAAACATCTATCTCTCACATTACTGTATATACGGCAGACTAATGATAAATTTAGTTCCTACATTAAATTCACTTTCCGCTTTAATCGTGCCGCCCAGTTCTTCTATGATTTTCTTCACATAGGCTAAGCCTAAGCCAAAGCCTTTCACATCGTGTACATTTCCGGTCGAAACCCGGTAAAACCGGTCGAAAATCTTTTTCAGATTTTCTTTCTTGATACCTATTCCGTTATCCGAAATGCTGATCAATATCTTGTCACCTGCATTTTCAGTTCTCGCACAAAGCGCTAAAGGCACATTCGGGCGTCTGTATTTGACTGCATTTTCCATCAGGTTGAAAAGCACATTGGTAAAGTGCATTTCATCGACATAAACATTTGCTTCGGTCGCTTCCGGTTCCAAGTCAAGCGTGCCTCCGCATTTTTCTACTTGTATATCAAAAATTTGTACTATATTCAATAATAAATCATTGACGTCCACCTCTTTGATTTTCACCATCATACGCCCGTCGTCCATTAAAGACATCTGTAAAACTTTGTCGATTAAAAAGTGCAATCGTTTTGTTTCGTCCGAAATGGTTCGCGTAATCTTATTAAATGAAACCGATTCTCGCAAAGGGCCTCCTTTTTCCAGCATATCGATCATACTCTCATCGCTTAGCATTTGCGCGGCAATGGAAATACTCGCCACCGGTGTTTTCAATTCATGCGTCATGTTGCTTATGAAATCCTTTTTCATCTCCGACAATCGCTTTTGCTTCATTACAATCCAAAGCGTAACGGAAAAAGCAACCAAAAGAAAAAAAGTAAAGATGATGGAAGGAATGACAAAACGAATGAAATCATAAACTGCGTTTTTTTGAGTCGGAAATACTACTAAAAGCGTATAAGATCTTGCTTGAGACGGATCTTTAGGAAATAAAACTTGGGAGTAAACATTTCCGGAACGAGTTAAACTAAAACCTTGACTCTTCAAGTAAACGGAATCGGGATTATATCCTCTGATTGCATAGCGAAAAGGCAAAACCAAATTATTATTTGCCAACTCCGTTTGAATATACAACTCCAGTTTTTTAAAATCAATTCGCGCTTCAATCGGTTTTTCATAAGACTTCATGGAAGTTCGAATTACTTCGCTCACCAAATTTTCCCGGTACGCATATTGTGCAATCAAGGATTCTTGAAAAATCTGAGATTCGGAACGTAAATCGCTTTTCCCATAACTCGTAGTGATATTCACCGAACTGTCTATTTGAATATCAGGCACATCCAATGAGTTTACGCCGGTCACTTTTTTGAAATCCGTCCGGTCGTGTTTCTTATCAATATTATAGATTTGATCTTGCAATATTCGAGCAGTTTCATCCAATTCAAGATTATGCGATACTTGATACAAGCTCCTTTTCACCGCATCATCAAACTGTATTTTATGATTTTGAGCAATGATGTGGATATAATATACCTGTAAAGATAGCAAACCGACAAAAGCAAAAATCATTACGCCGATCAATAACCCTATAACTGATTTCCTCATTGTAAAAATTGTTCTCAAATTTTTAACAAAATTAGTGGCTTTTTTTTTAACATTTACCCAAAAAAACAAAATTTTTTCTCACGAAAAATTAAATGTTTTTAATGGAATGGCCAATTTGTTAAAAACTGCATGAAAAGTGTTAAAACGATGTCATAACTACGCATGACATGACGAAAAAAAGATTTATTTAATGTGACTTAATAAGCGAAGATATATATCAATCGCTTCTCGAATTTCATGCAAATAAACAAACTCATCGGCAATATGGGAACGTGAAGATTCGCCCGGACCGATTTTCAGGGAAGGAAAAGGCATCAAAGCCTGATCGGAAAGCGTGGGCGAAGCAAAAGGAACCAGCCCCAAAAGCTCAGCCCGCTTCACCAAAGGATGTTCGGGAGAAATATGCGAAGCGTTCAAGCGGAAAGAACGGGCTTTGATTTCAATGCCGTCTGTCATTACGGGCGTAGCGCAGCGAAGACCCGCAATCTCCCCATAATCAACAGCCAATTTTTCAGGGGATGACGGGTCAAGCCCGCCATGACAGGGTTTTAAGGCGGCGGATATCTCCCTAAAAATTTCCTCGTTGGTATAACATTCGTTGGTTCGGATATCAACCGTAAACTTGCATTCGCCGGGAACCACATTGTGCTGCGTCCCGGCTTGCACCATGGTGACGGTCATTTTCACTGCGCCCGACAAAGGACTGATTTTTGAAAACTGTTTATTACGAAACCATTCAATGGCCGGGATGGCTTTGTAAATGGCATTTTGGCCTTCATCTCGGGCGGCGTGTCCCGACTTTCCGTAAACCGTTGCATCAATCACCATCAAGCCTTTTTCGGCAATAGCAGGCCTCATGCCTGTAGGCTCGCCCACAACCGCCCAATCAACCGGCGGAAGCAGAGGCAATACGGATTCTATTCCGTTTGCGCCTGAAATTTCTTCCTCACATGAAGCCAGAAAAATAAAATTATTTTCCTGCTGCATTTCCGAAAGGATTAAAAAAACCTGAAGAAGCGACACCAAAGAAGCGCCGGCATCATTGCTTCCCAATCCATAAATTTTACCGGTTTCTTCAAACGGGGAAAAAGGATCTCTACTCCATCCGGGAACAGGTTTTACGGTATCGATATGCGAATTGAGAAGAACAACCGGTTTCCGGTCATCCCAGTTCGGCGATAACAACCAGATATTATTTCCCTTTCTTTGCGGAAGTAATTTTTTTTCTTTCAGATAATTTTCCAAAAAGTCTGCCAAATCAGTTTCTTCCCGGCTGAAAGAAGGCCGGACGATGATCTGTTTCAGCAAATCCAAAGAATCATAAAACAAAGCGTCAATGTCCATAAATTGAAAACTTTGGGCAAAGTTAAAAAAAAATCGTAACTTTGTAGAATTATTTTAAAAGTAATATATGGAATATTCTCATTTATCGTGCCTCATCCATGAACGCGCTAATATCTTCGGCGACCAGGAAGCTCTAAAATTTAAAGACAAAGAAACAGGTGTATGGAAATCCGTTTCCTGGGAAGATTTTTCTAAAAAAATAACGGCGGTAGCACAGTCCATGTGCCACGTAGGTATTGAACCCCAATCCAACATAGGCGTTTATTCCCAAAACATGGTCGAATGTTTGTATATCGACTTCGGCGCTTTTGCCAACCGGGCGGTAACGGTTCCTATGTACGCAACAGCTTCCATTCTCCAAATCAACTATATTATTAGTGAAGCGGAAATAAATTTGTTGTTTGTGGGTGAACAGATGCAATACGACAACGCATGGAAAGTTTTCAAAAACAATGCTTTCCTAAAACAGATTGTTATATTGGACAACAATGTCGTTAAAGCGGCGGAAGATAAAACTTCCATATACTTTGATTTTTTCAGTTCGCCGAAAAACCGCACTTCGCAAGATATTATCACAGTCGAGAAAAGAACTAAAGCCGCCCAAGATGAAGATATTGCCCATATCGTTTATACTTCGGGAACAACCGGTGAACCTAAAGGAGTAGTCCTCACGAATAATAATTATATGGAAGCGTTCAGAGTTCACGATATTCGCCTTAATTATCTTCCGCAAAGATTTCTTTCAATGAGTTTTCTGCCTTTGGCGCACATTTTTGAAAAAGCATGGTCGCTTTACTGTTTGCACAGAGGATGTACCTTAGCTGTCAACCTTGATCCCAAGGAAATACAAACATCCGTCAAAGAAGTGAAACCGGAAGCCATGTGCAGCGTCCCGCGATTTTGGGAAAAAGTGTATGCCGGCGTTCAGGAAAAAATTGAAGAGTCGAATTTCATCCTCCGCCATATCTTTTTAGATGCCATCTCTATTGGTGAAAAATATTGCATCGGTTATATAAATGAAGGCAGGAAGCCGCCTCTCTTTTTAAGATGGCGTTTCAAATTGTATGAAAAAATGGTTTATTCAAAATTGAAAAAAACTATCGGAATTGAACGGGGTCTGATTTTTCCCTGTGCAGGAGCTATGCTTTCGGAGGAAATTATCCGTTTTTTACGTTCCGTAAATATTCCCTTAGTCTATGGTTATGGACTGACCGAAACAACAGCATCCGTTAGTTTTTTCCCTCAAACGAAATATGAACTGGAAACCGTAGGGAAACTCATCCCATCGTTGGAAATCCGAATCGGTGAGGATAATGAAATTCAAGTCAAAGGAAAAACTGTTTCATGCGGTTATTACAAGAAACCGGAAGCGACTGCCGCTGCATTTACTGCAGACGGTTGGTTTCGCACAGGCGATGCCGGCAGTTTGACCGAAAATAAAGGTATTATCTTGACGGAAAGGATTAAAGATTTATACAAAACTTCAAACGCGAAATACATTGCCCCGCAACAATTAGAAGCTCGCTTAATCAACGATAAGTTCATCGAAAGCGCTTTTATTATTGGCGACCAACGAAAATATGTCAGCGCACTTATTATTCCGGATTACAACGAATTAAAGAAATATGCCAAAGATGAAGGGATTTCTTACGGGGATGAAGAAGATTTATGTAATAATACGAAAATCACTAAACTGTACGAATCGCGAATCACCGCTATGCAAAATGAATTTGCCAATTTCGAACAAATTAAACGTTTTACTTTGTTGCCGCACGCATTCTCCATCGATTCAGGAGAATTGACGAATACGCTTAAAATGAAACGAGCTTATATTTTGGAAAAATATCAAGGGATTATTGATAAGATGTATGAAGAGTAATGTTAATCAATATTTGTCGTATCGTCATTGCGAGCCGCTTTTACCGCTTTTTCTTCATAAATCCACCTTTTCCCGGAATATTTGCTGTAGTCATCATCTTCATCATTTTGCGGGTTTCCTCAAATTGTTTGAGTAGTTTATTGACTTCCGAAACGGCTGTACCGCTGCCTTTTGCGATACGCGCCCGGCGTGAGCCGTTTAAAACTCCCGGATTGCCGCGTTCAGCAGGCGTCATCGAATAAATTATGGCTTCAATACTTTTGAAAGCGTCGTCGTCTATATCCAATTCTTTAATGGCTTTTCCAACCCCCGGAATCATCGACGCCAAATCTTTCAGATTCCCCATCTTTTTGATTTGATGGATTTGCGCAAGGAAGTCGTTGAAATCGAATTGATTCTTAGCGATTTTCTTTTGCAGGCGACGGGCTTCTTCCTCGTCATATTGTTCCTGCGCTTTTTCCACCAACGAAACGATGTCGCCCATCCCGAGAATCCGGTCTGCCATACGAGTCGGGTGGAACGGATCGATAGCTTCCATCTTTTCGCCTGTTCCTACAAACTTGATGGGTTTATCGACAACCGAACGAATGGACAAGGCAGCTCCACCACGCGTGTCACCGTCTAATTTGGTGAGCACCACTCCTTGAAAATCCAAACGGTCGTTAAACTCCTTGGCAGTGTTGACGGCATCCTGACCGGTCATAGCATCTACGACAAACAAAACTTCGTCGGGTTTTACCGCCGCTTTGATGGATGCAATTTCGTTCATCATCTGTTCGTCGATAGCCAATCGACCGGCTGTATCAATAATCACTATATCATTGCCGGATTGCTTGGCTTGTTTGATAGCATTTTGCGCGATTTGAACTGGATTTTTGTTTTCAGGCTCAGCGTAAACAGGCACGCCGATTTGTTCGCCGAGAACTTTCAATTGCTCGATAGCCGCAGGACGGTAAATATCGCCGGCAACTAATAAAGGATGCCTTCCTTTCCGCTCTTTCAACATTTTAGCTAATTTACCGGAAAAAGTGGTTTTACCGGAACCTTGCAGACCGGACATCAAAATCACGGAAGGATTGCCTTTCAGGTTGAGATCGGCAGTTTCGCCACCCATCAAAGTTGCCAGTTCGTCGTGGACGATTTTCACCATCAACTGACCAGGTTTAACTGCTGTGAGTACGTTTTGACCCATTGCTTTTTCCTTGATGGAATCAGTAAATGTTTTAGCCACTTTGTAATTTACGTCAGCATCCAACAATGCTTTACGAATATCTTTCAGCGTTTCCGCCACATTGATTTCAGTGATTCTACCTTCACCTTTTAATAACTTGAATGACCTGTCGAGTCTGTCGCTTAGATTTTCAAACATGATTTTTAAAATTGATATGAAACGAGGTGCAAAAATACATAAAAGAAAGGAGATTTTCAAATTTGCAGGACACATCCAAAATATCACAAGTCTGTTAGACAAATTGTGAAAAAAATTTTTTGTATTTAAAAAAATGTATAACTTTGTAGAAGTTTTAATAATAGAAAATTTATATGACATTTTTAGAATTAGTTAAAAGTAGAATATCCGTTCGGCAGTACACTTCAAAAAAGGTTGAAGACGATAAAATTGCATACATTCTTGAGTGTGCTCGCCTTGCTCCTTCGGCTGTTAATTACCAGCCATGGCAATTTTTAGTAGTAAAAAATGATGATGTAAAACGGTTAATACAGGAATGTTATCATGCAAAATGGTTTGCAGAAGCGCCTGTGTACATTGTTGCATGTGCCAACACAACTTTATCATGGAAACGTAGTTTTGATGGCAAAGACCATGCAGACATAGACATCGCTATTGCTGTGGAACATATCTGTTTAGCTGCAACAGAACAAGGTCTTGGGACATGCTGGGTATGTAACTTCGATACTCAAAAATGCTCGGAATTGTTGAGCCTTCCGGAGAATATACATCCGGCTGTCATTATCCCAGTCGGATATACAACACAAACCATTTCCCGCAATCCTACCCGAAAGACAAATGAAGAAATAATCAAAATAATCGAATAATTTATGAAATAGTCCGAAAGGTCAATAAAAGGGATTGCAAAATGAATAGAATTAACATTATCTGTCTTGGAGTGAGAGATATGCAAAAATCGGTAAAGTTTTATCGTGACGGCTTAGGGTTTCAAACCAAAGAACCGGAAGATAACCCGAAAACTATTGATTATTTTTGGGAAATTGCGTACAACCCAGTCTAAACAGTCGCCGCAATTTTATAAATCATTCGGGCATCGTCCATGTCAAGTCTGAGGAAATTTCCCAATTGGCCGCCGGAATTGATTTTCAAAGTGTCAATGAGTTTATCGATATCTGAAGTTTTTGCTCCTAATTGTTCAAAATTGACGGGCAAGCCAAGCGAGGAAAAGAAGTCTTTTAAAGCCTTGATTCCTTTTAGGGCGGTTTCTTTCTTGTCGCCGGTAAATTCAATGTTCCAAACACGAGTTGCAAATTGTACAAACCGGTCTATTCCTGAAGTATAGACGTATTGCATCCATGCAGGAAATATTACGGCTAAGCCTGCGCCATGGGCGACGCCGTACAAAGCGGATAATTCATGCTCCAAACCGTGACTTGCCCAATCTTCTTCGCGTCCTACACCGCAAATACCGTTGTGAGCCAACGTTCCCGCCCACATAAGATTGGCGCGGACGTTGTAGTTTTTCGGTTCCTTCATTACGATGGGAGCGTCATTTATTATGGAAAGTAAAATTCCTTCACACAAGCGGTCGGTCAGTTCAACATTCGGAGTTTGAGTGAAATAACGCTCCATTACGTGCGCCATCATGTCGGCGATACCATTGGCAGTCTGGTCGGCAGGTACTGTGAATGTCAGCGTCGGGTCCATGATAGAAAATACCGGCCGGAATAAGGGGCTTGAAGCTCCTCTTTTCAAACCTCCTTTGCTCTTGGTAATTACAGAACTTGCCGAACCTTCGCTTCCTGCAGCCGCAATCGTTAAAATTGTGCCAACCGGCAAGGCTTTGTTTATAGTAACCGTGTTTTCGTAGAAATTCCAAAAATCCCCTGCGTAAAGAACGCCGGCAGCAATGGCTTTGGCAGAATCAATGACGCTCCCTCCGCCTACAGCCAATATGAAATTTACATTTTCCTTCCGGCAAAGGTCAATGCCTTCATAAACCATTGTGTCCAAAGGATTCGGTTGGACGCCTCCCAATTTCACATATTCGATAAATCCATTTTTTAGATTGTTCTCCACATCGGCCAACAAGCCGCTTTTGACAATTGATTGTCCGCCATAATGTACCAATATTTTGGTTCCACCGTATTTTTTTACCAATTGTCCAACATTGCCCACCGTGTTTTTTCCAAAAACAAATTCGGTAGGACTACAAAAATTAAAATTGTTCATATAAATAAATTTTATTTAATCTCATAATTTAAACGTTTCTTTGTGTTCGCCGCACTCTTTCTACTTTGAAAAACTTTAGCTAATAATTTACGTCTCAAATGATTTCGTTTGGCATATAAGTCGTATGTGTCCGTCTGTAAATCAAAATCTTCTTTCCAACACGTTCTCGGAGAAATATATATGTACGTGGAATCAGTTAGCGCGTCATCTGCATTCTCCGTTTTAATCAAATCGTGTTTGCCGGGCGCCATGAAAGTAATATGATTTTGAAGACATTCCGTTTTCAGCTTCTCGATAATCGAGTCGTATTGCGCATAAATAGCATCCCACGAAAAATCATTGTAAGCTGTATTCCCTAATTGTTGAATCGGACGAATTTGAAGAATATCAAACCGGTAATTTCCGAATGTTTCAAAGAAAATAGCTAATTCCTGCAGATTATCTTTATTGACCGTATAATTTATTCGAATCTTAAATTCGGGGTATTCTTCCTTTAGGTCTGTGAGTATTTGCAAGGAAGAACGGAAAGTTGCGTATGAAGCTCCGGCCATGAAATATTCATAAGTTTGTTGGGTCACTCCGTGCAGCGACAAGGTGATTTCGTCCAAACCGGCGGCTACAAATTCACGCCATTCCTTTTCCTTATATAGATTGGCGTTGGTTGTCATAGAAATATAAGGAACTTTCTTTTCTTTGCCCAAGCGGATTAGTTCTTTATTGTACGGAAAAAGAGACGGTTCGGCTCCGCAACCGATTTGTAATTTCAATGCGCGATAAAAAAAGGCGTCTGCCAAGCGGGGAAGGTCTTCTTTTTTAAGCATTCCATGGGGTAAAGTTTTACGTTTTTCGTCATCGCTGAAATAACACATGCGGCATCGCAAGTTACAAGCATAAACAGGATCGAGGAATACGCCTATGTAGCGTTTCCCCAGCAAATGCATAAAGAATATACCGAGATTTTTTATTCTGACGCTCTTGACATAACGATTGATTTTCAGTAAGAAATAAACATTTCTCATTTGAATCATCCGATTTTAGCTTTTTCTGCGATTTCGTCCAATACGCTCATTAATTCTAAGGAAAAAGAAAGTGGCATTGCCGGGCTTTCGATTAATCCTTTATCCAAACATTCCATTACTTCGACTGCTTCGTAATTGTATCCGTTTCCTTTCATTTCCAAAGGAATATCCGTTTTTCTTCCATCATTGGATTTGAAAGACAGGCGAGCCGGCATGTGGAACATCCGGTGCAGTTTCAGAGAACCTTTTTCGCCATAGACACGTGCTTCGTTTTCTAAAACCATTTCAAAGGAAGAAGTCAGCATACTGATTTCTTTCCTTTTATGTTTAAATAAGACAGAAGTTGTCCAATCCGTACCGGTAGGGGCGGGAACAGAAGCGACCTGAATGGTTTCGGGTTTCCCAAACAAATACATGGCCGTAAAAACCGGATAAATACCGATATCGGGAATCGAACCGCCACCCAGTTCGGGAGCATAAACCCGTTTGTAGGGGTCGAAGGGAGAGATAAATCCAAAATCGCATTGAAGCAAAAAGGGTTGTCCAACCATTCCGTTCTCTATTTCCGCTTTGAATTGTATCATACTGGGAATCAGACGACTCCACAAAGCTTCCATCAAGAAAACCTGGTTTTCACGGGCTTTATCGACCATTTGTTTCACTTGCGACAGGTTGGAAGCAAAAGGCTTTTCACACAACACCGCTTTCCCGGCTTCCAAACACATCATGGTGTGCTCGAAATGTAAGTTGTTGGTCGTTGCAATATAAACCACGTCTAAAGCGGAATCTTTCAGCATTTCTGCGTAAGAACCGAATGCTTTTTCAAAACCGTACTTGGCCTTGAATGCTTCGGCTTTTTCCAAAGAACGGGAGGCTACCGCATATCGTTCGGCATTCGGCAGTATTTGTAAGCCTTCGGCAAATTTGCCGGCTATGTTTCCGGGGCCGATAATTCCCCATTTGTATCCCGAGCTGCGCTTTGCTTGCACGGGGTTATCTACGTTGGACGCCTCCGGCGTTACAGCGTTATTAGTTCCATTTTCCATTATGTAAATTTTTCAAAATTAATAAAAAATGTGACCTCAATAAGCCTGTAAAGAAAATTGTAGTCCCAATGCGTTTGATATTCTTAACAGACTGGATAGTTGCAAATGTAATTAATTAATCACAAATGGAAAAATTTTTAATAAAAATATTATCAAATATAATAATCCATTGTATCTATTAATCCGGAACGCAAAGCATATTTTGTCGCTTCATACACATTATTCACTTCCAATTTCCGGAAAATATTTTTCTTATGCGTCATGATTGTATGTACGCTTGAAAACCGTTCTTCAGCAATTTCTTTGGCCGATTTTCCCAAGGCAATCAGTTTCAAAATTTCTTGTTCGGAAAACGTCAGAGGCGTTTTTTCCGAATCTTTATGCAATTTTGAAGCAGAGATGAATTGCATTATCTGCGGGCAAATGTATCTATCGTGATTCTGCGATGAAATGAGCGTTTGTTTAATTTCGTCCGATGTAGAATTTTTCAACAGAATGCTAAATGTTTTTTCCAAATAAATCCTTTTCAAAAAGGGAAGACTCAATTCATCGGAAAAAAGTACCCAGCTTACTTTTGGGAAACGGCTACCGACAATCAATAAATCTTCTACATTGTTGAAGTCAAAATTGGTATAATCCAATATTACTGTCGCCTCATCGTTTTCGGATAAGTATCGAATCAGTTCATTTTTATTCCGGACTTCAAACAATTGTCCGGAGAAACCAACTTCTTTCAGTAAAAAACGGAGTCCCGCTTTACTAATGTCCTGATTATCTGCCAATATAAAAACTGTAGAATTCAATACGTCTAATATTATGTTAATTCAAATTCGGCGCATCGTCATTGCGAGGGCTGCGAGGAACGAAGCAGCCGAAGCAATCTCAAAATAGAATAGATTGCTTCGCCGCAAGCGGCTCGCAATGACGGCATGATGGAATTAACTAAACACTAATTTAGTTTTGCAAATATACGGATAAATATTAAAAATACCTTATTTATGGTATTGCGGGAAGCGATAAAGTGCATTACCTTTGTCCCGATAATTAATTGGCACATTGTCATTGCGAGGGCGGTAGCCCGAAGAGGTTATCTTGAAAGTCCCAGTCGTCATTGCGAAGGCGGTAGCCCGAAGAGGTTATCTTGAAAGTCCCAGTCGTCATCGCGAAGGCGGTAGCCCGAAGAGGTTATCTTGAAAGTCCCAGTCGTCATTGCGAGGGCGATAGCCCGAAGCAATCTCTAAATAGTATAGATTGCTTCGCCGCAAGCGGCTCGCAATGACGAAGTGATAACATTAAAACTCGCAATGACGGTGTGATAACAAAATAAAAAAAATTAGAAAAAATGGAAAAGATAGCAAAAAATCTAACAGAACTAATTGGTAATACGCCTTTATTGGAATTTGCCAATTTCAATAAGATTCATGGTTTGAATGCGCAGGTAATCGGGAAACTCGAATCTTTTAATCCTGCGTCCAGCGTAAAAGACCGTATTGCTTTGGCAATGATCGAAGATGCCGAAGCGAAAGGTATTCTCAAAAAGGGCAGTGAAATTATTGAGCCTACGAGCGGCAATACGGGTATCGGTTTGGCAATGGTATGCGCTTCGAAAGGATATAAACTGACCTTGACGATGCCGGAAACCATGAGTATCGAACGGCGTAATTTATTGAAGGCTTTGGGCGCTAACTTGTCGCTTACGCCCGGCGCCGACGGTATGAAAGGCGCGATTGCAAAAGCCGTAGAATTGAAAAACGGCAATCCAAATGCAGTAATTTTGCAACAATTTGAAAATCCTGCTAATCCTGAGATTCATAAAAAAACCACGGCGCAGGAAATCCTGAGAGATACCGGCGGTAAAATTGACATTTTCATTTCGGGAGTGGGTACCGGCGGAACGATCAGCGGAGTAGGAGAAGTTTTGAAAGAACGCAATCCCAACATACAAATCATTGCCGTAGAACCCAAAGATTCTCCTGTACTTTCGGGAGGAAATCCGGGGCCGCATAAACTTCAGGGACTTGGAGCGGGATTCGTTCCTAAAACATACAATCCAGCTGTGGTTGATGAAATTATCCCTGTCGGCAATGATGATGCCATTCGCACCGCCCGCGAATTGACGAAACAAGAAGGCTTGCTGGTCGGAATATCTTCCGGAGCCGCAGTTTATGCCGCCGTTGAAGTGGCAAAACGACCGGAGAATAGAGGTAAAATGATTGTGGTAATTCTTCCCGACACAGGAGAAAGATATCTATCTACCGTTTTATTTGCTTTTGATGAATATCCACTTTAAATATGCAGGTATTATAAACTCTCTACAATTTGCCGTTGCTCTTCAAAAAAGTTAAACCGGCTTTTTTCGTCCACTTCCGAAATTTGGGTTGAGGTTCTTCGCTTTAACTTCATCCATTCTTTAAAACGGGTAAACATTTTCGAATTAAACGTATAAATTTCATATTTGTCAAAAGCATGAACAAAACATATATTTGCCTCGCTTGTATAGATATAGCTATAATTTGTATCGATACTGAGTTGCGAAATATAAAGACTCACTTTATTTTTAGTTTCGGGATAACTACCTTTGTTCGCAACTTCCAACAAGTAATTCAGCAAATCAAATAAATCTTTCTTAATTAATCCTTTTTCCTCATCAGTAATCAATCGAATGGAATGAAAATATTGAATATCTCCTATCAGATTTTCAAAAAGTTTGCAATCCAATATAAAATATGTATTCGGCACTTGTTTTACCGCGAAATAATAGTCTGTCGTTATTTGGCGTTTTTCATCCGAAATAATGATCTGCGAAAATGGAACGGCATTTTCTTTATTACCATATTTATATATCCATCTGAATAAAAAGAATTGATTCAGGTAACCATAACCTGCAAGCAAAGGACGGGGCAATGTGTTGCAGACTTCCATATATTCTGCATCCGGAAAATTTTTGGTGCGAAGGAGACCCTGAACAACCGTCTGCAAAAACCGCGCTTCTTGGTCCGAAGGCTCAAGATAATCCACTGCTTGCATCAGAAAGGATACTTTTCTGGAATCAATGTCAATAATTTCATCTAAGGAAATATTCCATGCAGAAGCAATTTTTGCAACTTCATAAGCATGGAATACCACTTCTTTACGTAGTCTTCTGTACACTGCTTCTCGTTCAATGCACAATAGATCAATCAATTTTTCCGCTAATTGCGATCGCTTTGGATATTTTTCCGAAAGACTTTTCAAAAAATAATCATACCATCTATCATTCGCCATATTCTTATTACTATTTATTATTTCCCGGTTCTTTTTTACATTTTTGCGCTGATTTTAAAACAACCCCTAAATGACCAACGCTCAAATTAAGTGCAAATATGCAACAATCTAATCATTTTAAGAGTAGCTTATTTATTGATTCACACCTTATATAGTAATCCAAGTGCAAAAGTAATAATTCTTATATAATATTATAGTATTTTCTCCCTGTTTTTTACGTAAAATAGTTTTTTTATGACTTTTTTCTCTATTACTTTTGTAATGTGAATTTATAATTTAATAGATATGGCAATAGATAGTTGGTATGATTGTTTTCTAAAGGGCCTTTCGGAAAAATATCCAAAGAGAGCTCAGTTGGCAGAAAAATTGATGGAGTTGTTGAATCTTGAACGGGAAGCAGTGTACCGAAGGCTACGTAAAGATGTGGTATTCCATGCTTATGAAATTGCAAAAATTGCTTCCGAATGGAATATTTCCTTAGATGAGCTTATTAATTTTTCTTCCGAAAAGATTTATTTTGAGATACAGTTAATGGATTATCTTGAACCTTCGGAACAAGATATACATCTTTTTCAAAAAATCATCCAAGGCGTTCACAGTACCAAAAATGTTCCAGAGACGGAATTTATGAATATCTGCAATAAATTACCCCGTCCTTTGCTTGCCGGTTACGGTTACTTGAATCAATTCTATTTATTCAAATGGGTTTATCAATACAGGAATAAAGAAAATGCCGTTCCGTTTTCACAGGTTCTTATTTCGGATATAAAGCGGCAATTGACGATAACCTATAATAAAATAATGAAACAGGTGCCCAATACAAGTTATATATTGGATAGTAAACTTTTTGAAAATCTGGTTGGAGATATTCAGTATTTTCATTCCATTCGATTGATTACCGATGAAGAAAAAGATTTAATTAAGAAAGATTTATTTGATTTGCTGAATTACATGTTGGAGGTTGCAAGCAAAGGTTGTTATCCCGAAACAAAAAACAAGGTAAATCTTTATATTTCCCAACTCAGTATTGATACAAATTATAGTTATATTGCCATAAACAATGTAGATATATGCCTTGTTCATGCCTTTGATAAATATGAAGTTTATACACACAATTCAAAAATGACGGAACATTTTAAAGAATGGATGAGGTTAAAGAAAAGAACTTCTGCTCAGATTTCGGAAGTGGACGAAAAAAACCGGATTAACTTTTTTGCAAAGCAGCAGCAAATTGTAGAGAGTCTGTAATTATTTCCACAAATATTAGATTTAGTAGTAGTTAATAACTAAGTGGTGACCGCAAGGAAGTCGTGACGACCATCCTTGCGGTTTTAAATTACAAAAAATAACGACTACGGTGTGCATTTTAAATTGTCGCACCCGTCATTTCGAAGCTGCGAGAAACGAAGCAGTTGAAGCAATCCCGAAATTTCAATTACTCAAATTTCATGTGAAAAATAATAATTATATCTATTTTAAGAGTATTTTGTTTTTTATTTGCACTCATACAATATAAAAAATTCAAAAACAATAACTTTTGTAATAATATTTGATTATTAATCCCCTATTTTCTTGTGCAAAACGACTTTATTTAGCTTTTTTCTCTTTATACTTTTGTCATGCAAAAAAACAATTTATGCCAATTATCTGTTAGAATAGCAGATAAAAGAAAGGGAAATATTTAAATTTTTACGTATTACTAACTTTCATAGTTACAAAAAGGGAAAATATGAAAACAAAAACAATCAAAGCAAGATTATTTGCAAGTATTCTTTTAACATTACTCGTTCTACCGCTACAAGCTCAGGTAACGATTGGAGAGAGCAAAGCTCCTGAAAAATATTCAGTTCTTGAATTAGTAAGTAACAACAAAATGGGTTTGCGGCTACCGCAAATAGAAACAACCGCTCAACGTGATGCGATTTTCACAAATGCAGCGGACTTTAAAG
>JGI20166J26741_12002251_pt1 | contig 19326 bp, 11 predicted proteins | sample TergutCu122P5_FD_26741 | JGI IMG/M metagenome (IMG submission 26741)
TTGCTGCCACAACACCGGGACTGATCGTCAGAATTTTAAATTTCTGGTTTTAAACTTTTAAACAATTTTAAATTATTCAGTGACTTTAACGAGGTACAGGCCTACTCCCTGATAATGATCTGCTAAGATCGAAACATGTCGAAGTACCTTTAAATATTTTTATGTATTTTAACACTGAAATTAACATTTTAGACTAATACAGTTTTGAACGTGAAAAAGTGCATATGTTGGTGTTTATCAATTATCAGTTATTAGTTGTGGGTGTCTTCTCGTGAACCCATAGCACAATTTTCTTGCAGCGATTTCGGTCTTTATTGAGTGTGTGAGGAAAATGATTTAATTCAATAACTTTAACTCAATAACGTAACTCAATGACGGTTATACAAAATATGTATTGCTCCAACCGTAAAAAAATTATTAACTAATACCCCTTCCGAAATAACTTGAATGTTTTCCACTGCAAAATACTTTTCCCCATTTAAGTGTTCTTCTGGTAGTTTTCAAAGAGGATAAGTACGTGACGCTGCATTCAAACCGACACTGCCCTTTAGAAAGGCTTCAAGAGCTCTCTCCATATTTTCAAGCTCCCACTTTCCGTATTTAACAAGTTTTGGCATCTTAAAATAGAAGCTGAAAATTTATTTCTCGGTGGGCTTGCATGACTACAAGAATTTCACTTGAAACTCCGTGCTAGTTGCACTTGTTTACAGAATAATAAGTAAACAGCCGGAAGAGTTTGTACAATATTGGCAATCTGTAACAGAATGCATGGTTCCACTAATGATCCACCGGTCCAATTGCGGAGCCCTGTGGTGGTTCATCGATAGCAACTCCGTCATTTTTTGTTTTCAGAACTCTGAAGTACCATGAAAACTAAAAGCTAAGGAAACCGGTAAAGCAGACTGTACAATGGAGCACAAAGGTTTCCCCAACATATAAAAACACACGGTTTCTCTCTTCCTGTGATAATAAATGAACGTAGAAGCATATGCCCAACGTAAGAATAAAAAGGCTGAAAATTTTTGTACCCGATTTTCTCAGTCCCCTTTTAACGTACCAAACTCATTAAAAAATGAACAAGGTGACAGCGCCCGCAACCCTGAACGCGCAAGTGATAACAGTATTTGAATTATCGCGGTGGTCCACCAGTTGCGCCCGTTCAACGATGACCTTACTGTACATAATGTCGCGTATTTTCTCTGGTTACAATATATGTAACATGTAATGTTATATCCCACGATAAACACATTTTTACTTTTACATTAGTACTTCTGTAAGTACGTACACAGTGCCCATTACATCTACTTTCTGTAGTTGCTGGATATCGTACTTTCCAGGTATGTTGTTAAGACATATTCTGAATGATTTTAGATGATTCCAACTGCCCTATTATTACTGGTTATCGCATTTGTTTTTACATTATTCAACATAAATTGTATTTCCAAAATGCCTTTCTATTTTAAAAGCCTTCCGGGTTTTCTCTCATAATAGTAACAATAATGATCACCACCATAATCACTATGATAAGTCGTTCCCTCTCACCACGGCATGGCGCGTCCTCAGGTTGCGGATGGAAGAACGGACTCCAGATATGGAGGGTATCTGCGAATACACTGAATAAGCAGTCACGGACAGCCGACATGGGGAGGGTTTACAGCTTGGGGGTTAGGCGAGGTGCTAACAACAGCTCACCTTAAAACATATCACGTTATGAAACATCTCACAAGGCCTCGGACTTGGGATGATCCTTCGGTACAACCCAAGCAATGGAAGGGGGACATGAGATCCGGCACTTGGAAGGCGAGGAGCCTATATAGTTCTGGGTCACATATGATAGTGGCCAGGGAAGTAGCGAGGTATACATTAGATTCAGTGGGTGTACAGGGACAAAAAAGGCACTGAAAGAGCAAGGGATTTAACTTTCTTCTATGGTAAAGGGAATAAAAATCACAAATTTGGAACAGGACCTTCGTACACAAGAGAATAGTATCAACAGTTAAGAGAGAAAAGTTAGTTAGTGACAGGATATCATATCTATGGGGCTGAGAGGTCGCTAATGTAATATCATCGCTCGGAATGCGCACACACCAACTGAGGAGAAACGTGATGACTCAAAGGATAGTTTTTATGAGGAATTAGAGCATGTCTTCCGTCATTTTCCAAGGCACCATATGAAAATTGTGAAAGGAGATGTTAGTGAAAAACTGGAGAGACAGGATATTTTCAAACCGACAATTGGGAATGAGAGATTACATGAGTATAGTAACCCTAATGGCGTTAGAGTAGTAAACTTGGCCACATAAACAAATCCAGTTGTTACGAACACGATGTTCCCGCACCGGGACATTCATAAATAAACTTCGACCTTTCCATAGGCGAAAACTCACAACCAGAATGATCATGTATTGATAGATGGGAAATAGCATACGAGTATACTCCATGTACGATCTTTCAGGTGAGCTGACTTTGATACTGATCACTATCTGGTGCTTGCAAAAGTTAGGAAAAGATTGGCAGTAAGTAAACAAGCAGCACAGAAATTTGATGTGAGAGATTTAATCTCAGGAAGCTACGTGAGCTGGACGTTAGGAAACAGTAACAGAATAAGATCTCAGAAAGGCCTGCAGCTTTGGAGAACCTAAATGATAACAAGGACATAAATAGGACTTCGGAAAACAAAAAAAAATCAAAACCTCAGCTAAACAGAGTCTAAGTCTGTATGAACTGAAGCAACATAAACCATGGTTTGATGATTAATGTTTACGTTTTTTAAATCAAAGGAAGCAGGCTACAATGCAGTGGTTACAGGATAAAACCAAAGTAACATAGATAATCTGAACAATGAAAGACGTGAAGCTATTAGACATTGCAGGAAAGAAAAGAAGGAATATATGAAAGCTAAAGTTAATAAACTTAAAATGAACAGTAAGAAAAAGAATACCAGAGAATTTATATGGGCATCAATGATTTTAAGAAGGGTTACCAACCTACAACCAATACAGTAATGAGTAAGAATGGTGATCTGATTGCAGATTCCCACAGTATTTTGGCTAGGTGGAGGAACCATTTCTCTCAGGAACTGAATGTACATGGATTTAATGATGTTAGGCAGACAGACAGCAGAGCCAATAGTTCCTGAACCCAGTGCCTTTGAGATTGAGTCGGTTCTTGAAAAGCTAAAGGACAAAAATCAACAGGTATTGATCAAATTCCAGCAGAACTGATTGAAGCAGGAGGTAGGACAATTTGTTCTGAGATCTAGAAACTTAAAAATTGTATTTGGAATAAGGAGGAATTGCCCGAGGAGTGGAAGGAGTCAATCAATGTACCTGTTTATCAGAAGGGTAATAAAACAGACTCTAGCAATTATCGAGGCATATCTGTTTTGTTAACTACATACAAAATTTTATCCAACATTCTTTTGTCAACGTTAAATCCATATGCAGAGTAAACTATTCGGGATCATGAGTGTGGATTTCAATGTAAAAGGTCAACTACTGATCATATATTCTCCACTCGTCATACAGTTGATAAATAAAAAAGGGAATACCATGAGAAAGTGCACGTGGTGTTCACAGACTTTAAAGGAAGCCTGTAATTCAGTTAGGAGGGAGGTCTTGTATAAAATTCTCATGGTGTTTGGTAACCCCATGAAACTAGGAAGGTTAATAAATTTTGACCACATGAAGCATAACCAGAGTCCGAGTAGGCAAACATTTGTCAGACACGTTTCAATTAAGAATGATTTGAAATAAGGAGATGAGGTTATCGCAACTGCTTTTCGACTTTGCTTTAGAACACGGGTCTTCGACATTTGCATGGGGAAAAGGCATATCCGTTACTGTGGGCTGGTTCGCAGGCCGCAGGTGAAAAAACCAACAGTAACTAGTACACATAACTGTCTAAATTATTGTAAAATTTTATAGTAGATACACAAATTACAAATATGGCCGCGGGAGGTATAATAAAATCTGGCGGGCTGCGGGTTGGAGACCCAGGCTTTACAATATGCCATTAGGAGGTTTCAGTCAAATCGGGAGGGCTTGAAATTAAATGGTACACATCAGCTTCTGGTTTATGCTGATATTGGACGGAAGCAGACATACTATAAAGAAAAATACATAAGCTTTAGTAGTCGCTCCTAGTCTAGAAATAAATGCTGAGGAAACGAAGTACATGGCCATGTCTCGAGATCAGAATGCAAAATAAAATCACAATATAAAGACAGACAATAAAACCTTTGAAAATGTGGAACAGCTCAAATATTTGGGAACATCCCTAACGAATCAAAATTCTATTCAGGAAAAACTTAAGAGCAAACTGAAGTCAGGGAATGCTTGGTATAATTCGGTGCAGAATCGAACGCGAGACGTATAGTACAGTTGAACAAAAACGAAAAAGAAGGAAGTAAAATTAAGAAATAAGACTAGTCTCCCTCAACATCTGCAATCACTCCCCTTTTATAAAACTCAAATAATCTTTTCAAACAAAAGACGGTTCTCAAAAATTACTTCAAACATGCTTCTGGTGCAATAGTATACAAAAAGTACACAAACCTTTAATAAATACGTTGTACTATCCCCATAATTGCCAAGCATGAGAGAAACGATGCCATAAGGATTTATTCCATTGCATATGGCCCTTCTGTTAATTCACGATTTATGAAAAATGTTAGCAGAGAATATCCTGGAGAAGAAAGTCGAAGAACAGGACTCATACCTGCCTGTAACTATAAAGCATGTTAAGGACGAACATTCATGAAGTCTCTCCGTCTCTCCCTCTTATTCCCTCCATCAACCAAACTCCACTCCACGCGTTGATGAGTGATAAAAGTCGCATAAAGTATGATGAAATACCTATATAATCTTCTGGGATTTGCAAGAACAACGCAGTTTCCGATCAGTAGACAACGTTCCAAGGAAACAAACGGCATGATTCAATGGAGATTTCGCAAGACGTCAGCATTTGTTTTGCGAATGTGAGCCTTAAATATAACATAGAGACTGTTTTACACACGTGAACCAAGCTATAATTCATTCCGACAAAGAGGCCCAATTTAAATGCAATAACACATGTTAACACGTAACACCTGGATTAAATGACAACATGCTTATGCCGGAAAATGTTTCTTGTACAAAGAACAAAAATAAAATGTATATAAAATTACCTCTAAGAAACGGAAACCATTTAACTTCAAATGACACTCAAAGGGAGAAAACTAATTTAAAAAGATACGTTTCTGTCTATTTTTGTCGACGTAATTCTGTTTCCTACGGCATTTCCTAAAATTTAGCTGACAAGAAACACGTTGCTGCCACGAATGCGACACACGTAGCTAAATCGCTGGCAAAATGGAGACAAAATAATGCCAGATATTTTAATTGACTTGCGCACGTGAAAGAAACAAAGCATACAAGTCACGGCTCATTTTCCACACGTCCCTATAAATTCACAGTTCAAAGTCAATTTAATATCCCACATTCAGCGACAGATGATCTCTACACACACAAAACCAAGCAATGTTACATAACGTGCAAAGTAAACATATTGTCCCATGGTACGCCCATTGGATACTTTGGAAATCCCAGTCAAGGAAACCTTTGTTGTTCCTTTAATGAGGTGAAGCAAACACGCAAAACTCCCCACGAAGCTGAGGCGAAATGATGTTAATTACGAATTGCTGTCCCACAGCCTAGCCTACGGTACTGAATTAAGCTTCCGTCGCAGGAATAAGGAAACCTGAAACTCTCAAAAAGTGAAACCCAATAATTAAACAACAAAGACTCTACAAATCTAAGCCCATTACACCTTATAATCATTTAAAACTTACCCCGTGATATGAAGGCGTCAAGTTAAACCCCGGCGTTCTGTAGACCTGGGCTCCAAATGGAAATGAACGCTCAGCTAAACATGCCGGTCGCCTTCATCCCAGGAGAAAGATCCTCACTTCCTCAATTAGCACATACTCGTATAACTTGTTACGTCCTAATCAATATGCAATTTGCAAATTTCCTATCAGAATGGAATCTGCCCATCCACGTCACATTCTAAGACGAAGGATGGATTAGAAGAACCATATACATATAGCACAGACGTCAACGTCCTGAACACGCAGCAGTGGACACCTGACTAAGTGTTCGACATTGGACGGACCACACTCACGTCGAACAGGGAAGTCCCACGGATGGCGCCCTCCACCGCTCCCCTTCCAGTATATTTCCCTTCCATCCCCAACATGAATCTTCCAGTTACTCTGGCGGCGACAAACTTCGCTACCGACAAGTTCTTTGAGCCCGCTGACACCATACAGGGATGGAACAGATGACACACATCTTTCGATATAGTCGTTCATTTACTTAAGACTACATTTTACTAAAAACAATAACCTGTACTTTTTTTTAACAAAGAAGAAATGTTCACGCATACGTAGAAGATGATTCAGTACTGAAAGACGTGCAAAAAAGATTTATTTATCGTCTAACAGTTGTTCTGTGTTTCCGTTTTTACTGTTTGTCATTCTGTTCTTAACAAAAATAATGCTACGAACAGTTACGAAATATGTGAACAAGAGCTTGGGAGACAGACTACCCGTACATCGTTAGGTATTGTACAATGCATTACGGGCCACGCGGTGACGCAGTTGGTTGAGGCACTGTGCTACAAGCCGGAGGGTTGCGGGTTCGATTCCCGATGGGTTTATTGGGATTTTTCATTGACTTAATCCTTCCGGCCTTAATATGATCCCAGAAGTCGAATGACCCCTCTAACAGAAATGAGTACCCAGGATATCTCCTGGAGGGTAAAGGCGGCCGGTGTGTAGGGCTAACAACCTTACCACCTTCCTATGCCGACTGTCTAGAAATTCTGGGAGCCCCAAACTCCTGCAGCCCTAAGAGCCTAGCCAGGCCTGTAATGGGATAGCTTTATCTTCTATAATTCATTACACCTATAGTTACATCCGTCCTGTTGTATATGGTAACTAGGATAAACTACTGTGGTCAGGTTGAGCTGGTTTGCTTTATTTTTTTATGTTTTGCAGTAAATGGGGGAAAATGCGTAACTTTTTCGGGCTCAGTTACCAGTCATCCTCTACCATTCAAATCAATGGAAAATTGGATTTCCATTTAAGAATTTTGGCTTAAAGAACAGTTCTGAAGGAACCAATTGCCTACGTAAACCGACGGATGCCCGAATAACATTATACAGAAGAAAACGACCCCTGGGTCTGCGCTGTACTCGCCCACCACTGGCTTCCTACAGTGGTCTCATTCTCACAATAAATGAGCTACATAACGAATTTCTTTATCGTATTCACAACAGCCTGCCACCGGGCCTGACTTTCATTCAACCGAATAAAGACCACACCCTCACGCCCTGCCTCGCTAAGACTGTCTAAGAGTAACTCCCACCTAATCCTAAGTATTCCAAATTGTAGCTTCCATTCAGGTTTTTATTACTAAACTTACACGCAACCTGCCCCGTCTGTCTTATCTTCTGGATACACTGACAAAAGAAATCCTCCAGCTGCTATGAATTAAGCCCTGCTCGTTCAGCCCATACACTAAGCCCTATAATGATTCAGCAGGATGTTCCTGCATCTTGTAATTTAAATCACTTGTGGTCAAATTATGTGGAATTTTCCAGTTTCTTCATAAGCATACATAAAAACAATTTCCCACACTATCATTAACTTGCCACCATGAATACTCTAAATGTATGGCCATTGAAGTGCCAGAAAATTGTCACCTTCATGTACATAAATACAAAATCTCACGCTATCAGTGTTTATATAAGTTAATTTTCCGTGAATGACAAAATTCGAAACTAACAAAGACCTACAATTCAGGTCAATAGGAGTTGCATTTTATTTTAAAAACTGAAAAAATTTGGAATTTCTCCAAGTTGCGGCCACCCAATTACGCAGGAAAAAGTCTTCTTGCCATACAGCACAGATTGCAAGCTATAAGCCCTGTCCTTGCTAAATCCTTTTCAATCTGCAAGACTTACAGCAACGTGAGCCGCTAGACATCTACCGGCAACTACGCGTACTCCCTCTACGAAGGAAAATAATGATCAGTAGCAAGCGGCCACGTTCCAGTCTCTTTCTACTAAAAAAAGGCTTACTTTGCCATAGTGAAATTATGTATTACTTTATGTACAGCAATAACTACTTAACAAAATAATGCGAAAACTTAAAATACCTCAAACTGGTTTGACAATATTATGACAGAATGTAAGTCAAGAGCAGTGATATGCAAAGTAAGTCCGAAAACACATTCGGCCTGCAACGAAATATAAATGAAATAAATTTCCCAACGTACCATCAACCTTTCGTCTCGTGAAATATGCTACAGTTAACTGAGTCATGTAATTCTCTTAATGAACAAAACCACTCTTGTTAGTTACAGCTAATTATTAATGAATAAATACATGCTGTATGATGTAATGTTACTGATCTTACCAACCCTACATTAATTACGAGCGAATATGTCCTTAATATGCTCCAAAAACAAATGGCAGGCATTAATTAAACAGGTACAGTTTCACATCACTGAAAATGTACGGTACCTGGACTTCGACTCAGTTGGTAAAACTGTCTGCCAGCCACAACATTGGCCATCTCTCGTTTGGCGAGTGGAGATACGGCAAAAATCGTTCGGTCGCTACGCAAGTTTACAGTAGGACGTCATGCACTTACACTTCAAATAGCACATCTGTTGATGTCACGAAGGGAGAAAGGTGCCACGGTCTATTTTAAATGCACTATCCCGCATTCGTCTGGAAAAAGCTGGAAAAACACATCAGGACAGGAGAGAGATGCCTCAACAGTATTTTCCATACGCCACCGCTACGCTAACCCACTCCGTAAAAGCTGTAGTGCCCCTGCAAAGCAACATTAAATTCACCAAATATTCTTTACGTATTCATTCATTCATTCATTCATTTATAAACTGCATGTCCAATGCACGTAACTCCATTATTCGGTAGCCTTTCTCAGAATCTATTAGTCGCTCAGCTGGTCAAAAAATTCCCCATTTTTTTACAGAATGCGAAAGATAACTGCTGCATTCACATACACCCCGCTATCTGATCTTAACATGAGTCAACCCCAATTCAACTAAGGCGTTTTATTTCTATAAGATCTAGCTTAATATTTTCCTCTAACCTACGTGCAGTCTTCCTTGGCTTCCGATTTCAGTTTTCAGATAAAAATCTTGCAGGTATTTCTCAAATAACCCATGCCTGCAACATGTATTACCCATCAAACTAATAATACTTGGTGAAGGGGTCAAACTACGACAACTTTCATTACATCATTTTCTAAATTCTCATACTTTCTTAAGTCCAAATGCTGTCCTCAGCATGCTGTTCACAGAGACCTCAATCCATGATCTCACAGGAAGAGAACCCAAGTTTCGCACCAATATAAAATGTTATATATATATATATATATATATACACACACACGCGCGCGTGTAAATGCGTGATGTGTGTGCGTGTAGCCTGTATTTTACGTTTCGGATAGCAGACGGAAAGATAAAAGATTCTTCTACCCTGAAGAAGGAAGCAGCAGATTCCTACCAAACGTTGTTACATATCTACGATACAACATGCGGACACAACCCAGACCATTCTAACCTCCAATCTCTCATCCAACCACAGCGAAGATACAAACGAAAAATCATGATTTATGAGTACGCAAGCTACTGTGTTGGCCATTAATACTGCTTTCGTCCAACTCTGGTTCATTGGCTGCTGGCTAATTAGTTAGGGCATATGACAATTCGAACTCGGTCTGTTCATTACATTCGGTTTTGACACAAGCGTCCCTCGAATTCATTTTGCGCACTCACCAGGTGGCAGACCAGAGCAAATGGTTGATGCTACAATGAACTGCAATCAAGCCCAACTAACACCAACGCTACAGGTACAAATCCCCAGCAACTAACTGCGGATAGATTTATTCCTGTTTCTCATAGAACACGCCATGACATTAACGAACGTAACCCCAACAGACGTCCCTGCCGTCACCACACTGATTACAGCTAACGTTTGCAACAAAATCCTTGTTAATCACCTTGTAGCAACAAAAGCAGCGATAGAATAAGTCCAGCGTTTTTACCAGCGCTAATCGGCTGAAATATATATCCTGAATCAAGGGTACCTAGTATTCACGTTCATATTCATGTGTGTGTTTAGCATAACGTTACAAATATAACAGTAGTGTAATAACATCCTCAAGCAAACGAAGTGCCTTATGAGAGAAGATTGGTTACGAATGGTTAGAGTTGCGATAATTTTCTTGAAATGGAGGTAGGGGAGGTGGTATACGGTGGCAACCTGCTCACTGCATTTGCCACTTTATAATGGCTCAAAATGCTGCACAAATCTAATTTACGTGTCTAATCTTCTACGCGTCTATTACAGTTTCATAGCCTACTACGTTTCTTCTGACCTGGGACAGAACTTTGTCTCTTTACGGCTAAACAGAGCTACGTAGTAAACAAAGAATCATCAATACAGGCAATATACGTATAACGCAACATAGAGGCGCGTTAGCGTAACCATCGTTGCCATGGAAAAGCCGTATTACATATTGTAACAGAGGACAACAGCGCCTAGCCTTGTGACGACCCGCAAAGCCTCTGACGTCAAAGCTGCCAGAACCTTCCCGTGCGAGAAGTGGATAAAACATTCTAGGGACACCCAGCACTGGCTAGACGAGCGAAGTAAGTTCGATGCGTGCAATAAGCACTATAAAAGGCCATCGGATTGCACGAATTGTACAGTCATGTCACGGCGATTCAGAGTGTGTGGTTTATAGCAGAGCGAGGAGAGTGGACGACGGACAGGAAAAAGGATTCCGCTGAGAAACTGCATAGTGTTCAGCGAGTAAAGCGAACCTGTGAAGTACTACTTTCGAGACCAGTGTCAGTGCTATAAGCCCTTAGTACTGAATGTATTAGTGCAGAGTTATCTGCTGAGAGTGATTCTTGAAATTACTGTGAGTGTTCTGTTTTCATTTCTAACGATTTTAATTGTTTTATCTGTAGTGTCAATAAACGTTAATTGTTAAACCCAAGGCCTATCAGTTACAAAATTCTGAATGTGTGCTTGTGGCTTTAGTTATGCAAAGCGCATGCGTCGTGTTACATTGCCATCTGTCGCCTGTCTGGCTGTACAATATTTTACCACACTCTCTCATAAACGGCACGATTTTCGGGAAAAAGTTATTGAGCAACAAATGTGTGTTTTGATTTTCCCCACAATTTTAGACTGAAACATTTCTCATTCTAAGAAGAATTCTGCGATATATTATTATAAATGTGCATAGGTCTTCATGTAAAGTACCCGTTATTGCAACAATATTTCAATGAAAGTTGTCGACAAATTTTCAAAAAAAAAACACAGTAATGATATATAAAATTTCATGAAAATTCCTCTGGGAGGAGCGGAGTTGTTCCTTGCTGACGGACGGACAGACATGACGAAGCTAATACTCGTTTTTCGCAATTTTGCGAACGCGCCTAAAAATCATTTTATTTATTTATTTACTCTTAACGCTGTCCCTCTATCCCTCTTCGATTCGCCAATTCCCTTTTATTCCTTTCACTATTTTGCCCTTCTGCTTAGATTGTGTCCGTAATGGTGGAAAGTTCTAAAATGCACACAAAGCATCAGTTTTTGTTCGGTTGTCTGAAAACCCGAAAAGGTTACGGGCAAATGCAAACATCTCTATCCTTCATACGATTCACACTTTCCCGTGACGCAACATAAGATGATGTACTTTTGACGATAGGGTGCAACAGTCATTATACTCACTATGAAAGTTTCCATGGCTTAATTTATATTAATTAAAGCGAAACTCCCGAACTGTGCAAGATCTATAAATGCATGTACTGCATTCAATACAGCGTTTCATCCAGAACGAATCCTATACATATTCAATAAATTCTAAACCACTCAGCATTCTGCTTTCAAACTACGCCATTCATGGACTCGAGAATCAGGTTGTAGCAAAGAGTGAGCGAGTAAGACTGCTAGTAGGTGAAATCGGCGTATCTGCTTTGGAACGATGACACGCACATAAATGCTGATAAATATAGCAGATTTTCAATTTAGTTCGTTATGCACATATGTGATTCGACAGAAAAGCAATGGACAATATGGAACTTTCAGGCGTCAAATTACCGATCCCAGTGTCCGCGCGGTCTAAGTCGTGGGTCTGAGGCCGCTTGCTTGCTGGAATTGTGGGTTCGAATCCCGCCGGGGGCATGGAGTGTTGTGTGTTGTCAGGTAGAAGTCTCTGCGTTGGGCTGATCACTCGTCCAGAGGAATCCTACCGTGTCATGTGTCCGAGTGTGATCGTGAAGCCTCGAAAATGACAGCCTGACCCACTAGGGGCTGTTGCGCCATGAAGAAAATAGGGGTCACAATAATACCCACACTCAGCAAGACTGCAAACAGTCTACTCCGTAATATAGCATACGGACTTAACAAGGCGTGTTTTCTTTCCAGAATGTCACGGTTTCGTGGTACACCCGTAAATGACATTTCATTTACACCCACAAGAAAAGTACGGCCTTCCTTGGACCGATTTTCATCCAACTCATAAATGCTCAATAATATGTACAGATATCACATACCAAATTTCGCCCCATATCGGATAATAAATGTGGAAAGTAAGGACAGAAATTCTTGTACAGCCTTACATCAAAGTATGACTGTCACTAAAGCGATTTTCACGCAACTGAAGCTTGTTGGACAAGTTTTCATAGAGAACTTAACTAATTAATTTCACGAAAATCCGATAAACGGTTCCGTCGCTGATCCTACATCACAGACACGGATGGGCGTGGTTTCCGTAAAAGGAGTACTCTCTCGCTTGGTAAAAAATGCCTAATAAATCACACACAGTATAAGTAAAAACAAACAATCCATATCCGCACAGGTTTCCTTTCAATATTACGACAGATGAACGAACCTTGGAGCAACTGTTTCAAATTCCGCGAAGACTGTGTATACATTTTCCTAAATTTTGAAGCTTTCGACTCCGTGCATTCTTGCATTCAATCACTTCTTTTTACTCCAAATAACTGCACATAATATGTTAAATACATATATTCATCACCAATTATCTCCTACATGTTTTGGTATTGGTCACACCACAATTGAGTTATTGCTCTTGAGCAAGAGCTCAATGGTCTCTCTCTGAAGATGGTATGACAAACACCGAAACATGTAGGAGATAATTGGTCATAAATATATGTATTTAACATATTGTGTGCTTTAGTCGGAATACAAAGAAATTATTTTTCTAAATGTTCACGACATCGTGCCCGGAAGGTTCCCAAATCTGATTTTTTTTTTTACACGAATGTACAAGGTTTCCTGGAAGGGTTTTTCTGGAACAGTTTATGGTTAGCAACATCCTATGGCGTGTAGGAGCACTTCGACTTGAAGGATGCATGAAAGAGTAAGGATCATCAGCGGCATTCACATAATCAGAATATGTTTAAAAAACCGCTACAAACTTTATAAACAGTAGATAAAATATAAAATTCTTATAATGCAATAATGGGTTGCTCACACACCTTCCAGGACATCTAAAATCAAATAATACGCCGTATTATCGATGATTTACTTCTTTGTATGGCTAATGGATACGTCGTATAAACGTAGAAAAAGCATAATAAAGCACATGTTCCTCGCAAAAACAGCGGGGGAAAAAAACCATAAAGGATGTAGCTATATTCTGTTATTTTAAAACGATTCATGTGTAGGACCTGTACTGGAATTTAAAGTACGTCATATTATTACAGTAATTTACTCCGTGGTTTCTAATTTAGTATTGTGCGGTAACACTACATGCCTGAAAGTGAAAGCTCAAATTTTGTGAAAATCAGGCTTCACGTTAAAACACGAATTAAAAAAACAATGATATTTAATTTAAAAATATTGAAAAATAACTGAAATTTCGAAATGGTGCTTAAAAATAAATTCCAACTTCGTGACTGTCACGGAGAAGTTGATATATTTTTCAGAGAAAAATGTAGGTCTACCAGACTATACCACAAAATGTGCAGGGCAAAAATTACCTTCCAACCCAGGAGAAAATGTGACAGGAAATCAGGGATTTATTTCACCCGGTTCTGATATAGAGAGAACGAAACTAGCGAGTCGATAAAACTGAGCGGAGGTTGCCCAAGAATTCATTAATAAACATGTTGCCTACTAAACCGCACATCAGGAAGAAATAAAACAGTTCAGTTCTTACGTCAGCCCATTAAGGACTGTTCTATGTATCTGTGTGATTCTACTAAATTCGTACATGTTCATGTAAATTTTAAATAAAGCTTCATTTCACGTTACAATCTGACATCTAACTATTGCATAATAGAACAAAAACACATCCAGTAACTTAGTAACATATATAATTGTAACAAAACTAAACACAACACAGCGATAAGGGAAAAAAGATTAATTTGGCAACACACAAGCAATTAGTGATTTATTATTAGATAATAAAATAGACATTTATGCCATGTTAATGAGTTACTGGACTAAATGGAAAACATCACCATCATGCCGTCCCCGTCGTCACGCCGGGGAAGGCATGGTGGTGATATGTGTCTGTTTCGCAAATGAGGGTTGGTCATCTAGGGATGACGGTACGATGGTTATATTTGACATACAGGGAAACATTCCTTGAGTGATTAATTCATGACATTACGACCGGCTAGTGATGAGACATTGGGGCCAAAAGAGAACTGTTTACGTTCAAATTCAGTTCGGTACACTTCAGTTTATTTTGTTTGCTTTTCTTTGTACTTTGAAGTGTAAACTCAATTACAGGCCTAATACTGGCAAATTAACTTCGCCATATCGCTTCAAGGGCCGGTCCCAGTGGCCGCGCGGTCTAAGGTTTAGTTCTGCGGTCGCCCGCCTGCTGAGATTGCAGGTTCAAATTCCGCCGGGGGCACGGATGTTTGTCTGTTGTGAATTTTACTTAAAAGTAACTGTTACTATTTATGGGTATGCAGCACTCCGAAAATACAACAGAATTAGTCAATTAACAACACGATATCAGTCCCTCATTTCCCACAGGAAGAAGGCTGGTGTGTGTTTTACACTGACCTTTTGTACGATGTGATCCGGGTTAATTCCAAGTTCTGCAACAGAAAAAAAGAAAATTCATTTGTTTCTGTCTGATAAAATATTATTCCATAAATTCTCGCAGAAAAATAATCAGCTACACAATAAGTAGAGCTTTGGCAGACATGCAATGTTCATACTTTTCTGGAACACACAATCACATATCTAACCCTCGAATCACATCACGGTCGTTACGAAACGTACGAACGAGCGTGGTTAACGGTCGCGGGCAAATTTTCTGTCCGGAGCTGCATAAAAGGAAAGCACAATAAGCAAGTGTCTGTTGGCCCGCTTGTTCAACCCCCACAATCAATGAACACATTGCGATTAAATCTGGTGTTGCCTGCTGGTCCGTACTGGTCAAACATATTGACAGTCAAATCGAACTTAATTGTATCTGTAACGGTTCACTGTACAAAAACTTGCATTACACATAAAATACTGAATTACGGACCAAAACTTTGGAAAAGAAACCTATTCACACGCTTGCAATATTTAGCGAAATTCAATGAAAACTGGTTTGTGACTTTTATTACCACAGAATGCACTAACGGATTAAACACGCGGTTACTGTTCACTCGTAGGCCAATGTGATTAGTACATGGTTTAAAATTGTTTCACCGTAACGGTACTAAACAAGCCTATTACTCTATGTTCTGTATTCAAATCAATACTTCCAGCTTGCCATTTTATGTACTGCATGTGTAACATGCCGCGACTGTATCACGCATCTTAAATTACAGAACGTATTCTTAGTGTGACACACAGCATTGGATTTATAGTGTTTTTAAGTCGAAATTCCGAACAAAATAAACGCGCAGTTATTCAGATGTTTATCCATGAACACAGACGTGTATATTAAATTTACGTACCCCAAAACGTGATTCACTCAAATGTTTTAAACAAAGCAACAGTTTACCCTTTCTTTTGGTACAGTTCAGTCTCAGCTTCCGCTACGTCAGTTCGAAATAAATTCCCGATGTATGTATTACTCTCAGATACATCAATTACACTGCAAGGGCGTAAGGTACTAGTCCAATTACACTAAAAATCGTGGATTCGAGAAACTCTCGCCTCAGCTTCTAAACACGTTCCACTTACGACTGAGGGAAGAAGATTATTCAACATCACTTCAATTAATAACGTTCCGCAAACATACGAATGTGTAAACTTAAATGAATACCTTCTGAAAGCGGCGAAGACTTCCTTCCTTGAAAGGTGTGAGTTCAAAGTATACATTAATTCTATTACTTACATCTGTAAAAAAATATAAATAACAGAAACCAAGCGAGGTAATTTATTACTCCCGTTCCTAACTCCTGTACTACAACAATATTTACGGCAAGGACTCCGAAAACCAAACACGCACATATCCGTTGCCATGAATTCAGACGCCAGACTTCAGAATGCATCGCCACGTCATAACATGTCTGTAACACACCAATTTTATACAAAGGTTCCTAACAGATAATACAGTGGTATGTAACGAACGCAGAAGTGAGGCGCCTTTCTTACGCACGGCTGAAAAATCATTACTACCCCAAACGTAGGTATTCCATCGGTTGACATCGACACAAATTCTTCGACTGGAAGTGTTTTCAGAATTATATACACTTTTTAAACGCTACACAAATATCTGTATCCATTCATTATCCTTATAAGCGAGAAAGTCCTTCTTCATTAAACAATCACGGAACAAAAGCCTATTAGAGACAGCTGAGCTGTTGTCTGAAACACGTGAATTAATTAAAACTGTAGTGAAAATCAAGATAGGCAAAGTACGTACGACGTAACACTGTGGCGAGTTGGCGTAATCATTTTTGCAATCGAAACACAACAATGCTCTCTGTGTGTTTTTTTTGAGCTACGCGTCACTGTCAACTATATTAAAATACTGAGTGTTGCACAACAACGTTTTTATGGCAAATTTATGTCACCGACAAAGATAAAAGGTACGTAGATCTTCAAATAGTGTCCGATACTGCATTGAAATAAAAGAATGTTTGTTCGCGGCCTTCCTTAGACGTGCAGTACAATTTGGCTAAACAGATCGCAGTGACAGATAAGTCGTACATCAGTTTTTGTTTTATATGTTGGCGTTAAACATCTTGTGAGATCAAACGAAATTGATCAATTACGAATCAATAAGTGTTAAATATTACATGTATGCGTGTGTATTTTTTCCTTAGTTATCAGGCACACAAATTCCATATTCCTGCGCCGCACTGTATGTCATCTGTGGCCTACCTGACTGTACAATTTCCTCCACATATCTCATAATCGGCATGATTTTCGGAAAAAATGTTTACCATAAAATGTGTATTTTGATTTTTTCTACAACTTTTGTGTGAAACATTTCTCGTTCTGAGAAGAATTCAGCGACACATTATCAGAAATGTATGTAAGTCTTCACGTAAAGGATCCGTTATTCTTGTCAGATTTTAATGAAACTTGCACTCCTTGTAAGATTTTCGAAAAATCCTCTAATATTAAATTTCATGAAAATCTGTCCAGTGGAAGAAGAATTCCATGCGGACAGACGGACAAACAGGAATGACGAAGCTAACGGTTGCTTTTCGCAATTTTGCGAACGCGCCTAAAAACGAGCATCCAAATCGCTTATGCACAAAAACGATAAGGGTATTCTTTGTATGTATGTTTGCTGCAGGTTGCACCTACAGCCGATATAACTTTCGTGGCGTGAAAGTTGTGGCCATAAATATTCCTGTAACAAGAATATATCGCAATCCACTTTTCAGGATAAGGAAAGCGAACAGGAACATAAAACAATCCTGGCATGGGCAAGAAGTGAGGCAGACCTCTAAACCAACAAGTGTGTTTATACAGACGCGTCACAGGCGCTTCTCAGCCACCAAATTTCTAAATTTAGAGCATCGTAAATTGTACTGATGCCACGGATTTATATAATCGTATTAACTACGTTCGACAGTTGTATTCTCATGTAGGTTTTTGTGTGTTTTTTGCAAGGAAATAAAACTGATGCGTGTAATAAAATCATGTCCATCACTGGGAATTTTATGTACAATAATGACTGGATTTCAATCAAATTTCTGAGCTGGGATAGCGTAGTTGGTATGCTGACTAGGCTACAGGCTGAATGACCGAGGAATCGTTAAGGACAAGCTTTGTTTCTCAGCTTCAAAATATCCACTCAGCCTCCGGGTACCGAGGCTTGTTTCGCCGGGGGCAAAGCAGCCGGGGCATGAATCTGACCAGTTACTTCCATCCGAAGGTAAGAATAAGTGGAGCTGTCACTCCACTCCCCGGATGACTTCATGGCGTGCACAGGGACAACTTTACTTAGGGGAAGGTTATCGAATTCTCTGCACCTAAGCAATAAGCGTAACTACGAACTGCAGTATTACATACAAGGTGGTTCAAATATGACCGGGACTGATTTGTGTGTAAACAAGCCGCACTGCGCAGCAGCTGTGCGACCTTGAGAGAGTAAGTGTTTGGTAATTATGGTTTAAAAAAAATCAGTCCCGGTCATATTTGAACCACCCTGTATATTAAGACGGCCACGACGATAATAATAATAATAATAATAATAATCTGTTCTACAATGTTTTTTCTGCATTATCCAGTATTCCTTCCGATTAAAAAAAACAAGAGCAAAAAACTTAGACAGTACAACTCTACAGAACTACTACGCAGTGCGGAGTGTAACTGCACTTAAAAAGGTATATCCATCCCTATAGAGGACTGGACGAGCCCTCTGGGCTCAAGGAGGATGAGGCTCCCCAAATTTCTAAACAATCGGAACATGATGGTGGCTACATTGTCAGTCCTACGTACCGGCCACCTTTACCCTCTGCCCCCAGGAGATACCACTGGGATTCATTTGTGTTAGAGACTAAGTCGATCCCAAGGCCACAGTGCGGCCGGAAGGATTGTCACTGAAAAATCCCAAGGACACCATTGGGAATCGAACCCGCGACCTTCCGGCTTGTAGCGCAGTGCCTCAAACAACTGCGCCACCGCTGTTTGAACTTACCCCAACCCATTCATTTCACCACAATTGCACATCCGTAACAAAACGGTGCGGAACGGGCCTTAAAGCCCGATGTGTGTGAAGAAGAAGAAGAAGAAGAAGAAGAAGAAGAAGAAGAAGAAGAAGAAGAAGAAGAAGAAGAAGAAGAAGAAGAA
>JGI20166J26741_12004473_pt1 | contig 19324 bp, 12 predicted proteins | sample TergutCu122P5_FD_26741 | JGI IMG/M metagenome (IMG submission 26741)
GGGGTAAGAGCAGGCATATGTTACCAGTTGGTTAGGAATGCACTAAAGTGCTAGTAAGTGCATAAGGAGAGAAACATCTGTTTAAATATTACTGGAGGTACAGTTTGCCATGTGGAGCAGAAACATGGACATTGCAGCATTGATGTTCATGGGGCCTTGAAAAATAAACTAACGAGTGACCGAATAAGGTAGTTTTAGCCTGATAGACAATACAATATAAAATGAGGCATGAAAGTTGATACTTAAAGGAGATAGCCCAAGAAAATGACCAATCAAGATCAGAACAATTTCAGAAGAATGTGCAAAGGAATTAATAAGGAATGGCAGATGGGAGAGTGATGACGGCATTGCTGGGTTGCACAGTGATCTGTTTCAGGGGAAGCATCTTACATGGCAGGAGGAGATAGTGCTAGACTCCATGATTATGGTTGTTTTCATACCATTTGCGTTTTTTCAGTAGAAATTGAAGCTTATTTTAAAGTTCTCCATTGATGTCCTTGTTTCTGCTGTAACAACAAATGGTTGTAGTGATATCCATTCTTACATTGTTTTTGCAGAGCATTTGTTTCAAGGAAAGTGTAGATTATCAACCTCATGTATATTCAGTCCCATATGGTGTAATGGTCTAGAATTTTATGTAAATTACTTTATGTAAGAGGAGATGAACAACTAAATGCAGAAAATTTGTAAACAAAGCCACATACTTCACATTGTGTCATGTGTAATTAACCTTTGGAGCCGAAATTATGTGCCTGGTGTACTGTGCAGAAGACTGAAAATTAAATGATCTCCCATTAATGTGTGTATTCTTGGCCAACGACTTCAGTGGACTTAGGTTTTTTCAGCATCACACTGCACATCAAATGTGGTCAACTTTTCGGCACCAAGGGTTAAGGTATTGTGCATGCAGTCTTCATCACTTGTGTGAAATGTGTTTCTGTCTTTTTTTTCTTATGCCACGGAAAGTGGCATGATACTTCAAGTTGTGTGTTTATCTTGTTTTTGTGTTGGCATGGACATTGTGATGTAGGTGTGTGAAGTGAAAACTACAGTTAGTCTAATTTTTTATTCTTTGTATATTTTGTGTCCTTGAAATTTTTGTTCTCTCTCTTTAATCCTAATGCTTACCTGGTATGTTGTCACAAACCTCATCTGATATTGACATGTATCAAGAAGTTGTATCTTAACAGTTGATTCTTGATTTGGGACTGAGCATGTAAAATAATATGAGGAAATGCATTTAGCAATTGGTTGCATAGCCCTCACATTTATTTAGACATGTTTTGTAAATGTCCCTTATTACAGTTTTTTTATGGGGACAGTGACAGATCGTCTTCATTGTGGAGCAGATGATATATGTGTACTTGCATGTTACCGAACGTGATTATTTCATGCCAGCTGCTTGGAAGTATAGTAAAAGAGTATTGTTGTGGTTCATATCTTCCTCCAACATTAATACATGTTTACATGCTGTTTATGAGTTCTAGGAAGGATTGATTTTGCAAGTTCGGGTATGCCAAGATTCCAAGCACTAGCAAGAACTAATCATTAGTTGGCATATCACTTGGCAGGGTGTTTCGTATATCCCATAATATTTACTGCACGTTGCATTTGGTTCTTTACTATTAATGCTGCAGGATGTACTACTTTCAGTAAAGTTCTTAAAGTTCCTTTATTTTGCATGGTGTATTGGAAACAAGAAATCCTTGTAGGAGATTTTTTTGTAGAATTAGGTTTTGCTGTATTTGTACTGTATTTTTAGGGTGAAGTTTTTAATGATTTCTTTATTTCCCATGATGTGGCATTGAAACTTCCATTATTTGTTTTGACTGCTACGTGCATTGGTTTGGGGATATTGCTTATATACTTGTATGTCAAAATTACACGATTGTAGAAATCTGTACATGGAAGTTTCATTGCATTAAGACCATTTTGGAAAGGTAAGTTACTGTTGAATATGACTGGTGTTATTGTCAACTTCTCTTGTTCTCTGTTTGAAATTGGTGTAGAGTGTGTTGTGGTGGTAGAACGCACTTCGTTAACTGTGTTCTAGTATGATTCTTTTAATAGTTTTATTTTAAGCATATTTTATGGAAGTCTCTTTGGTCCGTGTCATTGATGTACATTGAGAGAAACAAAATTTTATACACGTAGCTAGTGTTTATGTTCTGGCCTGAAAATTTTATTTTACTTTTCTCTTTTCCCGGCATGCCTTATTGTTTTACATTCAGACGATTTCCGAAACAAAGTTTTTGATTGGATTTCGTGGCTGCTAAAATTGGGTGTTTGTTGTGTGTTTTTATAGATTATGATTACGACTATTACGGGTATGGGGATTATCGAGGTGGCTACAGTGATCCATATTACGATGACTATTATCGTTACGAGGATTACTATTTCGATTATCCGCCGCCTCCACCACCTGCCAGAGGGAGGGGCAGGCAGCCTCAGCCGGTGGGTCGCTCGACTTTATTAAACGTTCCAAGTCGTCTTTTTCGTTCATTCGTACATTTGCTTGTTTGACTGTGGCACGGCGTTCAGAAGCCCAGCTTGCCCAAGTTCAAGACCTTGTTCAAGAACTAGACAATTCTGCCCAAATAAAGCTGTATTACTCTACCCACTGGAACATGGCCATGCAAAGATTTTGAGAGTAATGCTCAATTTTCTGGAATGAGAAGATTGGGCACCTCTGCGTGCTTCTGCATTATAACACATCTTTGATTATTTACTGAGGATAGTGGTATTTTAAGTAACTTTTACATAATAAGGATTTTCAGCAAGTCAGTTCTTTATTTGGCTGATTTTGCATGGTCACCTAGACATGGCCAACTTACATTAATGGTTACTAACATGTTACATTTGTTAACAAAATAGCCCTTTCTACAGAGCGCATTGCCACTTTCAAATAGCTTATCATATCTGAGCCATTCATATAGGCATCTCAAAATTTTCTCTCCAGGTAATTAGCCGGGAAAAGGTAATTAGACTCTTTAAAAATGTCTTAAAAATTACTAGGACATATACAGTTGTCGTGTGTGTGCCTGTATTGGCTCAGATATGATAATCTCTGTCATTTTTTTTTTGCTGTCTAGTTGCAGGGTTATCCAAAAAATGGGGGAGGGAACCGAGACATCAGCTGAGCACAACAGTCTTGTATCACATCAGCGACTAACTTTTCCTCACTGTTTGGAAATAAACTATTTCTACACTGCGTAAAGATGCCCTACATACTACAAACAGCACTTCGAAGCTATTAATGGAGTTGTGTTTAATGTGGGGACAGGAGTGTTACATCCTAGCAGTGAACTAATTTGCACTTCATGCTTTGGATGGGATGTGTTAATATTTTTTTTGAATGGTTGCACTTTTGTTGAAATTTCATTGCATTTCCACAGTAAGAAATGTGGAACTTCTACAGGGACTTAATTGGTGTTTGAACTTCTTTATTTACTCTTAGTTTGTTCTGAGGAAAGGTTAGACAAGTCAGAGTTACATCACGAAAACTGCATTTCAATAGCATTTGAAGGCTGCTCTCCTACAGACATTTCTCTTGCTTCAGGCTTTAGTTTCTGTGCTTCCTGCTTTTTTGTGGCCGCTTTTTAGAAGCTTACTGCTTTTAGCTGGGCGCAAGTAGATGCTTTGGCTTCCTCACCCAACAATCCCAACCATATGCAAATTGCTCGTTTTGGATAACCCTGCTCTGTGCTCTTAAATAAGAATATTCTGTGAGAGTTTTTGTCCAAATGCCAGCAACACTTACCATGTCAGTAAATGCTGAGAAGTTAAGGTTTGAAGTATCGGTTTGATACCTGTACACATAATTGAAGTGTAGTTACAAGGCTTAAGTACAGAGATTTAATCCTGTTATTGGTATGTGTTGGTAGTATTTGTTGGTCAAGGAGAGTGTTGGTTTTTGTTCCTCATTTCATCATTGATGTAGTTCTTGTTTTCAGTTTGTTAGCAGTTGGCATTCAACTGCTGTTTGTCAAGCTGGTATAAGTAGCAGTTTACTTCAGTGTAATATTTATATTGATGAAGATGTTAGGAGAAAACATGTTTTTTATTCACATCGTGTGTTAACTCTTGGGCACTTAGGATCCAGAAGAAGTTGGGTTCATGGAAGCAAGCTCCCCAAACTACAGCATGAGCGGTGGGATTCAGGTTTGTGCTTGTAATTCCCGCCTACTCAAAGCTTTCCACTTCATAGAAGGCATGTTCTTGAATCCTAATCAGTTCAGTTTGTCTTGTGGTCTTGTTTTTAGGAATAGAAAATAGTCCTTTTTCAAGGCCATTTTGTTTTCAAATGTTAAGTTCATCCAAGAATATATGATGCAGATTATGTTCAGTTGGATTCCAGGAATGTGCAGTAATGAACTGGGGAGTTCATAATTTTCATATTGTTGTATACTTTTATAATCCATTTCAGTATGTAAAGTATTATAATGGGCTGTGTTTATGACAGGTTGGGATGGATTCAGATAAGTAATTTATTTGAGGAGTTCATTCTTTGAAATGACTGTTGACCTGTATACTGCAGCTGTTATTTGTATATCATTGTGGTCAGCCCTGTTGCTAGGAGTGGCATTTATTTATATTGCTATGATAAAGTATGGGTGGGCTGTGTTGTCTAATGATGTGCGGTATGTTGTTTGGTCAGGCTGGTCGTGGGCGTGGAGTGGTGGCGCGTGGCCGGGCCGGTGGGCCCCCAACCCGTGGGGGAGCCAGGGGGGCACGCACCGCAGCCTCCGTGGCCCGTGGGGGGGGTCGAGCACCCGCGCGTGGGGGGGCCCGCGCCAAGGGAAGTTTACCAGGTGAGGATGGTCTGTATCTTCACCACCTTTCACTCACCTCTCTAGCATGTAGCAAAAGCGATACAACCTTGCCACCGGGCTGGTGATAAATGTCCAAGAAATAGTCTTAAAATTGAGGTGGTGGAGGGATATTCTGTTGTGTGGTGTGGGTGCAAGAAAATAATTGAAAGTACGTTGCACAAACTGATCACCCTGGAAGGAGGTTTGAACATTTTCATATCCTTTTTAATTTGTTTATGAAGAATGTAACGGTTTACTGTTCACAGTGGAAAATTTGTTGAACAGAATTGTTTTGGACTGGAAATTCAGGTTTAAATCAAAGTAAGGTCAATAGTGGAACACTTGCGATGTCTGGACCAACAGAATAATGTGTGTAAAGTCTTAGGTTTATGAAAAGTGACCTGGACCATATCTGACATTTATGAAGATAACATTGTTGTAGGGAAAGTGAGTTGAGATTGATAAATATCCCAATTATGTACATGGTGCCCACAAAATTTGTTTACTATAAAAGAGTGTTGCATTATTTTACCAGTGGTTTTTTAGTGAAAAACTAAAATGAAGACATGCATAAAATTTACATATGAAAAGTGACCTGGACCATATCTGGCATTTATCAAGATAACATTATTGTATGGAAAGTGAGTTGAGATTGATAAGTATCCCAATTATGAACATGGTGCCCACAAAATTTGTTTACTATAAAAGTGTTGCATTATTTTACCAGTGGTTTTTTTTAGTGAAAAACTAAAATGAAGACTTGTTTAAAATTTACATTCATGAAGTTGTGTATGTATATGTGTGTCCTCATTTGTGTGTGTGTGTGTGTGTGTGTGTGTATATGTGTGTGTTTGTGCCCACATGCGCGCATGCAAGAATGAAGAGTACGTGCTTTCACATCACACCTGTTTATTTTTTGAGACCATCGTATTGGGGACCATAACAAAATTTGGTATTTTTGTAACTTTGAGAGGAACCCGATGTTTTCCTGCAGGTTTGTACACCAGCTTTTTCATGCTCCTTGAAACAAGAAGTTTGTAGGCGTGATCATTGAAAGAAGCACGGTTGTAGAGACTGGGTCCCTGGTTTTGATGTCTATATACTCATATTTTGATGGTACATAAGAAGTTCAGGTTATTGAGCCTTTCAAACAATACATGTCATTGAAGCATTTAAAACAGACTCAAAGCAACTGTTGAAGTCATGACGCCAGAAATATTGAACCTGTTTTGTCTGAAGAAGAATGCCATCTCAGTCTTGGCCACTTTACAGAAGGGGTACATGTGAAAACTTCACAAATTGTATCATTTCAATTTTCATTTCATGCATCTTGTTTAGTATGTGAAATGGATTAGGTCCTTAGGCCATCAGAAGAAAGGAAGTTGTCTCCTATTTCCATCAGTAGTATGTAGTCACCTTTTTTAATTGGGATTGGTAATGTGAAACTGGTGTGAATTCTGGGATTGTGGTGTGTTAGTGTTGGAGGTTACCACCTTACATAGGTTGTAATTGTGCAGATGAAAGAATGGTACTGTTTTTTGTCTTGTGTGAGTAGTGAAATCAATCTCTACGAATTTGTCCCAGTTATCAGTAATGTTTCTTATATTTTCTTTGTCACCTGTCATAAGGTACTACCTTTTTTAATTCAAATTCCGAACATTGTTAGATAATACTTTTTTCTGTGATTAAAAATAATTCCCATGTGATGTTATGGCCCATATTGTGGTCATTATTCCATTTTCCTCTTGTTTACCACTGATCAGTTTGATGTTCAATTGTTTAATTGAAATAACATTACACGGTAAAGGTTGTGTCGCTTAAAATTGTTTGTACTGTTCTTAAAAGCTCCTGTGACAAGCAGTGTGCATGAAAGGACCATACATTAGTTGGCTTTCCATCATGCTGTTTTATTTTATTTTATTTTTTTTTTGCACAACAGTTTTTTCTTTTGTGGGAGCGCACAAGTGTTTTAAATTTATGGAATTTTGTGCATTCAGCATTGGCTGTGTAGTTGTCTTGCTGTACCTTTATTATTATTTAGTAATCTTTGAACTTTGCAGGAATGGAGAGGAATATGGTTAATGCAGTTCTTATTTATTTATTTATTTGTTATGTGGAAAACTTAATTACATATATCTGGATCAAATTCCAAGAAGTAGCATAATGTGAATTTGTTACAAATTTATGTGCTTTTATACAAATATGTGTTTAGTTTTATTTTGCTTTGTTTTTAGTGGGTAGCTTTTCAGATATTTCAGTTGAAATGCAAACAAGGTATACCATCAAACACAACCCTTCAGTGCAATACAGCAATGTTATAAATGTTTCGGTTCATCATTCATCGGGTACCTCTTTTACAGGTGTTTAAAAAGCAGAAGTACGTTTGCAACACGCAAATTTTTCATTAGTGAGATCTCACTGTAACTTGTTTTACGGCCAGGTTGCAGGGATAACGTATCTGGCACGATGAGAATAGCCTGAGATCAACATAATGAACAAATCACGCAGATTATTTCTGATACTAGATGCCTCTCACAATCTCACAAATTGTAAGTTGTGACGTGTATCTGTAGTGAAATGTGGGAGACTGGCTACATAAGTTAATCTGTACACAGTTCACTATGACATCTGAGGGCTGCCTTATGTTTCGGGAATAGTTAAATGTATATTTCAGTTCCATTTCCTGTTATCTGTGTGGTGTTTGTACAGTGTGGATTTACAACACATGGCGAAAGAAAGTGATACAAGGGAAGACACTATTCAGCCAGTCTGTGGATAAGGAATTACAAGAGCTGCCCTTGGAAGCATGTTACTTCCCTGAGTTGGTTTTATAAATTAATTATGAACTGATTGCTCAGGTTGCCCAGGGATAGCAATAATATTTGGATGTAAAGTTGTGCCCATCAGTGGATGGAGAATAGCTTGTGACTTCTACAGAGTTTCAATTCTTAATGTGTCATGGACGGAAAACTTGGTGGAAAGAACATTGATCCATTCTTGCAAATACCAGTTTTCATTAGAACAGTGAGCAGAAATCACCCTATGTACTGCTGTTGCAAGCAGCAACCGTAGCTTGATGGATTCATTCCTTGAAGAGGATTTACACATTTCACACCTACAATATGCTTTAGCTGATTGTGATTTTCTGATAAGAGTAGAGTGAAAATGGCTGTTGCAAAATAAGTTAAAAACCATGAAGTGTTGCTAGTTTGAAACATGATTCTACATGGTTGAAGAAGGGAGAAACTTGGTGCCTTTGCAGATGTGACACGTCTTCTATGTTGTAGGACCAGAAGGAAGTGATTTGCACAATCTGCATTGCATCATTTTTTTTTCAGAAGGTCAAAAGAGTAGAGAGATGGGCAAGCAGTTAATAACCCAATGTTGGCAGTGGCGCAGGGTCTTTCGTATTACAAGATCCTGTGGAAGACTGCAATGGAGTGAGATTTTGGTTTTATGTAATAAGGAGCTTTAGTTTTTTATGGAATTTTAGTGCAGGTAATCCATGTAAGAAATTAAGATACAGGCAGTACATCAGTAGTGTGGGCTGAGATTGAATTACTGTCTCGCAAGATGGAGTGACATATCTTTATCAACCAGACATATTTGAAGTAAAGAGATCTACTCACAGATCCAACAAAAGGAGCCTCAAGTCTGGCAAAATAAGGACCATGCTCTGGGAGTGAAGGCAATCCAAAAGGAAAAAGAAAAATGCCATCAGGAAGTGCATAGAAATGTATTGGGTATGCATACAAAATTCTGTTTGTGCAGATCGTATAGCCAAGATGTGTTTTTGTGCATGTGCAAGGATTCACACTGCTGTGAAGTGAATGACTTCGAATTGGTTAGTCTGAAGAAGACATTGGTCAGTGATGTGTTCAGGAAGAGCTGTGGATTGTTGATGTGGTACACAGGGCAAAGGGAAAAAAATGCTCCTGTTTTAAAGGGTTCCTTGTATTATGCTCGAATGTCAATTTCTCATGAAATGAGTGGAGTGAAGACGGGCTATGAAGTGCCTCATTACAGGCTATATGGATTTGGATTGTACAGTTTTTCATCATATACTTTTGTTTTGCTGGAACATTCTCGGATTTGCCAGCAGGTATTTTGTATACTATAATTGTCAGTTCTGTGCTTGGTACTTTGAGTGTTGTGAAGTTAGAATTCCTGGGCTATCATATTGGGTCTGATTCAAGATCATTTGGAAGTACCTTTTTTGACACTATTTCATGTCTGTGATCTGGCAGTTGACAGTGCAAGCTGTGGTACTAGTGATGCTGTCTGGTTATCGAGACTGATGATAATGCTTTTATTTCATACTGTGTGTGGAGTACTTGCTGCTGAGTGAATTCCTGGCAAGAGCACTTCAACCCATGTGCATAGTTTGATGGGTGGTATGCAAATTTGCCTGCTACTTCTGATGAGCTGGACTTGTCACTATTATTCAAAGGCAGCATCTATTTGGAATAATGCCCATGTCACACGGTTATTTAAAATAGTACGTTTGGTGTATTTTTTGTACTAGCAGTAGTAAGTTGATGGATTACTAAACTGTCTCTTTCAGCTTCTGATACAGCTTGGGTGAGGTGTCAAGAACATGTGGAAGAACATGCCTGTTTACTGTTCTGCAGTCTTTGACATTTTGGTTGTGCATTGAATTAATAATCCTCATGTATCAGGCAGCACAAAAAGTGACAATTTTTGATTGTAAAATGGAACCTAAGTGGATTTAATTAGAATGACAGTTTATGATCAGTAACTTAATATGTAAAAATATATTCATTTAGTTGGATTTACTATGCAGTGGAGGGTTCGTCTGTTAGAACCATTAAGTGTCATTGTCACTTTTTGTGTTACATAGGTGTTAACATACGTTTTACAGCTTTGGTTAAGTAGATTATTTCTGTTGCATGAAATTTGAACAGATTTTTAATGACTGGTAGTACGTGCAGTGCACATGTACAGGTGCAGAGCAACTTGGTGGTGATGTAACTGCTTCCAGCTGTTTGTCAGTTGTGTGGGTATCACATATTTTTCTCTGGTCATACGGTGTTATGTGCTGGCTGTATTTTCTTTTGCCCCTCTTATGTCAACCCTTTGTCGTGGCCATTGCTTCACTGTTTGTAGCAAGCTGGTGATGAAGCAAGTGGTGCCTTCTGCAGATTTTGTTTGGGGTTGTGCCAGAGTTATTATAATATGAGTTGACAGCATGATGACTGAGCATATGAATCAGCCTTAGTAACTTGTTTGTAGCAAGCTGGTGATGAAGCAAGTGGTGCCTACTGCAAATTTTGTTTGGTGTTATGCCAGAGTTATTATAATATGTGAGTTGACAGCATGATGACTGAGCATACGAATCAGCCTAGTAACTTGTGTGGTATTGTAGCACATCATTCCAAACCGAGTGAAGTAGTGTAACCACTTTTGTAGGAAATGGGCGTTTTTGTACAAAGAAAAGAGATTGAGGATTCAAATTAACCCTTAAATTTTGACTACCATCCTGGAGGTAGAGGCTTTGTATTTATGGTACCCTTCAATGAATTCGTGACAGTGCACTGCAGTTTGGCTGGTGGCATGTGAAGAAACAAAGGACTGTACATTGCACTGAGGCTGGAGTTGAAAGGTTAAGAGTTGCATTGACTATGGATGTATGATTATGCCAGCAGTGGTAGCAGAGGGGTTATACAAATTGTGCTGGCTGTGGAAAGTAATGATGGGTAGAGAGATGTGAATTCCAACAGGAAACTTGAAATTTTTGCAATAGCATGGGATTGGAAATAAACGTTTTAATTTATGTAATATCATATTGGTTATTTTTTGTTTGTGGACAGTACAGTTTTTGCAGGTGTGAGAAATTGTACAAAAAAATAATTTGGATTCACCTGTGTTATAGATAAATGCAGAAAACTTGGAACATTGAAACATTGCATATATGACAGTTGCATAGCATTATTTGGTGCTATGATATATGTGGGTCTGATGTTTCTGCCAGATATCAGTGTTCATTATTATTTTCATTGGCACATGAAGTAAGATAGTTCAGGGATGTAATATCTCACTGATGTTTACACATTATCTGGGTGCTGCACATTGGAAATGACACCACACTATGGGGATCAAGAACACAGAAAATGCTTGGAGTTTGAACTACCAGAGGTATTTTGTGCTTGGCTAGAGTAGAGGTGATTGTGCACAGAAACATGTGCACAAAATGTTCCCTGGATGCAAAGTTTTTCCACATAAAAGGTTGGATTTTTTTAAGTTTCCACACACAGTTTTTGTGTTGTGAGTTTCTTCACTTTAGAATTTTATTTTTCAAGTTTCAATACAAGTCTCCCATTTAAGACATTTAAGTCCATTCATTCCTTGATGTTTGAACTGTACTGTGGTCTGTTATTGAATGCCTACAATTTAATCACATATTAGGGGCATATTTGTTTCCTTTGTCTGTTTTCAGTGAACTTAAGCATGGCGGCAAGGTTTCAGTGTAAAGTGTAATTTTGTAGATCTTATTGCAGTAGCTGAATGACACGGCTTTAAAGCCATGTTCCGTGGTGGTGAAATTTATGACGAAAATGCGCTGGTGCCAACAGGTGACTTCAGTCATATAATTTAGGTAGATCATTGTGTCTTGCTTTATGAATATCTTACGTAATTTAATAACTGAGTATCCAGATTGCTGTAAAATTTGTGTGTAATCTTCATAACCGAAGTATTATGGTGGCTTGGAATCGCAATGCAAGGGTGGATCCCAAAGTGGACTTCCTTGTTTCCTTTATTTTACAAGCAATTTTCCCTTTTAAGAAGAAGTTGTGCTCTCACCAACTGAAAAACTATGATGGAAACACTGGGTGTAGTGGGTGGATAGATGAAGTTGAAACCAGTGGAATTAGAGGCCTTTATTCTCTTCTGTGGTGGATCGTGCTACGGTGTTGTGTTGTATCATGATAATTAAACTTTATTTTGTGCGATGCTGGGTTTCAGTGTTAAAATTGGGTATCTCGATATACTGTTAGAGTTGACTGGGAGTTGTTTTGGGGAACTGCACAAGAATGTGTCACAGTAGGCCAGATTGGAAGAATATGAAATCTCTGAGAGATGAAAGAAGAAAACTTAAGAAAAAAATGAAGGTGGTTGAAATGTGAGCACTGTTACGGTTACAGGATGCTTGTATGGGAAGATAGAAGGGTGAGTAGAAGTATTGAGTAAATGGTTTCTGAGGAACATACCAAATTGTGGCACAACTGGTTTTGCGGTGTTCGGAGGTCAGAATTATGAGCTGCTAATTGTGTGCTTCAGTAACATGAGAAGCCAACAAGAAGTGAGAAGGTGCATCTCATGTTTGAAAAGGAACTGCTGGATAAATTAGTAGGGAAAAGCAGAAACTAGAGGATGTTTTCATATCCTGGAGTATCTGGTTGTGAAGAACAGTTTAAACAAGGGCATTTTCTGTACGACTACTTATTCCAGTGAGCCAGAGTTGTGCCCTGGCGAATGGTTCAAGGCCTACCATATCAGGAAGTACAAAAACAGTGGACCGTACAGTGGGGAAATGTGAGTATGAAGGTGTGGTCATTACATTTTTGTAAAGGTATAGCTGATGAATGTAGCAGGTGTCACTTAGATTTCTTTTGTTCTTGGAACATACACTTAAAGGCTAGGTTGAAGTTCAAACAACAATACAACCTTATGTCTTGGGAGGGTTAAGGAGGTGTTACATCTGTAGATTGCCAACACTTCATGTTCGAGTTAATAAGTGTTTCTTGTATCAGGGATTGAGAACCAAGTTTGTGTGTTGGTGATCTAATATCTGGTAATTCTCCATGGCAAATTGTCACAGTGTTTGGAATTGCTGTGTGTTGAGGATCTCAGACACGGGGGTGCTCGTGTTATTTAAACAAAATTGGCCCGTTTCATCTTTGCTATAAATGTATCCTTTGCCATTACAGAGGGTTATCTTTGTTTAATGTGCATGTAAGTGGGTGTATATAGTGTTTTGTTTAATATTTGTGTTTACCCTGCCTTTATGTTTGTGTTTGAAATTAGAGAGGGTTGACACATTTACACTTATGTGGAGTCTGGAGATTTAAAGTGATTTATGGAAACCACGAATTGAATTAGTATTGGTGCTTGGTGTTGTGTAATTGTTGTTGATAAAAGTTTGTGAATGCAATGAAACTAACTATATTAATGTTATAATTTTGCAATGTTTTGGATGTTAACCAGCAAGAATGTTTTCAGGTGTCATATGTACCTCCAGTCAGTAGTATTTGTGGTGATCGGGAAAGAGTTATGGTACATTTGGTTTGACTAATGGTTCACATGTGCCTGTGCTGTGTTTGCAGCAGGTAAACGCAAGTTTGACGGGGGTCACCAGAACCAGGGGGAATCTAAACGTCGCTACCAGAGCAGCTGGGGGAATCAGCCCCTCGCCCAACAGCCGCTGGGCAATGCGTACGGGCTGGCAGGCATGAATGGCGGCGGCTACAATTCGGGCGGGGACCAGCAGTGGTACCAGGACACATATCAGTCCTGGAGCTAAATACCAGTGGGTGGCTTGCTAGGCTTGTTGGAACACTTGGGCCAGGGCCCATTGTGAGGAGCCGTGTGGACTTACAAACCTGATGCTGAGTTAGAAGTGGATGGGATGGGTTAAAATGACCATTGATCCAATGAGCCCTTTCACTTTTAAAGGCTGATGGTCATTATGCGCATAAAGTGGTAATGTTGTACAGAGACAGATTCATTTGTTTAATGTGGTGTCCGGGTTTTCGAACGTGCCCAGGAAAGTGAGAGGGATTTATTCCTTCTGGATGTCTTGGTCTTGTTTGGTGACAATGCGTAGAAGAAAAGAAGATTGTGATTGTTGCTCAGAAATGATTACAAAAACCCACTTGTACATTACAGCTAAACATGGTCTCCCATTTTTAAGTTTTTGATAAATTGGTATGTTCCCTTTGTTGACTGCTTGTGTCTTATTGACTGTTTTTGCACGAGCATTGTTATCTTTAGAAATCTTTCTAGCACAACCTTCAAAATTCCATAACCAAACTTCTTGCAATTTGGTTACAGAAAGAGAACAAATCTGTTATGCAATCAGACATTTGGTCCAAAGATAATCCAAGTGGTTCCATGGGTTTATATGTATTTGCCTGCATTGACTATTTCTTTTGTTATAGGATCAGTATATTCCTAGGTTGTTTTTTAATCTGTTCCCCCTCAGACCCCCTCCCCCCTAGTTCTGGAGACATTACATCTTAAGGGGGAAATTCTAAATCACCAGCTGCAGTATCTAATCCCACTTAATGCGTGGGCTGTTTGTTTTACTTCCCACGAACATTCTGACGTTTTTGAAGCAAGCAAGGCATGGTTACTGGACTCTTGGGATGTGTGTTTAAATTTTGGTTCAAGGTATAGACTTGGGTTTCCTTTAAGCACATTGAAACCATCCATTTTTAGTTTTGTGTTTTAAGTTTTTTTAATGTCTCAAATTAATTAAATGTAGAATGTAATTGTCTGTAAATTGCAGTTTATCTGAAAGTGTGCAAAGTAGGCTGAAGTTTATCCATACCATTTACAGTCCTTTTTTAATATGCTGTGTATGACATCAGTAGAATATAAAAGAGTGGGTTTTTTGGGCTAGGGAGCAAATTAAGCTCTGGTATTTGTGTGTGGAATGACAGAATAGTATGAACTCATGTTCTTGATGGTGTAGCAATAATTTTATATTGAAATGTAAGATCTAAATAGTAATTGGTATTTATTGTGTTCGCTGAAAGTAATGAGATGGCAAGAAGGAAAACATATTTGGAAACTTGCTATACCTCAAGAACATTTTTTGTGACCATGGGAAAGGTTTGTTCATGTTCATATGGAGTGGTCATGTCCTATGCCACTTGAATCAAGGGTATGTTACTCTTGGTCCAGGTGAATTTTTTTTAAATATATATAAATATATATTGTATTCCTGCTGCTATGTGAAACATTGTGATGTGGATGTTCTAGCAGTAAATTCAGAGGAGTGCTCACCATTTTTTTCTTGCAACTGTGAGAGTAGCTCCATAACTTCAGCGTTTTTTACATCTTAAAAACTTGTACCTTTATAAATTATGTTGTCCATTTTTTTATTCCACATGTGCTTTGCTTGGTTTTCAATTTTCTGCATTTTTTCCCCACATTTGAGTATCTGCTATCGATTATTTAGTGTAATGTAGGTTGAAAATATGAATTTAAAAACTGTTGACATTCGTTTTTCTGGGCCAGAGGTTTCGATTGAATATGTCCAGATTTTTGTGAATGAACCGATGTAATGACTTACATGTCACAATAAACAGTTGTATGTGAATCAGAGTTGCAAAATTTCCTTATTTTTTGTTAATCCTCACGTGTAGGTTTTGTGGGGTGGGGAGCATGTTGGGGATTAATGGAGAAAACATGTTTATTTTTAAATATAGTGGTCTTCATATGGAAACTGGGTTTGGTGGTCTCAACTTTTGTTCATGAGCTTGTCCATGTAGATCCAAGGAATGTGCTACTTTTTGGTTGAAGTTAAAATGTGCACTGCTGCCACTAATCCTTGTGCATATGGAAAGAAGTTTTGGCATTTAATGAATTCGGTGTGGAATTTCCATATTGTATTACTACCAACCTCTTAGGTGAAATGTTGTTTGTGGTGAAATTAAGAAAATGGAATTTTGTGTGGGAAAAGAAAAGTCCTGTCATGTTTTGTAGAATGCTGACTTTGGTTCCATTATTTTAGTGACTATTATAATTGCTTCCCATTGGGTAATGTTATACACCACACCATGTACTGGCTTGTTACCACACTGCCTTTTGATGAGTTTGGAAAGTGTGTGACTTGGGTTGAGTGGAATTAGAATTTCTGTATGGATATTTGTGAATACTGATGCTACAAGAAGGGCTGTAAATTGAAATTTGTTTCACACAGGCAAACTGTGTGCATATAAGTGAAAGGGTTCCATTTTAGACCGACCATAAGAAGTTGCATCGTAACTGAAGAAAGAATGAACAAAATTTCTGGTTTGGGCGCATCTCCCAAGATTTTTGGCATGACCCACACAGGAAATGGTGGATGGTAATTGAGAATATTAAACTGCATTTCAGTCATGTGGCAACTGATTTACAAGTTCATTGCAGATCATTAAGCAAAACTGGTTTTGTGAGCTATTACTGGTAGGAAATTGATCTGTTATGTGGTAACAAAGCTTGGTTTCAGTTGGGTGGATGTGTCAAATCAATACTGGATGCTGGTTGGCATAAAATCACACGTTACATCAATTATCATTACATGATGTTGAGGCCTGTGTCTGGTATTTTATGATCGCAACTAGGATCAATGGGCTTCTCTCTCTCTTTTTATTATTTTTTTTTAAGTTCATTCCAATATGTAATATAGCACCATTGCATGCAACTCATTGTGGGTACTTTAAAATGTAAGTAAAAGGCATATGTTAACTGCTGTGTATTAAACTGAAATCTCTGCACCCCTGACACACAACAAGTAACTGTGATCACTGCCTTGCAGATTGTAATGTGAAACATTTGTGTATAGAGTAGTGATGAATGGGGAATTTTAAGAAATTTCCTTCAAGAAAATGGCAGTGCATATGACTAATACTTCTTGGGGTGCAGCATGGGTATAAATTTGTGAAGTTGGGGATAATGCTTCCCATACTGGAACTACAAGAAAAGTATGAAGAATTTCTCAGGTCAGCAATTTTTTGTAGCGATTTTCATCTGTTTGGTGTAAATTGTCACCTGCCTATACATTTCTAACATGCATTTTGATACATAAAAAAATATTGTAGTTGAAAGTTGTGTTGACACATTCTTTTCAGGATTATTGTTGAGGATTATTTGGAATCCAAAACTGAGAAGGGTTGACTTCACCTATACCGTGTAGCTGTTCTGCTCAGTGGTATTTCTTTTTACTGCATCTGTATGATTTATGATGGTAAGAAATTAACTTTGGTGTGTAAGGTGTGTATTTTGAATGTGTTATATATTTGATGTAGCCAGGAACTTCAGTTTCGTTCAGATTGATTACCTATCTTTGTCCTCAAAAGTGGCCACTCTCCAGCCTGTTTTTCCAAGATAATTGAGTCTCAGGAATGACAAAGATACGCTGTGGGTATGTCAGAACTTCCCTTTTAACACTTTTGAATTTACAGATGTGAAAAAAGTCCAGAACTACCAAATATTTTTCTGAAAACAATTACCTGTGAGTGAGAATTTTGTTTTTTGTCTTGGCTAGACCAAAAAATTAAACATTGAAGAAGGCTAATTGTGAAAGACTATCATTCATCATTCCAGGGCTGCTGATGAAACACTTGACCTAAGTAAAGCAAATTTGTCTTCTCCCTGCTTCAATTTTTTGTTAAAACAATGTAACATGATTTTTTTAGGTGCATTCGAAAAATGGTGAAAAGTGACCATTAGCTTCATCATGTCTGGATGTATATCTGCCTGTGTAGAACAACTTAGCTCCCACTGAACAGATTGTCATGAAATTTTATATTTGATTATTTTTTGAAAATCTGCCGAGAAAATTGTAGTTCGATTAAAATGTGGGGAGAATAACGAATACGTTCCATGAATGTCTATGTAAATGTATGGTAATATCTTGCTCAATTATTATTATAATGGGAAATACTTCAGACAAAATGCTGTAGAGAAAATCAAAACACATATGTTAAATAACTATTCCCAAAAATCATACTGCTTAATGAGATAACGTGGAAAAATGTGGTAGGACAGGAGAGGTCACATGATGATATAATACGGGGCATAAACTTTGCATGCTGGAAAACACTGGACACACAAAACACACAATACTACTTTTGTATGGCAACAGTGGAAACATGAATGCCTGTCAGTGTTATATGTACGTTGCCTGTCTTGTTTTAATTCCTGATTGAAAGGCGGTGTGTGAGATCCCCATGTTTTTTTTTAGCCCTTCCAGCTTTTGACAGAGTTTTTATGAATGAATGTTTAAATTATGCGACTGGAGACCAGCCAAACATGTAGTTGCTTACAGTCATTTATAGCTCGCATGAAATTGAACCACTAACTGTAGGGTCCTGGAGTGATGCATGACAATAGAACCTTTTAAATTATGCAGCTTTTTAAGGTGAATTTTTCGTGGAATGTGAAATGCTACATATTATTCATGTGAATAAACCTGTGCTTGCAAGTTCGTTGGAGAGGTGTTTGCGATTCATTTACATGCATGGTAAAAGTAAAAGAAAGAAAAACATTTGATTTCCTTTTTCTCTAAAAAATATGTATGCAATTCTGGGCATGTTTACATTTTTCTGGTGAAAAGTTTATGCATTTGGTATTTGTATTTATTCAAAATTTCAAAAATCCTTTTAAATACCATATTTACCGGCCCATAAGAAGCACTTTTTTTCCCCCGAAATATTCGACCTGTGGCTTATGTGCCGAGGGTAAGTATTATTTCCAAACTTATAAATGCCTGTACATCTATTATACAACTTTGTTGTGAGATAGTGAAATTTGCTTCCAAATCATGAGATCTGGCATCACTGCTTGTGAACAGCTTACCCTCTTATCTGGGGATATACCCTAACGTATACATTGCATCATGTGATTCCGGGTATTTACGCTGCTGCAGTAGCAAAGTGTAGTCAAGTGTAATTCAAGTGTGTTACACGTTCCTTAAAGTATGTCTGTTTTGTGTGTATTTATGTTTTTATACACACTGATTAAAAAGTTAAATTTAAAGTTTAAAATAAAAAAAAAACTCCCATGGGATCAAAAGAGAGACGATTATCTTACAGTTGCATTTAAAATGGAAGTCGTGAATTACACTGAAAAACGTGGAAACCGGGCAGGTGAAAGGCATTTCGGCTCACCAACAGAGAAGATGGTATGAGAATGGAGGAAGCAAAGGGAAGATTTAACCAAAGCAGATAAGAGTAAAAAAAATTTACGTTCATGTGCTCCTAAATGGCCAAAACTTGAACATGTTGAGAACTGGATAATAGATGAGAGGAAGAATGGAATTGCCGTTTCAACGAAAATGATTTTAATTGAAGCGAGAAGACTAGCCATTGAAATGTCTATTACTGATTTTGCTGGAACAGCTTCATGGTGCGAAAGATTTATGAGAAGAAATGGCCTGTGTATGCATACTAAAACTACAATAGCACAAAAACTGCCCAATGAGTACGAAAGAAAGATTACAAAATTCCATAAATATGTCATAAACATGAGAAAGAAGCTGTGTTGAGATAACGACAATTATGGAACATGGATGAGGTACCTTTGACGTTTGATGTCCATCGAATAAAACCGCGGATGTTAAAGGTCCTAAGATAATTATGATAAAGACTTCTGGTAATGAGAAGACGCATTACACTTGCGTGCAGTGCTGATGGCACAAAGCTTCCACCTTTATTAATCTTTAAAAGAAAAACACTGCCTAAAGATGTAATTCCACATGGGATTTACGTTCATGTTCATTCTAA
>JGI20166J26741_12006695_pt1 | contig 19306 bp, 19 predicted proteins | sample TergutCu122P5_FD_26741 | JGI IMG/M metagenome (IMG submission 26741)
CGAATCGTATCGAAAATATAATTCCGTTTCGTCATTTCTTCCGGAGAAAAATCTCTTGTTCCTTGCGGAATGGTTGGTTTTTGTATCTGCATAATTTTTTATTACCTTTGCATTCAAATTGAATTGAAAATAATGAAAATAATAGTTACTTTAATTATAATATTTTTTTTGTATTACGTGTTCAAACTCGGGTTTTCCGTTATGAGAATGTTTTTTAGCGCTCTTTTCGGAATAGAACCTGCTCCCCGCAATACGTCTTCCAATCAACAAAAAACAAAACAAACGAGAAGGCAGTCCAATCCGCCTCCCTCTAAAAAAATCATTTCACGCGACGAAGGCGAATACGTTGATTTTGAAGAAATCAAAGATTAACGGCTTCATATTCGTTTATGTAAAAATCTTCTGCAAAAGTAGAAAAAAAACAGCAATTTTTTGTCATTTCTATGTTACATTTTTGTAACTTTGCACAATTAATTGGGCTTATTTATTCATTATTCATACTTAACTTATTATGAACTTGATACAAGATATTATCAACCGAGCCATGGCAAACAGGCAACGGATAGTTCTTCCCGAAGGAACAGAAGAGCGCACGCTTAAAGCAGCGAATCGCTTGATGGAAAATAAAATTGCAGATATTATTCTGATTGGGAATCCCTCTGAAATTAAAAATTTAGCCGGACAATATCAATTACCTCATATAAATGAAGTAACTATTGTTGATCCGCTCAACCATCCCAAGAAAGCGCTATATGCCAACCTTCTCTTTGAATTGAGGAAAAGTAAAGGACTGACTCTCGAACAGGCGGAGGCATTGGTAGAAAACCCGCTGTATCTGGGATGTCTGATGATAAAGAACGGCGATGCAGACGGGGAAATTGCCGGCGCACAGAACACAACGGGCGATGTGTTGCGCCCTGCTTTTCAAATTATAAAGATGCTTCCGAATACCAGCGTAGTTTCGGGGGCATTTTTGATGTTTGTTCAGGATCATTCGTATGGCGCCGACGGTATTCTGGTATTTGCCGATTGTGCGGTTTTACCTAATCCAACCGCAAAAGAACTGGCTGAAATTGCCGTCACCACGGCTCATACAGCCCGCACGCTGACCGGAATAGAACCGAAAGTATCCATGTTGAGTTTTTCGACTAAGGGAAGCGCTAAACATGAATTGGTGGACAAAGTGATTGAAGCGACACAGTTAGCAAAGGAAATGGCGCCCGAATTGTTGATCGATGGCGAGCTGCAAGCCGATGCTGCCATAGTCCCCTCCGTGGGAAAAAGCAAAGCTCCCGGAAGCTCAGTGGCAGGTCAAGCCAATGTTTTGATTTTTCCAAATCTGGAATGCGGCAACATTGCCTACAAATTAGTTCAACGGCTTGGGAATGCTGAGGCAGTAGGACCTGTTCTGCAAGGAATGGCGGCTCCGGTCAACGATCTTTCACGGGGTTGTTCTGTTGATGATATTTACAAAATGGTTGCTATTTGTGCCAATCAAGCCATAGGAATTAAATAAATTATATTCTTACTATATAAAAAATTATGTCAGAAACAATTGTTGAAGCGATTGAACCTTTTGGGTTATCCTTCAAACACAAGAAAAAAACCTTATTTTCCAAAATCGGAGTAGTTGGAGCCGGAAGGGAAGGGCGAGACATCATTCGTTTGACTTCAACGGCAGGATTGGATGTTACATTTATCGAATTAGATCAGGCAAGGATTGATTATTGCTTTGAAAGGCTTAGCGTAGGGTTGGATCACCGCATTGAAAATTGGGGTTTAACGCCTGCAGAAAAGAAAATGATTTTGGGACGAATCAAAGGAAGCGTTGATTATTCTGATTTGAAAGACTGCGATTTTGTCATCGAATGTATCCGTTACGACAGGAAGAAAGGATGGGATACTCAGATGAGGAAACTTGCTTTTGAACAAATCGAGCAGGTAGTTTCACCGGAAACGATTATCGCAACAAATGCCACGACTGTGGTTATCAGCGAATTGGCATACAAGCTGAAATACAAGGAACGGTGTGTAAGCATTCATTTCCCTATTTCTCATCCCGATGCCAAATTGCTGGAAATAGTTAAAGGCGCCTATACCTCTGAGGAAGTTTATAAGAAAGTGCTGCTGTTTGCCAAGCTGATAAAATATGAGACTATCAACGTTCATGAAAGCAACGGCTTGGTCAGCATGCGGCTGATTGTTGTTTTGCTCAACGAAGCTTGTCAGATGGTGATGCAAAACATTGCCAAAATGGAAGATATTAATCGATTAATGATTATCGACTATGGGATGCGCTTAGGCATTTTTCAAATAGCCGACATTATAGGCATTGAAAAAATAATTGATTTGATGGAAGATATGTTCAATGAATATGGCGATAAAAAATACAAGCCCAGCCAGGTACTTTGGAGGCTTTTCCGGACGAATCAATTGGGGATGCACACCGAAAGGGGTTTTTTTATTTACGAGAATGATAAAATAGTGGGTCCTAACCCGTTCTTTTTTGAATGATATGAAACGAATATTAGTATTAAACTGCGGCAGTTCTTCCATCAAATATAAACTTTTTGATATGGAAGCCAATAAAGTATTAGCGCAAGGGGGGGTTGAAAAAATCGGGTTAAACGGGTCCTCATTAAAAATGACGCTACCGAATGGGAATAAGGTTATTTTAGAAGGAGAAATTTTGGAACATCAAGCGGGTATTGAATATATTCTGGGAGTTATTACAAGCAAAAAATACGGATGTATTCAGTCGCTGGAAGAAATAGATGCAGTTGGGCACCGCTTGGTTCACGGAGGAGAAAAATTCAATTCCAGCGTTTTGATTACGGACGAAGTCATTCAAAAAATCATAGAATGCATTGATTTGGCTCCATTACATAATCCTCCCAATTTAAGCGGCATCTATGCCATAAAAGAACTGATGCCGGATGTTCCTCAAATAGGCGTTTTTGATACCGCCTTTCATCAAACCATGCCGAAATATGCCTATATCTACGGACTTCCATATTCTCTGTACGAAAAATACGGCATTCGGCGCTATGGATTTCACGGAACCAGCCACCGGTATGTATCTGAACAAGCCTGCCGTTTTCTGAACGTTCCATATAAAGAACAAAAAATTATCACTTGCCACATTGGAAACGGCGTTTCGATAACAGCCATTAAAAACGGCATGTCAATGGATACTTCAATGGGAATGACTCCGGTAGAAGGCGTGTTGATGGGCACCCGAAGCGGCGATGTAGATGCCGGCGTCCTCACCTTTATCATGGAAAAAGAAAATGTGGGGTCGCAAGCTATTTCAACCATCGTCAATAAATATGGCGGTATGCTGGGAATATCGGGCGTTTCGTCGGATATGCGGGAAATTGACGCCGCCATTGAGAAAGGAGACGAGCGGGCGGCGTTGGCGTTGAAATCTTATAACTACCGGATAAAAAAGTATGTCGGTTCTTATGCTGCTGCGTTGGGAGGAGTTGATATATTGGTTTTTACAGGCGGCGTAGGAGAAAATCAATGGCAAACGCGCGCTGCAATATGTGAAAACATGGAATTTATGGGACTCCAATTCGACGGAGAAAAAAACAAAACCGTCAGAGGCATCGAATCGGTAATCAGCGCAGCAGATTCAAAAGTGAAAGTAGTTGTGATTCCAACCGATGAAGAATTAATGATTGCTTTAGACACGTTAAAATTGATTGCGTAGTCATAACAATTGTTATAATCGTAAAAATTTAAACATTATTAATATGAAAACGGGCAAACTTTAACACTATTTACTGAAAAAAATTTGGCAAGTATGGCAGAATGGTTGTACCTTTGCATTGTGGTTTTTTCATAATAGTATTAGATTTAAGGTTAACAAAGATTGGATTAGGGAGTTCGTGAGAATTCCCTTTTTCTTTTTATCTAATATTGCCTACTTACGATAGGCTGATGAGATTGTACGGCGACCCCTTGATTCTGCAAAAAACACAGAATATTCCGACAAAAGATGGTTTTTAATCATATTTTATGTATATTTGCAGCAAGAAATTGAATGTAAAAACATATTTTTAAGTAATTTTTTTCAATATGAAAAATAGTAATTATATCATTAACGGGATTTTAATTGTAGCAGTCATTGTATTGTTTATCTTACAATTTACTGGAAAAAGAGTAAATTTGAATCAGTCGCAAGCTATTGAAGCCTTGACAGATTCTACAGGTTTTCGTTTGCCGATAGCCATTGTCAGGACTGATTCGCTTCTGACGAGTTATAAATTCTTTATTGATATGAATGAGGCTCAAATGAAGAAAGTTGAAGATAAGAGAGTGCAAATAAATCAAAAGACTGAAGTATTGCAAAAAAAATACGTTGATTTTCAACAGAAAGTACGTAACAATGCTTTTCTTAGCCAGGAAAGGATGGAGCAGGAGCAAAACAGTTTGGTTGCCATGCAGCAGGATTTACAAAATTATGGCGCTCAAGCTGAAAAAGAATTGTCGGCAGAAGGCGCAAAAATGCTCCAGCAAGTGCAGGACACTATTGTAAGCGAGATGAAGAAGTTTAATACTCCGAAAAAATATCATCTGATTCTAAGTAATTCCGGTACAGACAATATTCTTTATGCAGATGATGTTTATGATATTACAAAGGAATTTGTCGATTTCTTAAATTCACGCTACGTACCATCCAAATGATTGTGGTCATTCCTTGTTACAAGGAGCCGGAACTTAATCGAACTATCCAGAGCCTTTTTAATTGTACACGCGGCGATTTTCCGGTCGAAATCATTCTTCTGATTAATTCCTACCGGATTGATTCGGATGAGATTTTGGAGATAAACAGAGATTCCTATCGCTAAATGAAGGGATTCGCCTCAGTAAATAATACTTCTACTTTTTTTCTGACGCCCATTTTGATAGAAAATCTTGAGGGACATCAAACGGGGGCGGGACTTCCCCGCAAATTGGGCATGGAAGAAGCCATTCGTCATTTCGACGGGAATAAATCAGGAATCATTGTCAGTCTGGATGCCGATTGTTTAGTTGCCCCTAATTATTTAACAGAAATACACCGAAATTTCGAAGCGTATGGACTTCATTCGGCAACCATTGAATTTCATCATCCGGTAGAGCATTTAGCCGCCTTCGACCCATTGCGGATTGCGGCAAGCAACTATGAAAAATATCTGCGCTACTATCGTCTCGCCTTGGAATATTGCGGTTATCCCTATCCCTATTTCACTATTGGTTCAGCCTTTGCAGTGACCGCAGAAACCTATCGTAAAGCCGGCGGAATGGGAAAGCAGCAATCTGGCGAAGATTTTTATTTTCTGCAAAAAGTATTTCCTCTGGGGAAAACCCGTTTTATCGACACTACCTGCGTTTATCCTGCCGCTCGAACTTCCGACCGCGTTCCTTTTGGCACCGGTCCGGCTTTGCAGAAAATGCTAACTGAAAATCGACTGTCGAAGTTCACCTACAAGGCAGACGCCTTTAAAACATTGAAAGCGTTTTTTGATAGAATTGATTTACTGTTCAAAAAACAGGAAAAAGCGGTTGAAGAATGCATCCAAGATTTACCCGAGTATCTTCTTTTATTTCTCAGAGAAGATGGATTTATATCTAAAATAGCTGAAATCAACCGGCACACAGCCTCTCTCCCGAATTTTCGGAAACGTTTTTTCCTTTATTTTAGCGCTTTCAAAATTCTGAAGTATTTGAATTATGTACATCCGGCTTATTTTGAACTGGCAGACGTTCAGGAGCAATATGCTCAGCTTCAAAATGAGATAAGATATAGAGGTCGCCCTTCCGAGCTGTATTCCCTGACGGGAAATACGTTCAGCCCCCTTGCTACGTCAAATCAAACGTAATCCGGTTGTTATAAAATGCAGAAGCGGAGGCAAAAATCTGGCGCCCGTCAGTTGTCCGACTGATGCCCCGCTCGACGGAAGCGGAGCTTCCGTCGTCTTATACGCAAGGCTCCTGCCTTGCAAATCAAATTTACGTTCAATCTTTAGTTTCATTTGCTTATTCACCATGCTTCGCCCCGAACCCGTCAGGGTTCATATATTGGTAGAAAAGCGCATTGCCCCCGCCACATTCGACCCCGAATGGGGTCGTACAATCAGGGAAGGGGCGATTATTTCTTTCTACCAACATTTTGTTCCTAACGGAACATCCAATCAATGTTGAAACATTGCGGCGAGTTGTAAGTCTGGAGGCTTGGTTTTTGCTCGAAGCAGGCAGAGTGTATTCCGACATCTCCAATAATATTTTTTAATTTCAGTAAGTATGCATAAGAAACTTTGCCATTATCCTCTATGATTACAGAATATTTTTCATCATAAGGACAAAAATATTGTTGATAAAATTCATTCATATTATTATTTTAGATTATCAAAACGACCATTATCCCATTCTTTTTCCCAATAATCTGTTCGTTGTTTATCAAATTCATTTCTATCAATTTGAGACTTACTTTCTCCAGTATTGGAATGATTTTTTTTGAAATTACCTTTTCCTCGATGTTCTGTTCGTGTCATCTCTTTTGCAAAACCCCTTACCGAACCCGTCAGGGTTCAAATATGGGTAGAAAAGCGCATTGTCCCCGCCACATTCGACCCCGTACGGGGTCGTACAATTTGGAAAGGAGCGATTATTTTTTTCTACCAACATTTTGTTCCTGACGGAACAGCTATGTCGAATCAAGTACAATTCGTTTCTTATATAGTCATGTATTTCCATTTTTCTTCGCAAAGTTATAACAAAATGAAATCCAAATCCAAATATTTATGTTAAAAATAATTGATAGTGAAAAGATGGTTAGTAAGTGCTTCGAGCGCATTGTATATGAATAACTTGCCACCCTGCGCAGGGCAACCCGTTTACTCTGCGCAGGGTAACCCGTCTGCCCTGCGCAGAGTAACAGCTCTGCCCTGCGCAGGGCAGAACGGTTGGGATGCGCAGAGCAGAAACGTCAGGATATGCAGAGTGAGAAGGGTCGGATGCGCAGGGCAAGAGGGGTATGATACGCATCGCATTACCAGCGCACTAAAGCCCCCTTCAGGGGGTTGGGGGTTAAATCATAATTGTTTCGTATCTTTGTGCTGTAAATAATATAATCTATATTTCCAATGAAACGAAAATTTTTATTCTTTTTATGCGCTGCGGCGTCTCTTGCCGGTTGCGTTCAGAGCAACAAAGCCGGTGGAGATCATTTGTTTCTGCTTGCCGGTTCCTATTCCGACGGAACCGCTTCCGGTATTGCCGTTTACGATTTCAATATCCAAACCGGCGATTATGTCCGGTCGAGTGATATAAAGCAAGTTGTCAATCCTTCTTATTTAGTCGTTTCTCGGGACGAACAAAGGGTCTATTCGGTGAATGAAACGCCGGAGGGCGGGGCGAGCGCTTTCCGGTTTGATAAAGAGAAAGGCGCCTTGAGTTTTATCAATTCCCAGCCGGCGTATGGCGCAGGTCCTTGCTATATCAATATGGATAAGGGACAAAATTTTATTGTCACTGCAAACTACAGCGGCGGAAACATTTCGGTTTTCCCTTTGGATAAAGACGGAAGCATCAAGCCGCTATCCATGAATATCAACATGAATATTCCGGATTCCCCCGCTTCGCGTATCCATACGGCGGTTTTCACTCCCGATGAAAAACGGTTATTAGTGACCGATCTGGGGAAAGACAGGATTTATACGTTTGTAATTAAACCGGATGCAAGGGATTCTTTTCTTGTCGTACCGCCGGAAAATGTAACCACGCAGGAAACCGGTTCAGGTCCACGGCATCTGGCTTTTCATCCCAACGGGAAATTTCTGTATTGCATCAACGAGTTATCCGGAAAGATAACCGTCTTTGAATACAAAGACTATCAATTGAAAGCGATTCAATCCATCGCTTCCGACACAACGCAAACTGCCGGTAAAAAAGGCAGCGCCGACATTCACCTGACATCCGATGGAAAATTTCTCTATTCCTCCAACCGCCTGAAAGCAGACGGAATTGCCATTTTCTCGGTCGATTCCGAAAGCGGACGGCTGACCGGCGCCGGCTATCAGCTAACAGGAATTCATCCACGCAATTTTATCATTACTCCCAACGATAAATTCCTGCTGTGCGCCAATCTTCTTTCAAATAATATTCAAATATTTGAAATAGAAAAAAATACCGGTTTATTACGCAATACGGGGAAAGAAATTAAACAGGAGAAACCCGTTTGTTTGAAGTGGATCAGTAAATAATTTCTTTTTCTACCGTTTTTCGTTACCTTTGCACTTTGGCAAAACAAACAAAAACGATGATTCATTTTGGTATAAAAGATATTATAGATATTCTGCTGGTTGCTTTTTTCCTGTATGAAACGTATGTTTTAATGAGAAAAACGGGAACAACCACTATCTTTCTTGGCGTCCTGGCGTTCATCGCTATTTGGATTCTGGTATCGCAGGTTTTTGAAATGCGATTGATGGGCGCTATCTTCGACAAATTCATCAGTGTAGGATTCATTATTATCGTTATTATATTTCAGAAAGAAATCAGAGAATTTCTTCAAGCATTAGGCTCCAACAAAGGACTTGGTTTTATAAAAAACCTATTTAAACCAAGAAATAAAAACGACGTAGATGAAAATATCAGCTACATCATGCCGATTGTTTTGGCGGCTATGGACTTGGCAAAAAGGAAAGAGGGCGCATTGATTGCTATTCAACAAATGATACCGTTAGACAGGTTTGTCGAAACCGGCGAAGTTCTGAACGCCAATATCAGTTCCCGTTTAATCGAAAATATCTTTTTCAAAAACAGTCCATTGCACGATGGCGGCATGATTATCAGCGGAAAAAAAATTAAAGCGGCAGCATGTATTTTGCCTGTTTCCCAAAATCAGGATATACCCAAAGAATTGGGGCTGCGGCACCGCGCCGCTTTGGGCTTGTCGCAGGAAACCGACGCCAAAGTCATTATTGTATCCGAAGAAACCGGCAAAATTTCACTGGCATATCAAGGCAATCTGAATTATAATATTTCGGCGGAAGAACTTCAAAATAAATTAGTGTCGGATTAAAAAGAAAAAGCAATGAACGACGACCTGAAAAAAGCCTGTGAAATCCTTCAAAAAGGAGGAGTCATCATTTATCCTACCGATACGATTTGGGGAATCGGATGCGATGCCACCCGCGAAGATGCCGTAAAGCGCATTTATGAAATCAAGCGGCGAGCCGATTCTAAATCCATGCTGACCCTGCTGGATTCTCCCGACCGGTTGCACCTTTATGTCGATGATGTTCCTGACATTGCTTTTGATTTGATAGAATGTGCAGACAAACCTTTAACTGTCATTTACTCCGGAGCTAAAAATCTGGCTCCCAATCTGATTGCTTCCGACGGAACCATTGGCATCCGAATCTCCAAAGAGCCGTTTTCCCAAGCGCTTTGCCGGCGATTCGGGAAGCCGATAGTCTCTACTTCAGCCAATTTTAGCGGCGAACCATCGCCGGCAAACTTCTCCGAAATAAATCCCGACATTTTCCGTTTAATAGATTATGTGGTTCATTACAGAAGCGATGAAACACAAAAATCCAAGCCTTCGAGCATCATTCGCTTGGAAAAAAACGGAATAATCAAAATAATCCGGGAGTAGTTCGGAATAGTTCATGGGGAAAAAATCGCAATTGTTCAAATACCTGCTCGCCGATTTTGCAGCAGCCAATCTGGCGTGGTTTTTATTTAATATTGTCCGATATTATGAGATTGCGCAATATGACGGATTCGAAACGCTTAGCGCTTTCCTGCTATTCCGCAATGTGATATGGGGACAGATCATTGTTGGGTTCGGATGGATTATTCTTCATTATTATTCAGGATATTACAATAAATTGTTTGAAAAGTCGAGACTGTCAGAGTTTTTTACGACATTCAGCGCTGCGCTGATAGGAACAATTGTCCTCTTTTTCGCTCTGCTGCTTAAAATCTTACACGATTCTATTCTTGTATATTATATCCAATTAACCTACCTGTTTCTTTTCACATTCTGTTTTACTTATTTGTTCCGTGTGCTCATCACCTTTCAAACTGCAGGAAAAATCAGAAGGCGCGAATGGACGACGAATGCCTTAATTCTCGGAACCGGCGCTAAAGCGCTGCAAATCCAAAAACTGCTGAATGAACCATCCTCTTCGATAGCATACACGATTCAAGGGTTCATTCGGACAAATCAACTTTCTGATAATCATTCGGTCATCGCCGAGCAGTTAATTTTGGGAAGCGTTGATAATCTGGGAACGATTATCCAAAACCGGAATACGGAGGAATTAATTGTTGCCATTGATTCAGAAAACGAAAGCGAACTGCTGAAATTGCTCTATTCTTTGTATCAATATAAATTACCGCTAAAGCTGCCCATCAGTCATGTCCGCTTGCTGACCGGCGGGGTTAAAATAAAGACTATAACAGGCTTTCCTCTGTTCGACGTAACGAACCACAACTTATCCGAAGGAGAAAAAAATATAAAACTAACGCTCGACAAAGCGATTTCTCTATTTCTTTTAGTATTTTTGTGCCCGGTTTACCTGTATTTATCGCTACGGATAAAAAAAGACTCAAAAGGTTCTGTCTTTATTAAACAGGAGCGAATCGGATATATGGGAAAACCGTTTATAATGTATAAGTTTAGAACAATGCAACAGGATGCTGAAAAAGATGGACCAACTCTTTCGTCGGAAAACGATGAACGAATAACGCGTTTCGGTCAAACCATGCGGAAATACCGGTTAGACGAACTTCCGCAATTCTGGAATGTATTGAAAGGCGATATGTCTATCGTAGGTCCGCGACCGGAAAGAAAGTATTACATTGATAAGATTGTGAAACAGGCGCCTTATTTTTATCTGCTTCACAATATCCGACCGGGAATCACTTCGTGGGGAATGGTCAAATTTGGGTATGCGCGCAATACCGGCGAAATGATTGAACGGATGCAATACGATATTCTGTATTACGAAAATATGTCTTTGATGCTGGACCTGAAAATTGTGATTTATACATTCCGGACTATTCTGACGGGAAAAGGTATGTAAAAGAATGATTAGAAAATGGTTTGATTCGGTTTTGCTATGGCGGGAAAAACACATCCGCGAGCGTTATTTTATCCTGATATTAAGTTTTTTAATAGGAATATTTACTTCTTTAGCCGCTCTTTTACTGAAAACAACTACCCATTGGCTTCAGCTCTTTTTGACCTCGCATGCCGATGTTACCAAAGCCAATTATTTTTATCTGATTTATCCGGTTATCGGACTGCTTCTTGCCGGATTATTTGTAAAATACATTGTTAAAGATGATATTGGTCACGGCGTAACCAAAATTCTTTATGCCATTTCTCAACGAAAGAGCAGAATTAAGCAACACAACTTGTGGTCGTCTTTAGTCGCCAGTTTTATCACAGTCGGTTTCGGAGGGTCGGTAGGCGCCGAAGCGCCTATTGTATTAACCGGTTCGGCTATCGGTTCCAATTTAGGACGCCTGTTCAAAATGGAACAAAAAACGCTGATGCTGCTGGTCGGATGCGGCGCTGCAGGAGCTATTGCCGGAATTTTCAAAGCGCCGATTGCCGGATTGCTTTTTACAATTGAAGTATTGATGCTCGATTTGACTACTACCTCCGTCCTGCCGTTACTGATTACGTCTGTTACAGCCGCTACGGTTTCCTATATTTTTAACGGCATGGAAGCCATGTTCAAGTTTCATCAGGATCAGGTATTTGTCATTCAGCGTATTCCCTATGTATTTCTGCTTGGAGCCATTTGTGGTTTGGTTGCCCTGTATTTTACGCGGATAACAATTTGGATGGAAGGTATATTCCGCCGATTTAAACATTTCCGGCAAAGATTTTTACTTGGAGCGATTGTGTTAAGCGCGCTGATATTTCTTTTTCCGCCGCTGTATGGCGAAGGGTACGATACCATTTCCGACCTCATCAACAATCAGTATGACACGCTTATGTCCGGAAGTCTATTTTATCGTTTTCACGATAATTTCTGGATACCTGTCCTTTTCATGGCGTTGATTGTTCTCATGAAAGTATTTGCAACTACGGCAACCAATGGCGGCGGCGGTTGCGGCGGAACTTTTGCTCCTTCGCTGTTTGTGGGTGCGATTGTTGGATTTGCGTTCTCGCATTTCCTCGATCATTTTGCTCTTAACGTATATCTGCCTGAAGAAAATTTTGCGCTGATGGGTATGGCAGGCGTAATGGCAGCCGTCATGCACTCTCCTTTAACGGCGATTTTCCTGATTGCCGAATTAACCGGCGGATTCGATCTTTTTCTTCCTTTGATGATTGTTGCCATGAGCGCCTATTTCACCATCCTGTGTTTCGAGCGTTACAGCTTGTATTCTATTCGTTTGGCGCAGAAAGGCGAATTGCTGACTCATCACAAAGACAAAGCCGTATTGACGCTGCTCAATATTCAGGCGGTCATTGAAAACGACTTCAAAGTGGTTCGTCCGGAAATGACTTTAGGAGATGTCGTAAAAATAATTGCCAGTTCGCGCAGGAATGTTTTTGCCGTTACCGATGAAGAAGAGATACTGCGCGGGATAGTTTTGCTCGACGACATTCGCAATATCATGTTTCGCCCGGAATTATACAATCGGTTCAAAGTGAAAAAATTCATGATTTCGCCTCCGGCTAAAATTCAGATACAAATGCCAATGGAAAAAATCATGCAGATTTTCGACGACACTAAGGCTTGGAATCTTCCGGTGATTGATGAGCAGGGAAAATATCTCGGGTTTGTTTCCAAATCGAAAATATTCAATGCCTACCGAGAAATATTAGTGGAAAATTTCTCAGACGAAGGCTGAAACTGTTATTGAGAAGGAAAAGATTAGTTAGCGGCTTGCGTTTTCAGGAACAGCGGATCACTTTCCCTACTTTCAGAGAAGAATTAGCCTTAAGCCCGTTTAAGCGGCAAATTTGACTGATCGACACCCTGTATTTTTTTGCTATCTTTGATAGAGAATCCCCCGATTTTACGCGATGATAAGTAATTGATCTGTCATGTCCATGTCGGGAATAGCTTGCATATCTTGCAAATTTCGAATATTTGATGTTATGCTCGCTAACTGCATTGATATTGGATTTTCTGAAAACATACGAATCATCGTAAGTGCAGAAATTGTTAAAATCAATAATGTCGGAGGGGTCAATTGCATTTCCAAGGAATCTACATTCAAAATGAAGATGCGAACCGGTTGAACGTCCCGTACTCCCACCTAATGCAATGGGTTGACCTGCGTCAACGGTATCGCCGTCTTCTACCAGAAATTTGGATAAATGACCGTAAACCGTTTCCAAACCATTGGGATGACGAATGACCAAATAATTACCGTAACCTCTTCTTTGGTAGCTTTCAACTCTGATTTTTCCTTCAAAAGCGGCTACCACTGTATCCCCTACTTGTAATTTTATATCCGTTCCATAATGAAATCTTCTCCGGCGAGGTCCAAAAGGCGAAGATATTTTCCCTTCAAACGGCATAACAAAAGTTGAAAGATCAACTGAAAATGAATCCGGTACGGCAACGTCGGCGTATGCTTTTACATATTGAGTATTCCAAATACCTTCATATATATCTTCGGCTGGAGATGTCTCTTCTTCTTCGTCGTCTTCTCCATATAATTCATAAAGCATTAAAATCGAATCGAGAACGGCAGTCTCCAATTTCACGTCGATTTTTCCGGCTATTAATTTCCGTTGGGTATTTATTCGTTTTATTTCTTCCTGAACTGTATTGGCATTGTCTCCGTCTGATTGTGCAAACAGATTATGCAGCGGAGAAATCAAAAGAGCGGTCAACGTAATCTTAAACAGAATGTTTCTTAATCGTTCCATAATTAATTTGTTTTAGTTGTTATTAAAATTAAATTTCATCGTTAGCATACAAATTTGAAATTATACTCATATTGTAGTCAAACAATTCATCGTCATTAAAAAATCTTTGCAATTCCTCGACGGCTGTTTCCGGAGAATCAGACGCATGCACGATGTTTTCCCGCATACTCATGCTGAAGTCGCCCCTGATAGTTCCCGGCAACGCTTCACGACTGTTGGTAACGCCTGTGAGCAACCTCACCGTTTGAACAGCATCTTTGCCTTTCAAGCAGCAAACAATTACCGGACATATCTTCATTGAATCTTTTACTTTCTGAAAAAAAGGCTTATCTTTCAGATTTGCATAGTGTTCACTAAGTATTTCATCGTTTAGCCAAACCATCTTCATCCCTGCAAGAATCAAGCCTTTTCTTTCGAACCGACTAATGATTTCGCCAATTAACCCTCTTTGAACGGCGGAAGGTTTAAAGATTACCAATGTTTTATTCAACATAAAATACGATTCAATTCTTTATCAAACCACAAAGAAAAGAAATAAATATTAGAATAGCAAAAAAAATACTGTTAAATATTGTTACAGACGTTCATTTCTTGCAGAATCAAGCCTGAGAAAGATAAATAGAAGGATAGTAAAAGCCCATAAAGAAGATCCTCCATAGCTAAAAAAGGGCAATGGAATGCCTATAACGGGCATTATTCCAATCACCATTCCGATATTGATTGCTATATGGAAAAAGATGAGCGTTGCTACGCTGTAGCCGTAAACTCTTTTGAAAATAGAACGTTGCCTTTCGGCTAAAAAAATAAGGCGAACAATCAAAGACAAAAATAAAAGCAAAATGATAGAAGACCCCCAAAAGCCGTGTTCTTCTCCAACGGTGCAAAAAATGAAATCGGTATCCTGTTCCGGCACATATTTCAATTTGGTTTGAGTTCCATTTAAATAACCCTTACCCCAAAAACCGCCTGAACCGATGGCAATTTTCGATTGATTCACATTGTATCCGGCTCCTCCGGGGTCGTCAATCATATTTAGCGTAACTTCTATCCTTGTTTTTTGATGCGGTTCCAATACATGATCGAATGCATAATCCACAGAATATAAAAAGAAAACGAAAAAAAGAGCAAAGCCGGCAACAAATAAATAATAATAATCTCTGTATTTAAAAAACAGAAACAGCAGAACAGATACGATAATTGCAATGATTCCCAATACCGCAATACACAAATTATATGTGAAGAATAAGGAGACAAGCAACGCCAGTCCAAATGCCAGCAGCGAGCCGGTAAGGATATATTTTACAAACTTCCGTCCTCTTTTATAATCCAGCAGGATTAAACTGATGCCGGGAATAATTAATAAAAGGACTGTCAATTTACCCAGAGAAGTATCCCGCCAAAAGACATCGCTATAACGGATTCCTACAACAAAAAACAGGATGGCGCAAAGCCCCAGAAAAAGTATGAATCCGGTCATCCCTTCGCGATACAGAACTAAAAAGAAAACGAAAAAAACCAAAGCAGAGCCGGTCTCCTTTTGCAATAGAATCAATCCTGCCGGCAAAAAAATAAGAAACAGAACTTTGGCGAAATTTTTAAATTGAATTAATCTAAAATTATAGCTGCCTATCAGATGGGCTATTGCTAATGCAGTAGCAAATTTGGCAAATTCGGCTGCCTGAAAACGGACGGGTCCTATGACCAACCACGAACGCGACCCCCGTATGTCGTGTGCAAACAACAGGGTTGCGATTAATAAAAGGATGACAAAAGCATAAATCCAGTAGGCAAAGATATCGTACCAGTCGCTATCGATAAGCAACAGGGAAAAAGCAATGGCAAGAGAAGTAAGAACCCATATCATTTGCCATCCTGCCCGCCCTGACAGATTAAATATAGACACCTGATCGAAATCGTAGCTGGAAGCATAAATGTTGAGCCACCCTGCAACGACCAATATCAGGTAAATAGCGACAGTCCACCAGTCGAGGCTATGCCATAGATTACTTTTTCGGTAAGGCATTTCGTAAAATTTTAGCATTTTTTATGTAAGCTTCTGTCCCCTTAGAAAATTCGGAAATAGAGCCGTTCAAATATTTTTCGAGCATCAAACGTCCGGTAGGGACTGCATACGTAGCGCCAAACCCACCGTTTTCAATAATAACTGCTATGGCTACTTTGGGATTGTCTTTAGGAGCAAAAGCCATAAAAAGAGAATGGTCCTTTCCTTGATTTTGGGCAGTTCCCGTTTTTCCACAAACTTCGATGTTAGGTATGTTTGCTCCCCGGCAAGTTCCTCCGGGACCGGCTACCGCCCATCGCATTCCTTCAACAACCGTTTCATAATTTTCGGCGCTTATGCCGGTGTATCTTTTCGTTGTATAAGCAGAATCAATAGCTGTATCTTTTATTTTCTCTACCACATGAGGAGTATAAAAATAACCCCGATTGGCTATCGTAGAGGCAAGATTGCAAATCTGAAGCGGCGTAGCCTCTATTTCTCCCTGACCGATGGCAATAGTTATCACTGTCAGTGAATTCCATCGATTTTTGTAGCGGTTATTAAAAAAAACGCCATTGGGAACAGTTCCTTTCTTCTCTCCGGGTAAATCAACTCCCAATGAGCGTCCATAACCCTGTGCAACCATCAAATCCCGCCATTTATTCATCGCCTCTCCAATCGAACTGTATTTTTTGTTTTCCAGCATGGCTTTCAGTCCATAACAAAAGTAGGAATTACAGGAATTTCCAATAGCAGGAATCAAAGTTAGTGGCGACGGGTGGCTGTGACAGCCGGGATGTCCGTTCCCCGGAGGAAATCCCATCGCGCATGAATAAGGAGTGCTCGGCTGGATAATACCTTCTTCTAAAAAAGCCAATGCCTGTGCGGGTTTAAAGGTTGACCCCGGAGGATAAGAACCGTTAAGCGACCTGTTTAATAAGGGAGTATAGGGATCGTTCGCTAATTTTGTATAATTTTCGCCGAATTGACCTCCTCCTACCAAAATAGACGGGTCATACGTGGGAGAAGAAACCATGCACAGAATTTCACCGGTGTTCGGTTCAATCATGACGATGCTTCCCAATTTGTTTTTCATCAATTCTTCGCCATAGCCTTGCAAGTCAATGTCGATAGAAAGCGTTAAATCTTTGCCTGCAACCGGCTCCTGGTCATGAATGCCGTTTTCATATTTTCCCTTTATTCGCCCGTGCGCATCTCTTAGCAAAACTTCTATTCCTTTAGTACCCCGAAGATAGGTTTCATATTGTTTTTCAACGCCGGTTTTACCTACATAATCACCGCGTGCATTATATTCGTCGTCAGCCAGATTCTGCTTATCAGCCTCAGCGATATAACCCAGCACATGCGCAGCATATTCATAGCTATATTCTCTAACGGTTCGATTCTGTATATAAAAGCCGGGAAATTTATAGAGCGATTCCTGCAAAATGCCGTATTCTTTAATTCCCAATTGGGTGAGAAAGGTTTGTGGAGTATAGGATGAATAACCCGGATTTAATCTCCAATTTTTAACGTCGGCTAACTTTTGACGAAATTTATCAAGAGGAAGATTAACGGCGCGGCAAAAAGCAAGGGTATCCATTTTTCTGGTTTCACGAAAGATAACCGTAACATCGTAAGCAGGCTGATTATAAACTAATAATTTCCCGTTCCGGTCGCGCATCACGCCTCGGGAAGGATATATTTTACGGTTCAAAAATGCGTTGCTGTCTGCCCACTGTTTGTAGTCTTTATTGAGAATTTGCAAACTGAATAGCTGCAAAATATAAATCAATACAAGCAAACAGACTGCGAAAATGATGTAGCGTCTCCTCTTTTCCGAATCAAAAATATTGTTTTCCACTTAATATATCAAGTATTTATGCTTTCAACGGCAAAGATAAGCAAAAATGTCACGACAAAGCTGCCCGTTATGCGCAAAAATAGCAGCAGGGGAGTAAATAGTGAAAAGGATTCTATCGAATACAGCAGGAATACCTGAATCAGTGTAATAACTCCTGCATATCGCAAGAATACGAATTTTCCGAAAGAGCTGAAGGAAGGAATTGTTTCTTCAAAAACATCACGCGGTACGAACAGTTTTAATATATAGTAACGGAGAAAGCCCAGAATGACCATCACTATCAAGTTTAACCCCAATGTGCTGCTAAAAACATCAATGGTAAGACCTAAAAGGGCGGACAGAAGGAGAGCGCCGCTCCGGTTCATATTTATCGGCAATTTGATTAAAAAATAGATATAAAAAAGAGGAGTTGCAAAACCGAATAAATGGATGTCATTAAACAGCCAGACTTGCAAAAACGCCAAAAGAACAAATAAAAAAAACAGGTAATAGGAAATATTTTTCATTCTTGACTCCCTCCTTTCTGAATTTCATTTCTTTCGTCTTGAAGCAAATATCTGATAATGAAAACTTCGGTTAATGTGCTGAAGTCTGTGAACAGACGTATTTTCAGCGAATTGTATTCCTCGTTTTTTTGCTTATAGGCATCCTCTACGACTCCCACATAAGCTCCTTGCGGGAAAATAGCCGAATAACCGCTGGTTACAATTGTATCTCCAATTGTATAGGATGCATGTCCGGGAAGCCGGCTTAATGTTGCATAGCGAGGGTCTTTCCCATCCCAGTAAAGCGTGCCAAAAAAGTGCGTGCTTTTTATCATGCAGGTGGGGCGAAACTCCGGATTTATTACCGGAATGATACGGGAAAAACGAGGCGTTACCTTCAAGACCACCCCTACAATTCCTTTTGCCGAAACAACCGCCATGTCTTCCTTAATGCTGTCGTTGGAACCTTTATTTAAAATAAGATAGTTATTCGCTTCAAATATCTGCTTCTCAACCACGCTTGCATGGATGTACTGATAGGATGGCTGAAATCCGATGTCGACTGAATCTGTGCGTATTCTGTCGGTTAGATTTCCCAATTGTTCTTTATAGGCTTGATTTTCTTCTTCTAAAACGCCAAGACGCTGCATTAAATCAGCATTGGTTTTTTTCAGATTTAAATAAGAATGCACGTTGCTGGAAATAGAATGTACTCTCCCTGCTATTTCTTGAAAAGCCGACAAATATTTGCTCCGTTGAAATTCGCTGTTATTAATCAGCAAATACAAAGAGAAAAAAGTCAGGAGAAAAAATAGCAGCCAGTGTACATACCTGAGAATGAAATTGAATAAATTCTTCAATTAACGTATAAGAAAATTAAATTTATTAATGTTTTTCAGTGCGATTCCCGTTCCTCTGGCTACGGCATGCAATGGATCGTCTGCGATATGAAACGCAAGGTTTATCTTATCTGCCAGCCGCTTATCCAAGCCTTTCAACAGAGCGCCTCCCCCTGCCAGATAAATCCCGTTGCGCACAATGTCGGCATACAG
>JGI20166J26741_12008917_pt1 | contig 19271 bp, 13 predicted proteins | sample TergutCu122P5_FD_26741 | JGI IMG/M metagenome (IMG submission 26741)
CTTGTATTTTACATTACGGAAATCATCCAACCCAAAGAGTTTCGGAAAAGAAGCTTTTATATCTCCGCGTCTACAAATCATAGGATGCAGAATAAAAGTAAAGAGGTTGGTAGCAAAGACTGTAGAAAAGAAAGATGCCTACTGCTACAGTCCTCTACAAGTGTGGCTGTACATACACGTCACACTGTGTGTGTGTGTGTTTGCGTGCGTGCGGGTTGGTGTGTTCGGCATTTTTATACTTCCAGGAATATCGGAAGAGGAATCAATAACATATGCACTGCAAATCAATAGTGCCTTCAAACACACAGTTTCTCGCGGTACAATAGCGATGAGAAGGGTCCAGAGGATTTAGTAACAGCGCTTTAAATTCAGTGTTTACTGACGTGAGCTGTGATACCGTAAATATTAATAATACAGTTAAGTAAGAGCAGAAACAAAATACGGTTGCACTGTGTGCTGCAATTTCACCACTCTATCGTGCATAACAGGTTAGTTGACGTGAATGCAGACAAAACGGAAGTGCTGCAGGCCGAAGGCTACGCACGTGGAAGACAAATGAAAACCGAAGGATGTGATTGCTTCGTTACGGCATTCTGTCATCTGAAGATCGCATTCTGTGTAGAGTAAATGGATAAATATCTACAAATACTTCGCAAGGATTGAGGTGGTATTGGTCGTGGCCAACTTCAAGCTACTGTCACAACTTGCGCTATAGATATGAGAAGAGATCGGTGGGGGCGAGATTTTCCGCATCCATCCAAGTCTTAACCCCTGAGCTAACTTGTTCGACAAAATAGGTTTGTGTAAAATACTTACATGTTTTCGAATTATTATTGGTCGACTACTCTTCGTTCACATTTTATGCTATCATTCGAGACAAGTTATCATGACTACATTTTAAGGGTTTCACTAGAATGAGTCAAAGAATTATAATTAAATAGGGTGCAATAAATCTGACTTTTGCACCTAGCCACAGCCTCACGCAGGATTTCTAGGCTCCCATTGTCGACGCAGGAGCAAAATCCGATGGCCGAACTTGACCTTCAACTAAACATTCCATGTCGCGCGGCGTCAGGGCAACAAGGAAGAAAAAAGGCGTGAGAAAATGTGGAGATTAATGTGTGGCGAGGCTGACGGTATTACCGTCTGTCATCAACTCTCAACCATAACGGTTGATAGCTGATTCACCCGAGCAAATCTGTACACAGCCTATGGTAGCTTTAAATGGGAGACATGTGGATATCGCGAATCTATTTTGGTCGTCTTTCAGGTGCCTACAAAACTGTGGTGGTCTGCTAATGTTGACAAACCTGTGTTGACCCGTTTGCTGGCACTAAAAAAAAAATGCGTTGGTCTTTATGTGTGACATCTAATGGTGATATAAAAATGAAGATGGGAATTAGGGAATTCAATCACAACTATATTTTTCAGTGATTTATTATACATTATGCAACAAGCTCTGGCTTTAACGAAAAGCCATAATTTTATTTACAGTTAACTGCATATTAATCAACTACATGAAAGAAAGAAAAAATAAATACTTATAAGGAACATTTTTCCAGATGATACATTTTTTCCACATAATTACGACTTAAGGTACCTCTTCGTTGTTACTAATTTGTACATTTTATTAAAGGGTTTAATAATTAATACACAATAATATAAACTAAAAATGTTCTCAATTACAAATTTTCAACCCTTTGAATCTACACTATACAGAAGAACATTTCTTTCACTCAAGTGATTTACATCATTGCGAATAATTCGCATGTAGAGAAGACAATAAAAAAATTATTTATATTTTTTAAATTTTAGAGAAATTTTCGAAATACACTGTTTTACTTTATAAATCTATCTTGTCTATAAATAATAATGATAAGAAACAAACGTTTCCTAGCACATATAAATAAGACACGAAACGTAACAAATATATTAAAAGACCAACAAATGCACTTTCGTATTATCGATGTAATTTTAAAGCACAGTGGTCGCCAACATGTTTCGGCCACTCATGTGGTTATATTCAGAGGGTGAGAACGAGAAAATGAATAGAATTAAAATGTGTCTAAACCACTCCACAGTTTAGAAATCATACACTTTATGGTTACAATTTACGGTTCAATAATAAAATAATATAGCGATGAGTATAAAATATCAGAATTTAAAAAAATGTTGTTTGGAGTACATTTTTGTGGAGTGATGTACAAATAAGATACAGGTGGCGAATTACGATACAGACTGATGAAATATTATATAGTTTGTACAATGAATTGCTCGAAACTCATCACTATATTATTTTATTATTTAACCCCGAATTTTCACCAAAAACTACATTACTTTTAAACTGTGGAGTGATTTAGACACATTTTTATTGTATTTTTATTCTTACCTAACCACCCTGGAGGTGGCAACATGAGTAGCCGACACATGCCAGTGACCCCAATGCAACAAAATTATGTCAACAAAACCAAAGTGTATTTGTTGGGCTTTTAGTATATTTTACGCATCTAATTAATGAACGGAATATGGGACATATCAAATTAAGAAACAAAACGTTGAAATTGAAGGTACTGCTACCGTCGAAAGACAAGAGAAACAAATGTCGTGTACTTCCTTTGGCCTCCGACGCAAGAGGCAATGTAAATTTTTAACGTCTTTTTTTTCTTTGTTGAAAACAACTTTTTGAAGAGAATTAATAAACGCAAAGGAGAATGGCACCAGTGCTTCATCATATTTATCTAAAATGTCTAGCTTGAAGAGATCTAGTCGGTATTTCAATCGTAACTTCGAAAAAATACCTTACCTTAATATATATACACACGTATACACGTATACACTAGTATATAATGTTTTAATATGCCCATTTATCTTATTTTTATTACTCTATTATCTTCTTTTACAACACTAAGGATATTTTAAGGCTGAGATCGCAATAACTTGACATGTTATCGTGTTACATGCAAGTGATCTTTATACTAGCATTTCTCTAAAACCTGCTGATGACTTTTATTTGAAGCCGAAACATGTTGCTTATATATTAAATCACTGCAAAACATAGTTTTGATTGAATGTCCCCATGACTTGGCCTGTTAGCAGGTACTCAGTTCTCTTCATGAGAGGATTCAATTTTCCTTAGAATGGGGCCTTCGTTTTGCTGTTTTTTTTCATATTCGAACATGAATTATATCTTCCACACCTAGAGCGGCGTCACAAAGGCTCGGATACACCGACGACTATAAATCAGATTGATCACGTTTAATCCTTTTAAAATTGGGTCTCTTACGACTGGTACGACAAGGCGATGGTGTCCACTTCGTTCTGTTTGTAATTTCAAAGAGAAATGTTGATTTTCGAGTGACCTATAGTGGTGCACCTCAATTATGTTTGTCATACATTATTTGATGTATAAACGACGTTGAATGAGTTGAATATACTGCTTACTTTAAGTGACTGGTTATCGCACTATATTTATAGGGTTAGTGTCAGTATCAAGGATCCTAATTCGATATCGGCTACAGCACAATAAAAAAAAAAGGAAACAAATTATGAAATATCCGCTGGGGTAACACTTCAGCACTTGGCTCTGTTATTATTCCTAGATTAAAATTTGCGAATGACGTCAGTACACTTACAACCACCTATTTTAGGTTTCAGCGTGCTTTTATACACTTTAAGAACGCACTCTTTGACCCTTCTCTTTAGCTTAGCAACAGTCATGCTGTGGAACATCCTGTGTTGTCTGTGAGGCAAGAACTGAACCTGAGAAAAAAAAATAACCACATAAATACAACGGACTATAAACTTTTTAATCGGCCTCAAATTGTATTTCACACAGAACACAGCCTGTCTCAGTATAAAGACCAAAAACAGAGAGATACAAATAGGGCTATAGGTCTTAATGTAAAGTGTCCGTTATTTTTGTCGAGCTTCAACCAAAATCGAAATATACATATAAAGTGTAGTGAAAATCCGAAATATGGAATATTAAAATCTGTCCAGTGAGAGACGCACTGCCCCATGCTTAACTATGGAAGGACGGACGAACATAATACGTCGATTTGCACAACCGCCCTGCGACCGCGCCTATTAACCAGAATCATGACCAGATAATCTCCAGAAAATCGTAAAATGGACCAACGAAAGGGAGTAAAGAATTTGTGCAATATCTGAGCCGTTTCTCAACAGATTCTATAATCTCACAGGGCGGTGTGCTGGATCCTGGACAACTGGGTAAAAAAATTGCTCGGATACCAACTACTCTGACACGTTTCTGTTTTTACTAAATCCTTTCAGCCAAATGTCGTGATACTACGTCCCATTTCAAAATATTCACAAACATTTCCATAACTCACTAAACACTGTGGCATTTGACGATACCGTCCGAGCTACTAACAATATCAGTAAATAAACAAAAAAGAAACAAATAACAAATAAGCGAACTTTTACTACGACAGATGAAGCAAGGGGACTGCTTGGCAGACCTACGCAGGAGAAAATGAAAAAAAAAAAAACTGTTAAATGGATTTTAAACAAGTACAACGGGCAGTTTGCAATGTATCCAACTGTCATACAGTACAACCAAGTGGCAGGCTTTTGTGAACACGGTAATGAACCTTCGGTCCATAAATGCGTGAAATCTCTTGACCATGTACGCATCTACTAGCTTTCGAAAGGAACTCTGTTCCACTGAGTCAATTATGCGTAAAATGCATTTGTGACTTTTACGAAAACTGCAGTTTTTTTCGGTCTTGTAGATCATTACCGACGTTTCGAAGGACCGTTGTCTCCACATTCAAAGTACAAGATGAGAAGACACAGAACACTAGAATACAAATCATAAAATTTTAAACTGAAACAATTCTTAATGCATTCTCTGGGGAAAAAGTGTCTGTATATTACACGCGGTATCCATTTATTCACCCCGTATCACTTGACTGGCCCTTCTTCTGCGTACCCTGTTCAGAGGAACACCTGTCACCTCTGATTCTTTGTAACCGTCAGTTGTTACCGGTTAAATAAACCGGGCTGCACTATGCTGGCACTATCATTATCCAAATATACATGTGCAGCAGATGACAGCACTGTGTGTAGTTTTTATTATGGAACTGAGTTCAACTTAATTTGATATGAAGCAGATCAAGAGCACCAAAAGTTACGGTCGTTCAAAACATATAAACTCGAGGGTGGGTCCTGTGGAGAGAACAGATGTGCAGGCAAGTCTCTCTCTACGGACAGTGCTGGATCAATAGGGCGTCCTGGAACAGCACACGCATCCAGCGAAGGAGAGGAAAGCGCACTCAGCGCGGGGAGCAAGTGTGTGAAGGAAAAGGTCAAAGGTCACATCATAGTCTCAACCAGCACCATGATCCAGCCTCTAGCGGCATAGCACGTAGCATGGCCAGCAGGGGCCAGAAAGTGTGGCTCTTGAGCTAACGGATAGACAACCCCAAAAACGATCATGGTTTTTTATATCTGATGCAACAAATAATTATTTGTTGCATCAGATTATATAATTATAAATAAATACATAAATATTATAAATATTATATTAATTATAATTAATGTACCTGAAGATGGCACAGACTTTAAACCAACCACTGGATTCAAACTCACCCAGATCAAAGGTGTGGATATATCAACATCCAGACCAACGACTTCTCTGTAAAAATTGCTCGATTGCCTGATTCATTTTTAAGTAACGCGTTGGTGGTTATTTAGCAAAAGATGTTTTTACAGGGGTGTTAATGAAGACTCACGGTAAATAGTCACCGGTATTTTGGAAGATACTGCATACTCCATTTCAAGTCACTTGTATTCGAATGTCCAATGCAACGCCCATCATCAAATAGCATTTGATTGTCTGACTGAATTCGTACACGCCCTTCGTCGTACATTAAACTTCGTACAAGGTGTTCTGCTGCAAACATATCACTATACCAGTGCGTATTTCGAAAAATAATTCAACATTTAAAGCAACATATCTACATGGCATACTACTACGGCGAAAAATACTTTTTTCTTGATATGATCTTTCTTGTTATAATTTATTTTCGCTACTTCTAGGATACGAGGGACCGAGCTGGGACAGATTATTCCACATGGTAACTAGCTACGAGGTGGAAGGCCGAGGAATTGAGTTTCGATATCCGGCGGGGGCAAGAAGCTTTGCTCTTCTTCAAAGCGTGCTACCGAAACAACCCCCCCCCCATTCAATGGGTAACGCGGCATTTTTCCAGTGACAAAACGGCCAGAGCGTGACTGACTATTCACTTCCACCTAGTGCTGAGGTTAAGAATGTGGCGACAGATATCTCCACTCCACAACGTGGTTTCATGGCAATCACAGGGAGTTTAATCTACCCTACATTTTTTTCTTTTTTGCAAATAATGCTGTCCGTTTCCTGACAAGTATTATTATTATTATTATTATTATTATTATTATTATCTTTTCCTTTATGCACAATAGCCTAAGTTTCTTCGAAAATTGTGGTTATGCATGCTGACTTATTATTTAATTTCATTTTAAAGCATACCTCCCAATAGTTTTAATTTCTCTATCATTCCAATCAAATTTCGCCAGTTCACATTTCCGCACCATAAATCAAAATTCGCATTAGTAGTATCCTGTACTGAAAGCAAGGTGATGGGGTACAAGTAAAAAGGTGTGCTAAAAACAGCATAGTAACTTATAATTAAATATTTAGGTACAGAGCCGATTATTTGGCAAAAGTGGGAAGGATAGGTGCAGAGAATAGATAAAAGGTGGGATAACGCGTAACAAAATGCATATCAAATGGAAATACAGCATAAGTAAAAATTTGGTTTATTAATAATTATTCTGTAGTACAACTAACATAATTTAATACGGTGAAAAACTGTTACTTGAAAAGGTACATTTCAGTCAAGTAAAAGGAACAATGGATGATGGATATGAGTCCGATCAAAGGCCGAAGTATGCATGTAAGCAGCACAAGATTGCAAATCGCACACCACATGGCACTGCTGGGTAAAGCGGAATGTGGTATAACGGAAGATCGGATAATCGGGAACCCCTACCGACTTACCAAAATATACCCCATTAAAAGAGAAGACAATGATAAATTCCATTTCTATACTGCTTTGGTATCAAGTTTAATGCATATAAAAACCGAATGTTATTTGCTTTGCTTTAACCATATTCTGCTGAAATGAAAGTTGTAGGGCAAAGAAGAAGGCGTATCTACATAGTCAAAAAGTGGGTTGATAACGAAATCGACGCTTGTCGCTTTAAGAATCGGATTTGTCTCATTGAAAGCAGAGCTCTTCCGAGATTACAGAACGGGCACAACGTTGTCGTCACTGTCGGAAACGCTGCTGAAACTGACTTTTTGAAATCACGTTTAGGAAGGTCAGGAATCAACTTGAACTTCAGCACATACTGAAAACGACGCCCTCGTAGATGCTATTTTATTCTCGGAAACAAATTGTGAAGGGCTAAAGAGGCAGTGTGGAAGGTGAGGGATCACAGACTTTTTCTAGCATCTAAAGATTATCTCTGCTTCTGCTCGTCTGTGAATAACCAAGGCACAAACTACAATTCGTGGGGCCCGGCCTGCCAGCGATCTCAAAAATGGTGTTTCGTCGGCCTGCGTTGAAGATTTTACAAATTTTTCGTCCATGGCACATGCACAGGTACGACCGACTGCTCACAAACGCAGACCGAATTTACCGCAAGTTTGAAAAGAAAAAAGCACCCTGAGATCTGTGTTTTATTCATGACATTGTCACCGAAAACCAAGGTAAGGGTTTCGGCGTTTCTGATCCAGTGTCCATGAGTTTGAAGAAAAACTGGGTGCAAGGGTACTGTTCCTTCAAATCAGCCACTACGAAATCGCGGATCTCACTGATCATGCACAGAAATAAACATCAGTCGAGAAGCGATGCAAAGGGTTACGGCTGCAAAACTCAATAGATCTCCTCAGAAGAAACAGACACTACGTCTCCTAGTGGCAAAAAGCTGTATTTCTTGATGTTCTCAGTCCTATCGGTGAATATGGGAATTGTGGATACGCCTTCGTGTAGGACTACTACTGACACCAAAAAATCAATGCCTCCTTAAGTAAATGAATGTTTCAGACTCAGTATACTAGAAACAATAATCTTTCCAAGAAGTGATTCTGAATTTGGAAAAATCATAACAGTGTTCAAATTCATACCCATTTTCGTCGTCATCTGCTTCTTCCACACACGTGCCAGAAATGACCGCTACATCACCGTTCTCAAACCTGATGATCGCTCATACGCGGGTTATTTTTCTTTTTGTGGTGGCACACTGGGACTCAATACAGGACTAAAACTTGTAATAAAGAGTGCCCCTATTTACAAAGATCTTCAATTATTGCAGGAAACAAAATTTTCAAAGAACATTATAAAAAAACAAACATTTACAGCAACGACAGGTCTAAACTCTCAACCACATGAAAATGTCTCTGAATTTTATATTATGGAACCCCTAATCTTAGCAAAGACTTCACCGAACCAGAAACCACTTTCTTTACTCGTGCGTGTGCGCGTGTATAATGAACACCTTTATCAGTTCTTTATTCTTAAATTGTAATTTGCATCCTTAATTTTACTAGCCATTTTCCCATGCAAAGCCTCTCGCCATGATTATGGGACAAGAAATACAAGGCCCGACAGGCAAGAGATTCTGCCTTAGATTACCCTGTAATTCTATGCACTTCATGCAAATACCGCATTTAATCAACAACCGTATTGTTTGTTTTGTGTCGCTCACAATTCAGTTACAGTGAGACGCTGCTACCAGAACTGGCGGCAAGAACAATTATCCTGCTAATGCTGTCGTCTGTAATGTGACGCCGCGTAGATTTATACCAATCCATACGGCGTCACTTTCAAAATGCATTATTTATCATCACAGTCTCGAGACACAGCAAAGTCAAGGACGGTTCTGGAGTGTACGATTTGTAAATTCTTCGGTATTACGACTAAAAACTACAGTCCATACAGCAAGCCTATACTTCTAAATTTCCAGTAGTAAATATGTCTGACATCCCCCCCCCCCGCGCGCAGTTATCACTACTTTGAGGTACTGGTTGGGCTTGCGTGGTCATATGATCCTGAGAGCTATTCTGGCGGCAGCTTTGCTGCTGGTACGGCCTTCCATGCCAGACAGGTCAAACGTGATGACCCAAACACAAAGGTCTTCCAGGTTTGGGGTGGGCGTCGGGATAACAACCCCATCCCATTAATATGCTTTGTTGAGAAGCTTCTAAAATTGGAAAGAAGAGGTTACGGTCCACAAAGTACTGTAATTGAAGAAGAAGAAGAAGAAGAAGAAGAAGAAGAAGAAGAAGAAGAAGAAGAAGAAGAAGAAAAAGAAGGAGGAGGAGGAGGAGGAGAAGAAGAAGAAGAAGAAGAAGAAGATCATTCAATTCTGAACAGTCTCATGAAAGTGACATCGTTCGCTCACATTCCTTCATTACCACTGCTTTCGCAAGCGTAGTCATTTCCCTCAAAAGATATTTATGGACTGAATTTTCGTAACGCGTTACATTTAATACAATGTACTAAAGGAGGGAACAAGCAGGCAATGTATGTATAAACGTAACATTAATGCGCGTTCGCGAAACCACTGTTGCCGTGAAAAGCAGTTAGTACATATTCCAGGTGTGTGTCAGTTGCATTACTCATCCAGCACGCAAAGCGCATGCGCCGTATTAGATTGTCATCTGTGGTCTGTCCGGCTCTACCATATTTTCCACATTACCTCACTGACGGCACGACTTTCGAAAAAGAAGTTAGTGAACCTGAAATGAGTGTTGATTTTTTGTACAACTTTTCTCTGAAACATTTCTCATTCTACGAAGACTTCAGCGAGATATATATGAATATCGGTCTTCATGTAATGTACCTGTTATTCTTGTCATGTTTTAATGTAACTTGCATTTTCTCGACAGATTGTCGAAAATACTCGAATATCAGATTTCATGAAAATTCGTCCGTTGGGAACCGAGTTATTCCATACGGATGGAGAGACGGAGAAAGACAGATATGGCGAAGCTAAAAGTCGCTTCTCGCAATTCTGCGAACGCGCCAAAAACACTTTCAGTTGTCAGCTAAGGCCACGATATAAGGCAAAATACAGCAGTACACAAGGATTGAACAGAAGTACAGAAAGGAGCAAAGGGGCCTAGAACGTTTTAAATTTCACAAGATTATACACAAAGATTTTATGCCTTCCTTATCGTGAACCCTAGGGTTCGAAACATGTAGAAGACGTCAAAAATAAAAAATAAAAAAAAAATAAATTTAGAATAGGTGCATTTTGTTGGCTTACTCTGTATGGATATATAAAAGGAATTATTCCATCCTTTCTAATTAAACTGCTCCTATAATGTAAGTTTGTATTATGATAAAATGAGACTTTAGAAGCAGATAAGGGCTTTAAAATGTAATTATATGGAATAATGGCACACTTGTCTGTCATATGGACTGCAATAACATCGCTCATCACCAACAACTACGCTGTCATTTACGCCCGAGCCCTTCCTGACGTAATCTCTAATGAAATCGCAGGCAGAAATTTTAAGCCGGCCCAGAAACAAATTGTTTATTATAAAAGGCTTAGATATCAAAGGCTTTATAAACTATTTAATAATTCGACTCTACTATACGGACCCATATAACTCCAACACAAAGGGGGAGATTATACGAATTATCTTAATTTAAAACTTCATGGTTTTCATAACACAAGAACTCTCAAAGACGCTCAAGCGGTAAATTTTAATAGCCATAACTACGTAATAATGTAACTTATGGTGCAACAAATTATTACTTGTACCATTTGTTATAATTATATAACTGTCGCACAGCAAACGTTTCTGAAAGTGATTCTTGTGAAGGTTCAACAATACACCAAAGGATGGCGTGACATACTCAACAATACACAAAAGGATGGCGTAACATACTCACATGTTATCTTTACACGTCTTTGTGGATTTCGCATTTCATATGTTATCTTTCATTTCTGATGTAAGTAGTATAACATACATTATTAAATGTACACGTCTTCTTTGTTTCCTGAGAACATAGTGACGAGTCTTTAATTCATTCACTTACCTACAGCTGACGACAGAATGACGGTAAATTTTGAACATGTAAGATGGAGAAGGAATGCTTCTCGTTACTGACTACACGCACTGACCTTAATCACCGACAGCTCCATCTCCGTACCGAGACTGGAAAGCAGGATATCTCAGGCATGGACTAATTCTGATAACCACCTCGTCATTCGCCAACGTACTATTTGTTCATTAATTCTAAGTGCGTGAAGTTACTCCTACTGTGCTTTTTCTTGCATCGTTCAACTGCACTGAACTGTGGGAGTCACTTGTACACCAGCAGTCATTTGTACAGAGGCATAAACAAAAGCTCCCGAACTCACATTCTGGACCAACAGCAGCAAGAAGTAGCCTAAAGCTTTCAGTTACCAGGTGCGGTAGAACAACTATGTTTTGAGACAGTCTAGCGAGTTTTGCGGCCATAAACCACCGCGTTTACTTTTGTGCGTCTTAAGTGCAATCCTCGATTTTATAATGGATGGTGTGAAGGAAAAACGCACATGCATTATCCATCACTTCAAACTTTGAGAACGGCATTGGAAACGCACGGAAACCGCAAAAAAAGTTTTCGGCTGCAATGCCGAATGAATAACATATTTTAGAATTTTTTTTCCCCCCCGATACAAACGTGTGGGACCTTCCTTTGCAGATTTCGAGTATTCAGAGCGTCCCTCCACAGGTAGTATAGAAAAAAACATGCTGGAAGTTCGAAAAATCGACAAAAAAGATCGTCGAAGTACCATTCGGAGATGTATGGCAGGTTAGGCTTCCAGTACGGAACATAGCAGCGAATTCCTGGGGGGAACATCAACATGTGATCGATGCTTGTAAAATTTGTCACTCGGATGCTCCATACAGAGCATAAGAAGAGGAAATTTTTGGCTGCTGTTGTCTCCCGCCCTCATTACCCGGCTGGTGTTACCCCTTTTAATTTCCTGGTAACGAGAATAAAATGACAGCTACGAGGGTGTCTTGTACAGAATGTTTCTGCAATTCATGAAAAATCGCTGACCGTCCAGTTCGTGATTTTAAACAGCATTAGCAGAAACCTTTAATCTTTAGGTAACACTTCCCCGTTGTGCTTTAATCAATAAATATAATTAACATACAATCTTGCACAATACAATTACACTTCTCTTGGGTTACCAATTTCGGCCTTTCAGACAGGCCATGGTCAGATCTATATAATGTCCAGAAAGTTACGAAAAAAACGTATAAAAGCAGAAAATACTACCTAGGAGAAGTGTAATTGTGCCGTGCGAGACTGTATTTTATATATATTTATTAGCAGAAACGCTGAAACCGTTGCATAAATTCCAAAAAGGACGACGAAAAGAAAAGAACAAGGAACAAAGGTAAGAGCAAGCCTACATTTCTTTATCCTCTCAGTCCAGCAGTTTTAGAATGTCAGGTATATTACAGTGTTTCAGCACTCAGCTGGGCATCACGGCCTCATCAGACGGCCGGGTAAAGCAATACTTCCGCTGTCAGCTGCGCATATGACGGTGAATCAGGTGTCCGCTGCACCACACATTGCCACATCATACTGCTGTGTACACTCTGCATCAGCAGTCCGTTGTGGAATGCATTCCTTCAGCAGCCAGTGCTTCAAATTACTCAATGCCAGCAGCGAAACTTATATTCACTGCCTCGTTTGTCAGCTGTGTTCCTCAGCTGTCAGCTACAAAACACACACACACACACACACACACACACACACACACACACAGGAGAAATTATAAATACAGAGTGCGGCAGAAAAACCTGACGGTTTTCAAAATGAAATAACACAATGAGGTTTCGCCTTTTAATGTAAAAGTTGTTATCACTGGAAAACTCAGTACATGCCATTTTAAGTTTAGAAAAGTACGTCACTCAGATATCAGCCACCATTTTTCAAACACTGTTTCAATCTTACTCCAAGATTTTCCATCACCCGACGAGTCATCTGCTCTGGGATCGCCGCGATTTCTTCCTTTATGCTTTGCTTTAGTTCCGCTATGGTTCTAGGCTTAGAGATGAAAACTCTGTTTTTGAGATACTCCCATAAAAAGTAATCACAAGCGGAGAGATCAGGCGAACGTGCCGGCAATGGAACATCGCCGGCACGGTAAATGACGTGTTGTGGAAACATTTCCCGCAGAACACTCATTGATGCCCTTGCTGTTTGGGCTGTTGCTCCATCTTGCTATAACCATTACTAATGAGAGATCGATCCCACGACGACGTAACTCTGGTTCACAGAAGTTGCATAGCATTGCCACATAGTGCTCGGATGTAACAGTAACGGCTGAGCCTTCATTGTCTTCAAAGTAGTAAGGGCCAAGTACTCCAAAAGATGCGATCCCACACCAGACAGTCAATCTTTCGCTGTGGAGAGGGCGCTGATGGAGGCCTTGTGGATTTTCAGGCGCCCAGGAGCCATAATTTTGTTTGTTCACATAACCTGACAAGTGGAAATGTGCTTCGTCAGTCATTAGGAGAGTGCTGATAACACCAACATCATTCAGCATTTCGAGAAGTTGCTCAGAAGAAATCCTGCGGTTAGCCACATCGCGATCATTCAATTCTTGAAAAATCGCAATTTTGTACGGATGAAAATTAAGATCCTTGTGCAAAATTCTCCGCACGCAGCGATCAGATTGTCCTATGGCAGCGGAATGCCTCCTCACTGAACGCCTTGGACTCTTCACAATAGTCATCCTTACCTTATCAACATTTTCTGGTGTTCGTACCGTAGGAATTCTGCTTCGGGGTTTTCTTTTTAAGGCCGAAGCATTTTCCCGTAAGTTCTGTACCCATTCTTTTATGGTGTTACGACAGGGAACACAGCCATGACGAGGAATGTTAGTGTCTACGAAATAATCGTTGTGTTGTAACGGCTGAATCGCCATTCTTGAAATAACGTTCAACTACGAAAGAACGATGTTGCGCGGTCCACTGCTCCATGGCTACTGAAATGGCATGAAACCAGCTAGCCACTGACCTTGGTTGCTTTACGCCAGCCCACACGGTTGCCAATACAACGGGACTTAAACACCGTCAGGTTTTTCTGCCGCACCCTGTATTTTGACCAGATATTTTGACACCCAGCACTTCGCTGTGTACTACACTGCTACAGCTCTCAGCTGTGTATTACAGTACCCAAAAAATCGGTTCTATATTGCACTCTCCCAAAATTCAGCCGTGTTATACACTATCAGAACAGTTCTGTATTCCTCAAATGTTATACCATCAAGCACGACGCGTTTCAGAATCCGAAACCGTCCCCTACAAGAAGTTAATTCGGCAAACGTTTGGCTCTCAAAACACTAGAAACTGAACTTGCCAAGCTAAGATCCTTATCGACTCGTCTACATTCTCTGTAGTTGTAATGAGGCAAACGATTTGTAATAGCTCAAATCCAGAGGTTCGACTGACACTGACCTTGATTCATATCCCTGCCCTTTCCTTCCAGTGCAGGTCGATTATAGCAGACGTTTCATTTTCGGATACAGTCACAATTTCCCACCACACTCTGCCCTCTTTCCTCCTTCCGTCCCTGTAGACCAATTTGATGTTACCATTTGTTCGTCTAACGGCATATTTCTCAATTTATTTTAGCTCTCGACGCCTTGAGAACGCTACAGCACTTACTGAGGAACCACTACCTGTCCACAATGAGTCAAATATAAAATGAAAAACCGGCATTTATTTATCTTTTATTTAGGTTAGATTTAAAAAATCAAATCACATACCTTTAAATGTATTGTCAAATTTCTGTGCATTTTAATGACATTTAAGGGAACAGGAAATTAGTATTACTAAATTTAAAAAAAATCAAAATGGTACACGACATAATTATTGCAAACTAACTGTTAAAGCATAACAATAAAAAACACCACACATAAATCCGATCCTTCATTTTACTCTCTCCATTAAACTGGATATGTAGCTAATGAGATGGGTGCGCTTGTTTTATTTGTTTTTGAAGTCACGTTTGATAGTGGATAAACTGGTCCCGCACGTCTGATTCGGGATCGATTCTACTTCTTTGCTAATTTTAGTGATGGCGTATTTCGAAAATGTGCATCACAGCGTTATGCTGAAACAAAAACCAAGAGTTGTTGCGCAGCATGCTTTGCAATTTCTGGGTGTCAACATTTTCGTCCCATAACAGTCGCTTTTTGAAATAAGAGTCAACCAATTTAAAAATATCCTCTCCGGTATTCTGAGCCTTCAGGGGCTTGCAAAACCGCAGTTCATCTTATACTGAGTTATTATTCATGTACCGGGCGACAGCAAGAATTACAGCATGTGCGGCAACGTCCGCTGTTTCATCAAGTTGTAATGCATAACATCCACCACATCTTATGGGCGCTAGACGAGTGTGGGTGGTCAACGCCACACCCCGGCCGCTTTAGTCTGGGAAAGACACCCGGTACTCATTGCACAGGAGGCTGGGTGGGCCCCACGGCCGGTATGGACGCATGCAGAAAATCTCGCCCCTACCGGGATTCGATCCCCGGACCGTCCAGCTCACAGCGAGTAGGTATACCGACTACGCTATTCTGGCCCACGTTCTGTTGATGGAAGGTAATGGACAAATCTTATTCAAAGGAGGATATAAGGGAAAAAGCATATGAGCAGTTACTGTACTTTTACCAACAGTATGATTCGTCAGCTACAAAGAATTCCGTTCGGACTAAAAAAATAATAATTTAGGGACGTGCTTTTAGCAATAGCGACATGGATAGTCGGGCTGCTAGAATCCGAACTGTAGCATATTGGTAGGTGTGTGGCGAATGCAGGGTTTGCCGCCAGTCCGTGGACTGCAGCTGTCTGTAGTCCACGGACAGACGGTGAAATTTCGTCTGTGTGTGTGTGTTGGCTCTCGGTAACGATCGGCAGGCACGGCCGTTTAGTCCACGAGCTTCGCGCAAAATGTACGTGAATGAGTACCTTTAGAATCAGGAAGCTTAACGATTACAGCAGCGACGGTTTTTCTGCGTGTAATCAGTGGCGGAATTATTTAGTGTCAAATGTCGCCACACGAATTTTAATTCTTACGAGTATACACTAATTGAGGATCGCCAATAAAACTCGTCAGCCATTACGCATTTTCGTCTCTCGGAACCATTGACACCCATTCGCCGAACCTTGGTATTCCGCAGAGCCCAATTTGAGAAATACTGGTCTAACATAATAAAACTCAACTCCACATTAATTGTCCGTCTGTCCTACAGGAGAATAACTTAAAGATTTGAAGTGCGTTCAATTTTGAAACTAGTGAAGATACGTTACAGAAAATTTTGAAATATTAATAACACATGATATTACTTAGCGCATAAAGGACACAAGAACTAATAGGGAATAAAAAGCGTTTAAATATGTATATAAAATATCTTTTATCAACATTTTGGTACCTACATTAGGCTACTATTCCACACAGTCGCCACGTACATTTAAGCACTCCTCATGTCGGGGGAGCAGTTTATGTATGCCTTCGTCGAGAAAAGTCACCGCAAAGCCTGTCAACAAGTCCTGCACAACGTCTTTAGTCTCTTGTTCATTCTTCAGCCTCCGGCCGGGCAAAACAATGTATGTTTAATTAAAGAATTGTGAATCGCCTGTTTTTCCTTATTTTTGCGTTCACATTTGCTTTCAAACTACTGGTGACCAAAGAAGCGTGGGCACTTCATTCCCCGTCATGCACATAGTCCTGCCGTCTTTGAACAACCTACACCATTTCCTTACATCCACTCCGCTTATTGCACCGATCCCATGCACATCAAAAACCTATCTGTAAATACCCGTAATTCGTATCACCGATCGCACTTCACAGGTAGCGGGATTTTTTATTTTCGTGTTCATCTTTAACGAATGCAGCGAATGTTTCCCTTCAGATACAGAAGACGAATGATCTTCACAAGAAGTGCGCGCCTCACCTGCGCGGCTGCTACATGGGATCGGGTTTTAACTTTCTGGATGCGCCTCGTATTGTGTGCCTAGGTATGGGTGAATCTACATTAGATAACCCAGGCATACGATGAATCTTTAAATTTTCTTCTTTGGGTACCCGTACCGCTGATTGTTACCGAATTGCCTGTTGAGGTCAAAAAGAAACTGTAGTTTCTGCTCTTCTATGGTGACTGCCCGCTCCTACAGTGCGTCCGTTGATAAGTTGTTTAACGTAATCATAAGAAATCTTTAGTAAATAAAAGTATTGAAACAATCCGTCGATCACAAATCTAGAGGTTCTTATTATTAATATATTGGGTTTCGGTCCAAACGGAGTTTTTCTTAGTAATTCTGGGTATATATGTTACCTGAAGACGGTCTCTTTTGACCGGAACATGTTGTAATAACCCCAAATAATAAAAGTAAAAACCTCTGAGGTGTGATCGACGGATTTTGTGCAATTTCTGTTATTATAACACAACGGTACGAACAGATTTAAGACCTTTAGTTAACACTACTAACTTTTATTATAAAACCAATATTTGCCTTTGTATAATGCTTCATGTTTGGACCCATAAAAATGATCAACAGGCATGGATAAATAAAAAGTAAGGTAGTACGACATCTTTGAATTGTCATTCCTATTGAATACCTCTTTTTCTTACAACTTTATTTACTACTTTACACCGTTGTACAAAAACTGACCTGACACACCAAAATTGTATGACGTACGTTTCTTTTATAATTCTGTTATTGTAAGAGCATACGTGTTATAACAGTAAAATTGCATTAAATGACGCGTTTAGAGTTATTATAAAATCAACCGAACTAATTGTATTTTTACTTCACTCTAATAAGAATTTATTGGTCTTTTTTGTTTATGTTGTTTTGACTGCCGATATATAACAGCTTGTTTTATGTGTAAAATTTGTACGTTTATATGACACTACTATCGTGAATTTAATTGTTTTTTCGACTAATATAGTAGTACACTTTTCTTTATTTCGATACAATTATATCCGAATATCATGTTCCATTCTTTGCTTGGGGTTTCTTTAGGAAGGGTTTAATTTGTCCTGTTGAAATTTGTTTTTCACTTATCTGCCGACTTTCTTAAATTTTTTGTTGTAAGCCTGTTATACGTACTGTGCAGGGGTAAACTAAGTGACTGAAATGAAGTGGAGATACGTAATGTCGTACCAAAATCTGGCAAGTCTTGCCAACAACATTAAAACTACATACATATCTTTAAAGAATCCAGAAATAAGCAAACTCCAGAAACGGCGCGAAAAATCTACTAACAACATAATTCGTACTGCACAATGGCACAGAAAATTACAAAAAGTCTGTCCCTGCACGTGCCATGAATACACATAACGAAGTGGACGCATAGCTCCACTCATTCTTAACCTCAGCACTGGTGTGTTTCACGCATGTGCCGCTTCATTCCCGGGGCAAGCACCGTCGATACACACCGAACAGGAAGGTGGGCGGGCACAAGAGGCGGGCTCGACACTTTGGAGAAGAGAAAAATCGTTTTCCCCTGCCGGGAATCGAATGGCGATTCATCGGTCGTCCAGCGCGTAGCGTGACTGACTACCTGCATAATGAACAACCGTCACAATGTTTTACATGACCCGACCCGTCAGCAGGTGTCTTTTCCTGCAGCTGTGATAACTACGATACCCCTCCTACGATACTCAACCACCGTGTCTAAACACTGCGAAAAAAAAAAATGCTCTGGTCTTTCCTTAATCATCTCACAGTTAATGCCCATGAATACACTGAGATCTACAAGGTATTGCCGTACATTAGATGTTATGCCGGGGACGTACATGAGAAGTCCCAATCCGTATGGAATTAATGGTTGGCAAATTTGCACTGGAGTATGTGCATTCTCGGAATATTGCTGGCACGCATCATTTGACGGATGTGTTGGAGGCCCATTTACATAACCGACAGGCGATAGGTCGGCCAATCAGTCCTCACAGTTGGGGCTTTACACCTCACCCGGCAGTGGGCTGGACTCAAAGCAAAGCAATAATCATTTTAGTCTTTTTTTTTTATGTTCATGGTACCGTGCATCCTTAAAATATCGTATAAGTAAAAAACCAACGAGATGCAGCTTTTGTTTCACTTGGTTTATTATCACTCTACATGTTTCGGACACGGTTCGTGTCCATCTTCAGGAGTAATACACAAAACTGTA
>JGI20166J26741_12010028_pt1 | contig 19264 bp, 18 predicted proteins | sample TergutCu122P5_FD_26741 | JGI IMG/M metagenome (IMG submission 26741)
ATGGTTGAGGATTTGATCTTTGAGAAAGATGATGAAGTTAAAGTATATAATAGTGCTGCTGTATGGCAAAATATAAGATCCATTGGAGAAGACATTGTAGAGGGATCCTTGATAATTCCTCAAAGGCATAAGATACGACCTCAAGACATAGGAGGAATCATCGCAGGAGGCATTAATAAGATCAAAGTCTTTAAAAAACCTGTAGTAGGCATCATTCCAACCGGAGATGAAATAGTAGAATTAAACGATAATTTAAATTTAGGTGATATAGTTGAGTTTAATTCTAAAATGATAGCAGCTCAAGTAAAGTCCTGGGGAGCTGATCCTAAAATTTATAAAATTGTACCAGATGATTTTATAAAAATAAAGGATGCGCTTAATTTAGTAAATGCTGAATGCGATATTATCATAATAAACGCAGGGTCCTCAGCTGGAAGGGAAGATTATAGCGCAAAAGCAATAGAAGAGATGGGGAATGTATTTGTCCATGGAATTGCTATTAAACCAGGAAAACCTACTATTTTAGGAGAGATAAATGGGAAACCTAACATAGGAGTACCAGGATATCCTGTTTCTGCATTTTTTGTGATGGAAAACATCTTAAAGCCCATCATATTTAAAAAGCAAGGACTTGTGGAAGAAGATGAGGTTATAGTAGAAGCTACGCTTTCAAAGAGGATATTGTCTTCTCTTAAATACTTAGAATTTGTTAGAATGAAGCTTGGAGCTGTTTCTGATAAAATAATCGCTACTCCAAATCAAAGAGGAGCAGGATCCATGATGTCTATAATTAATTGCGATGGTGTTCTTGAGATTCCTCAAAATGTTGAAGGGTATGAAAAAGGTGAAATTGTCCCTATTAAGCTATTAAAACCTTTAAGTGAAATCAAGAATACATTAGTGTTGATCGGAAGCCATGATCCAATTTTAGATATAGCATCTGATATGATGAGATCTAAGAACTCCAATGTAAGCTTAGCTTCTTCAAATTCTGGCAGCATGGGAGGTATACTATCTTTAAGAAGCGGAGAATGTCATTTAACTACATCACATCTGCTAGATGAAAATACAGGGAAATATAATGTTAGCTACATAAAGAAATATTTAAAAGGTGAAGATGTTTATCTGATTAAGTTTGTGAAGAGAATACAAGGTATTTTAACTAGAAAATCTAGTAAATTTAAACCTGAATCTGTTAAAGATATTAAGGATTTAAAATTGAAATTTGTTAACAGGCAAAAGGGTTCAGGAACCAGGGTATTATTTGATTATCTTTTAAAAAAGAGTTCGATGGATAAAAAAGATATAATTGGTTATGAAAGAGAGGAATTCACTCATCTTTTAGTAGCAGAGGCTATAAAAAATGGAGATGTGGATTGTGGTATTGCTGTATATTCTGCGGCATCGATGATGGGACTTGATTTCACAAAAATCTATGATGAAGAATATGATATTATAGTACCGAAAAAAAATATGGAGCTTAATTCATTTAAAGAATTTTATAGCGTTATAACTAGCGATAAATTTAAGAATGAATTAGATAAATTGGGGGGCTATGATTATTCAGAAATTGGGACTATAATAGAAATATAAGTTTTCTTAAGTTACTTTTGGTTTCATCTATTACTATGCATATTTTATAAATTTTTTAGATGAAAATTTCAAATTAACTTATTCAAATATGTTTATTTATGGTAAAATAAAGGATGTTAAATTATATATAAAGGGTGATATTATGTATATTGCTATAAAAGATGAAACCACAGGATATTCAGAGCCTCTTTTAGATCATTTAAATAGAGTTGGTGACTTGTCATCTAATTTTGCTAAAAGCTTTAATCTTTCAGATCAAGCTTACGTTTTAGGATATTTACACGACCTTGGAAAATACTCAAAGGAATTTCAAAAACAAATCAATAATTCGAATATAACGTTAGATTATTCAATAGCTGGTGCTTTGGAGCTCTTTCATAGATTTTATAGTGATAAAGATCTTTTTTCAATCGCAAAGCTATTGGGAATGGTTTTAACTGGTCACCATAATGGGTTATTGAATTTAGGAGTAGGGCAAGACCTCGATAACGGAACCCATGAGAGTAAATTTAAAAAGCATCTTAAAGATTACTACAATGGTTTTTATGAGATTGATGAGAATGCGATAAAGATATATAAAGAAGATTTAGATGAAAAGATTCAAAAATCTCTTAAATCTAAGCAAGATGATAAAAAAATCGGTTTTATTTGGCAGATGATCATACGAATGCTATTTTCTTGCACTTTAGATGGTGATTTTATTGATATTGAAATTTTTTTTAAAAAATATGATCACTATAGTTTTAAGTCCATTAATTATTTAGCTAGTGAAGTAGATAAATTCATGAGCAATGATATCTACGAAAGTAAAAAGAAGATCAAAGAATATTTAGAAACATCCTCCAATAGACCAGGTTTATTTACTTTAACAGCTCCTCCAAATCTACAAGGGACAATAGGAACTTTTATATTTGGAGTTAAGCATGCAGTAAAAAACGGGTTAAAGAGAATTATATATGTAGTGCCTTATAATAGCCCAATAGATAGATATGCTAAGCTATTTAAGGAGATTGCTTCTTCAGAAAATGTGATAGAGCATTTTTGTGATTTCGCTAAAAAAACTAAGAATAATGATACTACTGAAAATATTTTAAGAAGATATAATTATTTTACAGAAGATTGGAATGCACCTGTAATTGTAACAAATAATAGAGAATTTTTTGAGACCTGTTTTAGTAGCGATATTGAAAAGCTTAGAAAGTTTCACAATATTTCTGATTCTGTCATCATATTTGATGAAATACAGGCATTACCGATGGATTATATGGATCCATGTTTTACATTTTTAAACGAAATCATAGTTAATTATAATTCCTCTGTAGTTTTAAGCTCATGCGCATCTATATATGTAAATGAGTTTTTTGACGATGAAATATTAAAAAACAAAATGGATATTATAAAAAATTATCACGAGAATTATGATTTATCTTCTAAAGCTCATATTACGTATCTAGGATCTTTATACGATGATGAGATCATAAAAAGGTTAAACTCTCATGATAACGCTCTCTGTGTTGTAAATACCAGATTTTATGCAAAAGAGCTTTATGAAAAATTAAAAGGAAAAGGAGTCTATTATTTAAGTAGTCTGCTTACTCCTTATGATAGAAAAAGTAAAATAGAATTGATCAAGAATTCATTGAAAAACAATGATAAATGCATAGTGATAGTTACTGAAGATGTGGACAATTACTTTGATTTTAACTTTGATTACGTATATAAAAGCATTTCTTCTGTTGATTTAATGTTTAAATCCTATGTAAATTGCACCAGGGAATTTTTTGTATTTAAACTTGTTTCAGATAGCTATTTCAAAAAAGATAGCAAGGATTTAGTTAAATATTGTGAAGATACCATGAAAAAGAGCGGAGATGAGTTTTTCACCTTGAATATCATCGATGAATATTATAGATTGAAATATAGCATTAATAATAAGAAAAACAAGTTCGATAAAAAATCCATAAGGGATAATTTTCTTATAAAGAGAAATCAATTAAAATTTAATTTTAAAACTTGTAGTGATGATTTTAAATTTTTAGATAGCAATACTTATAATATTATAATTCAAAATCAATTTACAAAAGGTATAATAGATAATATAAGAGATGGGAATATATCTAAAGAAAATTTTAGAAATTTAGAAGATCATTGTGTTACTATTTATGAATATGAATTTTTAAGCTTGAAGGAAGATAATGCTTTTGATTTTTGTGATAGGTTTATAATCTTAAATGATTTAAAACTGTATGATGATAGCTTTGGTCTTAATATTTTTAATGGGTCTTCTTATGAGAATTATATAATTTAAAATCGCTGTTCTAAAAATGGCAATAATTAAGTGTTTTCAATTTTATTACATAAATACCTGATATTAACTAGAAGTACATAGGAATTTTTACGATGTTTTTGAGTATAAATAGTTTTTTATTTTGTTAAATTTAGTATTATTTACATAAGGGATGGATTTAACACTAAAAAAGTCTAATAATCGTTTTTTACACAAAGGAGGAAAACTATGTACAAAAAAATTCGTATGAGTCTTTTACTTATGGTTATGATTGTATCCATGTTTTGGATTAAATTGGATGCAAGGGCTACTGTATTATTTCAAAAACCTTGCTTAAAGATCACTAAAACTATAGACAACAATAAACCATGTCCAGGAACAACTATTAATTTCATTTATCAGGTTACTAATGTTGGGAATGCTGCACTTACTAATGTTTCAATACAGGATAATTTAGTTACTCAAGGCTCTATTAACCCAACTTCTGTAACTAATTTAGCACCTGGACAGACTGCTGTATTTTATGGGTCATTATTAGTTCCAGTTAATGCCGTAGTAGGAAGTGTGGTTACAAGTACAACTGTTGCAAGAGGAAGCTATTGCAGTGGAAATCTTACTACTTTGCCTTGTTCTTTAACTTTTATTATTACTGGACAAGTATCGATAAATACTACAGTCATTCAAATTGATTATCCTCAAGTTCCAACATATAACTATAATACAACATATACTATACCAGATATGACAATACCTTCATTACCTTCTTTACCAAGTACTGGTGAGAATGATGAGTATTGGTTTTTTGAAAAATTATTTGGATTATAAAAGATAAATAAGAGGCTATTGCAAATCAATAGCCTTTTTTTTATTCATCAAAAATGTTACTAAAAAAAATTATTTTTTGGTGCTTAAAAGTTCATTAAATAAAGAACACTTTACCACCTTAATTAATAACATAAACTATAATGATTAATTTGTTTGGAGGATACATGCAAATTAGAAAATGTATGGATTATGGTACTAATTATTGTCCTTGCGAACTTGCTCAGTGCAATCAATGTATTATATGCGATGAGCTTAAAGATATGGACATTAAATGCGACTGCAATTGTAAAAATTCAAAAGGTTTTTGTGTTTATACTGAATTTTTATTCAATAATAGAAAAGCAAAGGATGATAGAAAGGTTTACTCATGCAAAGTTTACGAAAAAAAAGAGATTGAAAAGAATTTGTTTACTTTAGAAGCCATACTTCCAAGAGAGCTATTTATTCAGATAAATATGCCATCTAGTTTCATTTTTATAAAAGGAGCAGGGCTTAACGATAACTTTTTTACTCCAATCAGCATTTATAAAAAGAATGATGAAAGAAATTCTGTGACTTTACTCATCGAGAATAAGGGTGCAAAGACAAACAGCATTTATGATTCTAAAGAGACTTGCGTGGATATTAAGGGTCCTTATTGGAATGGGCTTCATGGTATAGATAATCTAAAGAAGTGTAAAAATGAAACTTCTCTTATCATTGCAAGAGGAGTTGGAGCAGCACCAATAATATCCATCATCAAGGATTTAAGCGAAAGATTAAATAAAGTAATCTGCCTAATCGATATGGAAGGCTTTGAAAATAATTTTATTGAAGAAGATTTAGAAAAAATAAATTGTAAAGCCTACGATGTGAAAATTATCTGTGATGGAAAAATCTCAACTGCATTTGTTGATTTTGTAAAAGATGTTGTTAAGAAAGAAAAAGTATCCTTAATCAGCATTTTAAGTGCCGATTTTATAATAAAAAGCGTTATAGATGATCTATCGGAATTTAGTGAAATAAATTATTGCTGTTCAAATAATGCAAAAATGTGCTGTGGTGAGGGGGTATGTGGCAGCTGCAGCGTGAGATTTAAAGGAAACAGGATTAGAAAATTGTGTAAAGAACAAATGGATCCAAAAGAACTCTTTGTGGATAGAAGATTTATTTAATTTAAGGAGAAGATCAAAATGAGAGTAGTAATAATTGGAGCAGGATGGTCAGGCTGTGCTGCTGCTATAGAAGCAAAAAAATTTGCAGATGAAGTTATTTTGTTGGAAAGGACAGATCTAGTTTTAGGTTGTGGCAATGTTGGCGGTATAATGAGAAATAATGGAAGGTATACTGCTGCTGAAGAGCTAATTGCTATGGGGGGAGGTGAATTAATTAAAACTTGTGATGAAAATGCAACTCACAAAAATTTAAATTTCCCCGGACATGAAGGAGCTACTTTATATAATGTTTGCACTATTGAAGGATCAGTAAGGCGATTCTTACTTAAATCAGGAATTGATTTAAGACTTATTTCCAGAGTTTTAGATGTCGTTACAAAGAATAAGAAGATAAAAAAGGTTCTGCTTTCAAATGGTGATGAAATCGAAGGAGATGTATTTATAGAGACAACAGGATCAACTGGTCCTATGGGAAACTGTTTAAAGTATGGCAACGGTTGTGCAATGTGTGTGCTTAGGTGTCCAACATTTGGCGGTAGGGTGTCTATAGCAGAGAAAGCTGGAGGAAGGGACTTTTCAGGAGAGAGAGAGAATGGCAATATAGGCGCATTTAGTGGATCTTGTAAATTAGACAAAGGAACCATAAATAAGAGCATAGTTGAAGACGTAGAAAGAGATGGTGTCAAGATAATAAAATTATCAAAAGAAGATATCAACATGGATAAATTGAAGAATAAAGTTTGCCAACAATATGCCTTAAAGGAATTTGCTGAAAATTTGGTTTTACTCGATACTGGGCATATCAAACTCATGACTTATTACTACCCACTGGAAAAATTGAGGAAAATAGAAGGATTTGAAAATGTGAAATTTATAGATCCTTATTCTGGTGGCATGGGTAATTCCGTTAGATTTGTCTCTGTAACTAAAAGAGATGATTATATGAATGCTATTGGAGTGGATAATCTCTTCTTGGGTGGGGAGAAAAGTGGTCTTATTGTAGGACATACAGAAGCGATGGTTTCTGGTACTCTCGCTGGATATAATGCTGTAAGGTATGCATTAGGTAAAGAACTATTTAAGATACCTAATAATTCACTCCTTGGAGACTTTATTTCCTATTCAAATAATATAGACAACTTTAAAGATAGCAGGGTTAAAAGATACACCTTCTCAGGAGCCGAATATTTTGCTAGGATGAAGGAGTTAGGATTTTACTCCAGGAATAATGATGAAATCAGTTTAAGAATTGAAAAATTAGGACTTAAAGATATTTTTAATAAAATATGATATTTAAATAGTGCAATTTCAATGGAAACATTGGAATTGCACTAGTAAAATCTTATAGAATTGATTTTTAAATTAAAGAAAATAATAATCAATATATGAAAATTAATTCATAAATGTTATACTATATAATATGTACTTGTTAAACAAAACAGCAAAGATGGGTTGTGATAAATTTGAAAGATTGTCCCTTATGTAATATTGAATTAGAAAAAAAACAGAAGGTAGTTCTAAAAAATAAGCATTGTTTGTTTCTACAAATGCCACAAGAAGTTTTAATTGGTTCGGGTATAATCATACCTATAAAGCATAGAGAAACAGTTTTTGATTTAACAAAAGAAGAATGGGCTGCTACTTTTGAATTATTAAAAGAAGTGAATTTTTATTTAGATGAAAAATACGAACCTGATGGCTATAATATCGGTTGGAATTGTTATGAAGTAGCAGGTCAGGATATAAAACACGCAAGTCTGCACGTAATACCGAGGTTTAAAGAAGAACCCTATGCAAATAAAGGAATCAGGAGTTTTCTTAAAGGATCTGAAAATAAAAGGGATAACGGTAATCCTTGAATAATATACTCTATACTTTTTGCTGTAAAACCTAAGTGCGTGCTTTATAATATATTTCACACTTGGGTTTTATGTTTTAATTTGAATAAAAGTATTATTTAAAATGAGGTGCTATAGATTTGTACAGATGCGAAATATGTGGTGAAATTGGAGATATACATCATATAGTTCATATGTGTGAAGGTGGCCTTGACGTTAAATTAAACCATAAATATCTTTGCTCATTTCATCATAGGGGAATAAATGGACCACATGGAAATTCTTATATTGATTTGAAATATAAACTAGATCTGCAATATGAGCTTATTGGAATTTTAAATAAGGATTATTATAATAAAAAAGAACTGATGATAAAACTAGGTATTGGAATAAATGCTTTTAAAAAGCTTACTCATGAACTAATTATTTATAAAAATGGATACAGCAGGGAATCGATAATTAAAAGATTCATGGGTGGCAAGATATATGATGAAAATATGGATATCATTGAAATCAAGCTCAGTAAACTACAAAAAAGCTTCAGGTGATTTATGGCATATAGACTTCAAAAATATTTAGCTCACTCGGGAATAGCTTCTAGAAGAGCATCTGAAGAATTGATCTTTTCTGGGAAGATAATTGTAAATGGGAAAACAGTGTTAGACCCTAGTATTAAAATAGAAGAGGGAAAAGATGAAATTAAGTACAATGGAAAACTAGTAAAACTAAAAGATGATCTAATCTATATCATGCTAAATAAACCTGTAAAATTTGTATCCACCATGAAAGACGAAAAAAACAGATGTTGTTTAAAAGACCTAGTCCGCATTGACTGCAGAATATACCCTATCGGCCGCTTAGATTATATGACAGAAGGGCTTTTGATCCTGACAAACGATGGGGATGTCTATAATAAAATCATCCATCCAAGGCAGGGAATCGACAAAAACTATATAGTAAAATTAACTTCAAGCCTTTCAAATGATGAGCACATTAAATTAGAAAATGGCATATTGTATAAAGGGATTAAGTATGGAAAATCTAAAATAGAAAATATAGGAGAAAACACCTTTAAAATTACCATTTGGGAAGGGAAAAACAGGCAGATAAGAAATATGCTAGACTCAGTAGATAAAGATATAATTTATTTAAAAAGGATTTCCATTGGAAATATAAATATTGGAGATTTAAAGCTTGGAAGATGGAGATATTTAAGTCACGATGAAATATCTTATTTAAAAGGATTATAAAATGTTTAATTATACAGAAAGCTTAATAAATCTATATCAAAACATTGTAAGATCTTATGTTAAGAAAACCCAAGTAGCAGTAGATTGCACTTTAGGCAGGGGAAACGATGCATTATTTTTAAATACTATCTTTGATAAAGTATATGCTTTTGAAATACAAGAACAAGCTATACAAGATTTTAAAGAAAAGAATTCTAAGGTTATAGTGTTTCATGAATCTCATGAAAAAATATGGATGATAGAAGAAGAAATAGATTTTATTATCTATAATTTAGGGTATTTACCGAAAGGAGATAAATCAATAACAACAAATGCAGAAACTACGCTAATTAGTGTAAAAAATGCTATGAAAAAGCTATGTAAGTGGGGTATAATAATTATTATAATTTATCCTGGTCATGAAGAAGGTAAAAGAGAACAGGTTGAATTGTTAAAATATCTTAAAAATGTTGATAAGAGCATTTGGGGAGTTATGCATCATGAAATGGTAAACAGAGAAAAATCACCTTCATTATTATTGATTGAAAAATATAATTAGGAGGATTTTATGAAAACAGGAATGGAGGTAATTGCATCTATGGAAGTAAACGAATTTAAAGAAGCATACAAAATAGTAGACTTCTTAAATAAAAGTCTTAATAGTTTAAATCTTGCCTTTGGAATAAAAGTAAAAGAAAAAAAATATATAATAACAATTTATAGAGAAGAATGAAAAAGCTAGTAGTAATTGGAGCAGGCCCTGCAGGTATAATGACATCTATTGCAGCTTCTAAAGAGAATAGCGTAATCTTAATAGATAAAAATGAAAAGATCGGGAAAAAACTCTTTATAACTGGTAAAGGTAGATGTAACATTACAAATAATAAGGATATTAGCGAATTTTTTAATCACATCAATACAAATAAGGATTTCTTATATAGTGCATTATATGGTTTTACAAATAAAGATCTCATGGATTTTATAGTGGGTCTTGGGGTTCCTTTAAAAGTAGAAAGAGGTGGAAGGGTCTTTCCGGAATCTGATAAGTCATCAGATATAATAAGTGCCTTAAACAGAGAATTAATCAAAAGAGGAGTGACAATGAAATTAAATAGCGAAGTTTTGAAAATCGTTCCAAATAGTGGACTTATTTCCCATGTAGTGCTGACAAATGGAGAAATAATAAAAGGCGATGATTTTGTCATTTGTACAGGAGGTGCATCCTATAAAAGCACTGGATCCACTGGCGATGGAGTGAATTTTGCTAGGAGTTTAGGAATAAAAACTACAGAGCTTACCTCTGCACTTGTACCACTAAATGTAAAAGAAGACTATATAAAATGTTTACAGGGACTAAGCTTAAAAAATGTATTATTGTATATATATGATTGCAAAAAAAAGATTTTCGATGATACGGGAGAAATGTTGTTTACGCATTTTGGTATATCTGGACCTTTAGTTTTAGCTTCTAGTTCAAAGATAAAATCAGATCATAATTATAATGCTTTTATCGATCTAAAACCGTATATAGATGAAAATGAATTAGATAGGAGGATACAAAGAGAGTTTTTAGAATTTAAAAATAAGATCTATAAAAACTCCCTGGAGTATTTATTCCCGCATAAAATAATTCCTGTGCTGATGACACTTAGCGAAATAGATGAAAATACTCCTGTAAATTCTATTACAAAATTACAAAGAAGAAAACTTGTGGGTGTCATCAAAAGATTTCCTTTTACAATAACGAGCAAAAGAGACCTTGATGAAGCAATCGTGACTAAGGGCGGTATTTGCGTGAATGAAATAAACCCAAGCAATATGCAGAGTAAAAAATATCAGAATTTATATTTTGCTGGAGAAGTCATAGATGTAGATGCCTATACTGGAGGTTATAACGTTCAAATAGCTTTTTCAACAGGTTATGCTTGCGGAAGTAAAATAAAATGATACATTTTGATAAAATAGTAGAGGATTTTGTTTAAATATATTGAATTAGTTTCATGAGAAGGTGAAAGATGTCTATTCAGATTACAATAGATGGTCCAGCTGGTGCAGGTAAAAGCACGATAGCAAAAAAACTTGCACAAAAATTAAAATTTAGATATCTGAGCAGTGGCTTATTTTATAGGGGAATTACACTTGAAGCATTAAAGTATTCTATAAAGCCCAACGATTCTGATAAATTAATCTTTTTAGTAAAAAATATAGATATGCATCTTGAAAATAATCGACTCATAATTAATGGAGAAGATGTGCAAAATAAGCTAAATAGTGAAGATATCAACAAAAATGTATCATCTTATTGTTTAAACCAAAAAGTAAGGAATCTTGTGACCGAAAAAATAAGAGATATTGCTAATAATAGCGATATCGTATTAGATGGAAGAGATATTGGTTCTAAGGTTTTACCTAATGCTACATTGAAATTTTATTTGACTGCTAGTGATTATACGAGAGCAAAGAGAAGATATGAACAATTATCAAAAGATATGGATATTAAATTTAGTACTATACTTGAACAAATAAGAGAAAGAGATGAACAAGATATGAATAGAAAAATCGATCCTCTTGTTGTTCCAGATAGCGCAATAGTGATTAATTCTAGCGATATGTCTATTGAGGAAGTTGTAGATAAGATGGTCAATTATTTGAATAAACTGGGAGTGGTTATATACGAGAAATAATTTTAGCTGATAGTTATGGTTTTTGCTTTGGAGTAAAAAGTGCAGTTGATATTAGTATAAAAACTGCATATGAAAATAATTGCATAGTATACACACTTGGCGATATAATACATAATAGGAATGTGGTTTCAAACTTAAAAGAAAAAAATATCGTTCCTATCGAGCTTGAGTGTATTGAGAAACTCACCGAAGGTGATATAATAATCATTAGAAGTCATGGTATTTCAAAGGTAGTTTTTGAAAAGTTGTTATCTAAAAAATTAAACGTAATAAACGCTACATGTCCATATGTTTTAGCTATTCAAAAGAGGGTAAGTACAAATTACAACGATGGGGATAAAATAATAATAATTGGTGATAAATATCATCCTGAAGTAATAGGTATAAATGGATGGTGCAACGATGAAGCTATTGTAGTTAAAAGCACAGATGAGATTAAATCATTAGCATTGCCTTATGAGTATAAATATACTATTGTTTCACAAACTACAGAGAAAAGCGAAACATTTGAAAGTATATGTGAATTTTTAAAAGATCATAAGTACGATATTAAAATTTATAACACGATTTGCTCTTCAACTAAAGAGAGGCAGATTGCAGCAGAAACGCTTTCTAAAGAAGTTGACATCATGATTGTTATAGGCAGCAGAAGCAGCTCAAATACTCAAAAATTATATCAAATTTGCAGAGAAAATTGTAAGAATACAATTTTAGTTGAAAGTTTTGTTGAAATACCAGATAATATTATATATACTGATAAAAACAAAATAATTGGAGTTACAGCAGGTGCATCAACACCTGAATGGATAATAGAGGAGGCTATCAGAAAAATGGATGAAAATAAGTTAGAAAAGAATGAACAACTTGCTTATATGGATGAATTTGACAAGGTTTTATCTATTGGCAGCGTAGTTGAAGGTCAAGTGGTATCTCTTGATGACAGCGAAGCATATGTTAATATTGGATATAAAGCGGAAGCTTTGTTACCAATTAAGGAAGTCACTGAGGAAGACAATGCAAAATTAACAGAAATTTTACAAGTAGGCGAAAAGATTAAAGCTAAAGTTTTAAGCCTAGGAAATGAAACCAAACCACCAATAATATCAATAATTGAAATCAAAAGAGAAGAGATGCTAAAAGAAAGAAAAGAAGCATATGATGAACTTGAAAAGTTTGCAGAAAGCAAAGAAGTAATCTCTGTTAAGGTTACAAGAGCTGTAAAGGGCGGAGTTGAAGCAGATTACAAAGGCACAAAGATTTTTATTCCAGCATCACATATGGAACTCATACATGTTGAAGATTTAAGCATATATGAAGGAAAAGATGTTGACGTGAAGATAATCGAGTATACTACTCATAAGAGAAGACTACCAAGAGTTGTAGCTTCGAGAAGAGAACTTCTTAAAGATAAGAAGCTTAAAATGGAAGAAGTGACTTGGGAAACTATTAAAGTAGGAGATGTAGTTCAGGGAGTAATCAGAAGAATTACAAATTTTGGTGCTTTTGTAGAAGTTGATGGAGTAGATGGTCTTTTACACGTTTCTGAATTGTCACATGGAAGAGTGGAAAAACCTGAAGATGTGCTAAAGATAGGCGGTATAATTACAGTATCTGTTATCTCAGTGGATAAAGAAAACAAAAAGCTATCTTTAAGTCTTAAAAAATTACTTCCAGATCCTTGGACTAATATTAAAGATAAATATCCAATAGGAAATATTGTACTTGGAAAAGTTGTAAGGTTTGCTTCATTTGGTGCATTTGTTGAACTTGAACCAGGTGTCGATGGACTTATTCATGTTTCACACATTAGCACTAGAAGAGTTGAAAAACCTGAGGATGAATTACAAATTGGACAAATGGTTAAGGCTAAGATTCTTCAAGTAGATGATGAAAATAAAAAGATATCTTTAAGCATTAGGGAAGTTGAGAATTTTTAGATACAGTCAATATACAGTGTGTGAGACTTATAAAATCATGTGAATATGCATGTTATTTTGAGAATATGCTACTAAACATTGACTTTTTAAAATAATTTGATAAAATTTACTTATATTTATTTTTTAAAGGAGGCATGCATATATAATGAATGGATTAGGACGTCATATTTTAGCAGAAATATATGGATGTAGCCCTGATTTGCTAAATGATAAAGCATTTATCGAAAAGACCATGGTGGAATCCGCACTAAAATGTGGTGCTGAAGTCAGGGAAGCAATTTTTCATAAATTTAGTCCTCAAGGTGTAAGTGGAGTTATAATAATTTCAGAATCTCACCTCACTATTCATACTTGGCCCGAGCTGGGGTATGCAGCTGTCGATGTATTCACTTGTGGTGATAATATTAATCCTTGGGATGCTTGCAATAACATGACTGAACTTCTCAAAGCTAAGAACATAACAGCACAAGAAATAAAAAGGGGAATTTTTGATAAAGCAGTGTCCATAAAGGTTTCAAATATTTAAAAAGGCTATCTTTTGATAGTCTTTTTAAATTAATTAAGTTAAATTAAAGATGAGGTTAATATGTTTAGGTTTTATAGATTAACATTATCAAGTTTAAAAGATTTTGCAAAATTAAATGAAAGAAGAATAAATTATAATTCCTTAAATAAAGATTTTTTTAAAAAATATAATGAAGGAGGCTTTATTAGTAGATTTTTTTTAAGAAGAGAAGTATTTTTAATAGAATTTAATGATAAATTATGTTCCTATATATGGTTATCTCTTGAAGGTTTAAGGTTATATAAAATTAAAGCCTTATATGTTGATGAATATATTCTATCTAATGAACAAGATAAAAAAGAATTGTTTTTATTTATTAAAAATACTATCCTAAAAAATAAATTTTGCAAATTAAAAATAAATCCTAAAGATAGCATAAACAATCATATTAAAAAATATATATCTTCATCCAGCAGTGAACTCATGGAGCTATATTATTATTATAAAAAAGAGCTTGATATAGCTTCTTTAAATGAAAATATAGTAATAAGAAAATTTGTGATAAAACAAGATGAAGAATTGAGATGTTATATACAAAATATATGTTTTCACTCAGATGGTAATAATATAATAAATGCTAGTGATGTAAGATACGAAGAAAGGACGAATTCCTTTGTAAAAGATGGTCTGGTATTTGCTCAAGTAGATAATAAAGATATTGGTTTTGGGCAATATATAATGAATGGATATGTTCCGTATATAGTAAATGTTTGTGTACTTCCTGAGTATCAGAATTTAGGTGCAGGAAAAAAAATAGTTATATTTATATTGCAACTAATTAAAAAACATGGATATAATATAGCGAAGCTTAAAGTTGAATCTAACAATAAGTCAGCCTTAAACCTCTATTTAGATATAGGATTTGAAATTGTAAGCGAGGAATGTGTTATTTAATCCAAAATAGAAAACATTATTTAAAGCCAAAATAAAATTATATATTGCATTATAGCTTATTTTAATTAGATATAGTTACTAGCTCTTTAAAAATATGGATTTATCATAGGCAATCATAGTTTTACAATTATTATTTTAAGTATACACTATTAGTTAGGAGGTAAGGTTATGGAGAACATCATAAATGATATTATACTTTTTGATAAAGAATGTGAAGACTATAAAAAAATAAAAGAAGAGGAGATTCAGAAAGAAAATCGAGAATTTGAAGAATCTTTAAAAGTTATTTATGAAAAAGAAGAAAAGATACTAGAAACTGAAAAAAATAAAATTACATTGAAGTATGATGAAATATTAAAAGAAGAATCTTCTAAAATTGAAAAAAAAAGTACAGAGGACACTGAAAAACTAAAACAGTCTTTTGAAAAAATTAAGACGTTGGTTTCAAAAGATATATTTAAGTTATTGATTGATTTGAGGAATTAATATGCTATCAAGTGGAATATTTCATGCTCTTAATAGCAAGACAAAAAATTTAAAAGGCAGACTGTTATCTAAAAACAATTTTAAAGATATAATTGACCTTGCCACAGTTCAAGATATTGCGAATTATTTAACATTAAATTCTTATTATGGCAATGCTTTTAAAGGCTATGATATTAAAGATTTAAATAGAGAGAAAATCGAAATCTTGCTAAATTTACAATTTGCAAAATATATGAGTAAATTTCGCAGTTATTTGAGTGGAGATTATAAATCGCTCTTGGAAGCTTTGTTTATCAAGTATGAGGTAGATGATTTAAAAACAATAATTAGAGGTGTTTTTTTAAATAAAAATAAAGAAGATATCAGAAAATTAATAGCATATAAATGTGAGCTTAATAAATTGAATTATGATAGTTTAATTGAAAGCAATAGTGTAGAAGAATTATTTGAAAAATTAAAAGGGACTATATACCAAAATCATATCAAAGGTTCTTTTGATCATATATATGATGAAGGATTATTTAATGTGGAAATGTCATTAGATTTTGCATATTATAGTAAAGTAAGACATGTTTTATCTAAGATACAAGGCAATGATACTATGAGAAAAATATTAGGGATTGAATGCGATCTCCTAAATCTGGTATGGATTTATAGAAGTAAAAAATATTATTCTCTTTCTCCAGAGTTAATTTTTAACTATACAATTTATGATCATTATAGATTTACGCCTTCTTCTATTAAGACATTATGTTATTCAAAAGATTTAGAAGAATTTCATTTAAATATAATTAAAGAGTATACAGGTTTAATCGACATTGGTAGAGATGATTTTAAAAATGAGTTAGCAGTGTTTTCTTATAGGCATAAGGAAATTAAAAGAATTGCTAAAGAAAATGAAGTTGATTTTGCTACTATTTTTTCGTTTTTAGAATTGTACAAAATTGAAATTGATACCATCGTTAGTATACTTGAATGTAAGAGATATAATCACAATATAGCAGATTTATATGATTTGCTAAATTAAGAGGTGCAGTAATATGGCAGTAGAAAAAATGTATTTAACACTGGTTTCTGGACATAAGAGCAAAATAGAATCAGCTCTGAGTTCAATAGTTACAATGGGCTGTTTTCATGCTGTGAACACCTTTAATAGTATCAGTTACATGAATGAACATATTTATGATAATGATGAAATTAAAATAGATGCTAAAGTCATAAGAAATATTCAAGCATTAACTGAAAACAAAATTGAATATATATACAAAGAAAAGATTGAAAAAATATATGATGAGATTTTAATGAGTATTCCTAATATTAGTGACAAAGTAATGCTGCAAAAAGATAGAATTCTTTTAAATGATTATGAAAATGTAAAAGAGAAAATCGATTTATTATTTAAGGAATATTCATCAATAAAAGAAAAAATCTCAAATAATGATTTGGAATTAATTGAACTAGATAAAAACATGAGAACACTAGAATCAATGTTAAATATAGATTTAGATTTTTCTAAGTTTATCGATTTAAACTATATGAATTTTGGTATTTATAGCGTCACAAAAGATAATTTTATGAAAATCAGAGCAAACTATGAAAATATCCCATCTATATTGATAAAGGCTTTAAATGAAAAGGACGAGTATGTCTATTTGACTTTCACTCCTAAAGATAATATTGATGAAGCTGGCAAAATATTCAGGTCTTTAAATATGGTTAGTCTAAATATGATTAAAAACTTTAACGGGAAACCAAAGGATGTTTATGAGCAATATAAAATTAGCCATGAAGCTTTAAAAGCAGAAAATATTAAATGCAATGAAGAAATGAATGATTTTATTATGAAGAACTACAATTTAATAGTTTCATTGCTTGAAAGTCTAAATTTAATTGAAAAGAATTCCAGTTTAAGGACAAGTGCATGCATAAGCGATGAAAGCTTTTTTATTTCAGGATGGGTAAATAAAAATAAAATTCATGAATTTGAAGAAGTATTTAAGGAGAGCAAAGATTTTTTTGTAACCAAAATTGGATCTGATGAATTAAACAAAAAGAATTTTGTTCCACCGACAAGTCTTAAAAACAAGCACATATTTAAATCATTTGAAGTTTTGATTAAAATGTTTGGAATACCATCTTATAATGAACTCGATCCCACTGTGTTTTTTGCATTGACATATACTTTGATGTTTGGACTTATGTTTGGTGATATTGGTCAAGGATTTATATTCTTTGTCGCTGGATTAATATTGTATTTTAAACTTAGAAGAACTAGTTTAGGTGGCATAGTTACATGCTTAGGAATGTCTTCAATGATATTTGGAATGGTATATGGAAGTTTTTTTGGAGTAGAAATTCAAAAATTTTATTTGGTAAAGCCCATGGAGAATGTGAACAATGTCTTAATTACATCAATAGGTTTTGGTGTATTCCTTCTTACAGTCTCATATGTATTGCATCTTTTTAATAGTTTAAAGAAAAGAGATTATGAATCTGCTTTTTTCAGCAAAGAAGGAATAGCAGGACTACTATTGTTCCTTGGGTTAATACTTTTCGTCGTTACAAAATTTTTAAATATTGCTACTATGCCAACTTTAGTATGGATATTATTTTTTATCATTTTAATCTTGCTTATATTGCTGAGAAGCCCTTTTTGGAATTTGATATCTGAAAAAAAATTTAAATTTAATGAGAAGAAAGGGGATTACTTTATAGAAAATGGATTTGGAATATTTGAACTTTTTTTAAGCATATTATCAAATACTCTATCATTCATAAGGGTAGGAGCCTTTGCATTAAACCATGTTGGGCTGTTTTTAGCGGTTTCAAGTATATCAAATATGATAAGCGGTAACAAATTTGGATTTGGAAGCATAATAGTATATATCATAGGAAATATAATTATAATTGTGCTTGAAGGGCTAGTCGTTTTTATACAAGGACTTAGGCTTGAATATTATGAACTTTTTAGTAAATATTTTGAAGGTCGAGGGAGCGAATTTAAACCAATCGATTTGGATTATATGGTCGACGAGAACGTAAAGAAAAAGACAATAGAGTCTATAATGAATCATTAATTTAGGAGGTAAAGTATGATATTTTTAGCGATTTCGTTAGTATTAGTATTTATTTTAGTGGTGTGTACTGTTGTATATGGAGTTATTAAGAAAAAGAGAGCTTCTTTTTACAAGAGCTCTTTAAAGAGGGTTTTAAAAGTAAATATGATAGCATTTACATCTGTTGTAAGTTTTTCTATTTTATTTTTGATACCTAAAATTATTTTAGGCTTAACAAGCACTGTAGGAACTGCTCAAACTGCGGCTGCAACTGCGAATCCTGCTGCTGGACTTGGTTATATTGCAAGTGGTATATGTACTGGTCTTGCATGCGTTGGCTCTGGTTATGCCGTTGGTCACGTTGGTGCAGCAGGTATTGGAGCCATGTCAGAAGATCAAACATTATTTGGTAAGACCCTCATATATGTTGGTCTGGGGGAAGGAATCGCAATTTATGGACTTTTAATATCTATTTTAATACTCTTCAGATTATAAGGTGAAATTATGAAATCTTATTTAATAAGCGATAATGTAGATACTCTGGTTGGTATGGCGATAGTAGGCATCAAAGGGGAAGTTATTCATGACAGGAATGAAGTGATAAGAAAATTAAATGAATTAAAAAAAAATCCTCAAATTTATATGATTTTACTGACTGAAAAAATTTCTGCACTTATTCCAAATGAAGTCAGGGAATTGAAGCTTTCTAAGAAAGG
>JGI20166J26741_12011139_pt1 | contig 19257 bp, 12 predicted proteins | sample TergutCu122P5_FD_26741 | JGI IMG/M metagenome (IMG submission 26741)
GAAGTTGTGGTGTGAATCTCACCACCTAACTCTAAATAGTACCCATGATGATAATTAGTGTGTTTGTACCTCCACAGCGCCATATGCCCTCATACCTTCCATAGAGACATAGTTAAGTTTATGCATATGTTCTAGTTTTTATGTAAGCCCGAGCAGGCTAATAATTTGTTGCCCATTAATACCAATATTTCTTAAAAAATTTTGGCCTAGGAAAGAGCTGGCAGAGCATGCCCACATTGAATTTAATTTTCTGAGAAATATTTCCTCCTGTGAAAACTTGGGTTTACCAGCACCATACCACATCATTCCAGTGACGTCTTTTCGCCGCTTATAGTTTGGATGCCAAGCTCGTCCGCCCCTTAGTCACATCATGGTCGTAGTGGAATGTTATTTTTAAGCGGGTTAGCAAAATTGCGAAAAATGTCTATTGGCTTCTTCATAGCTGACTGTCAACTGTCCTTCCGTCTGTCATTCCATCCGTCCTCCGTCTATCCGTAAACATGGAACATCTTCAAATGGTCGGATTTTCAGAATATTTTATATTTGATATTAAAGAGAAACTGTGCAGAATATTCAAGCTTAATTGATATCTGACAAGAATAACGGCACTTTACATGGAGATCAATAGACATATTTCATCATATCTTGCTCAGTTCTTCTTAGAATGAGAAATATTTCACGCAAAATTGTAAAAAGAAACAAACATTTTATGTTTAATAACCATTTTTTTTAAATAGTACTGTTGATGAGACCATGTAGAAAATTAATATAAACCCGGACCGACCACAGATGGCATTATAGAGCATGCAAATTCCATGCTGGATGACTAAGGCTACAAATACACACTCAGAATATATTAAACGTATTGCTTTTCCACGGCAACAGTGGTTGCACGAACGCGCCTCATTCTTACATTATACTGACATTGTCAGTCTTTTTTAATAATACTTTCGAAGTAGTACAATATTATAATACACCGCAAACAACTCATTTAAAGATTCATGTTAAAGATGTAAAACACATCGATGGGACGCATTCGTAAGGAATGTAATGAGTAATAATGGTGGTAAGCCGAAAACTGTTGCATATTTATATATACATTTACAATCTAGTATTTTGTTGGTATTTTACTGCTTTATTCGTTCGTTCACGGTCATTATGGCTTTAACCTAGTGGTAATTTAGCTTCTTTCGAATATAGGATGAAAATAAACATGACTTTTTGCCTAATATCCGAGTAAACATTTTCAGTGTTGTTTGTAACACGCACATTTATTGTATTCCATACATTAGCCATGGTCACCTTTGAATCTGGAAAAACTTTCCCGCTGTCAGTTGAAACTCCTTGTTAGCTGTAGCGACGATGAACATCAGACATCGCTCAAATGGGATAGCAGTTCCCACCCAGTCGCACCCGAATGCCGCGTCTCTCACATTTCACAATTTAAGGATACGTGTCCATTCGTTTAAGTTAATGGAAACAATCTTTCTGATAGGATTTCAAATAATCTAATATTTTGTGTAATTTAATTCTTTTTGGAATGTAAGAATCCTTAGGCGTTCCAGTATTTTAGATTCTAAACCTGGCCTTAAAAACCTCAATAGACTGGCTTCGATTCCTTTAGCTGCTCTCTGCTTTATATTCCAGGCTAATTGCCATAAAGCAAAGATGCCTTCCAAATAATGTTATGCAGTCTCAATTTTTTGTCACTTGTCATACAATTTACAAAATATAAAATGTTCATGTTATTTATTTCCCTTGTAGTTTCCTATTGATGTTATTTGCTTCTCGGGACATTAAAATATCCAAGTAACCGGAATTCGAATCTTGTTTCACGATTTTTACCTTCAGTTTCTAAATTGACCTTTCTTATGTTTTGCCCAAGATAATATTGTTTTAATTTTAAAAGTGTTTATTTTCAGAATTTTTTTTTCAGTTTTGTTGAATTCAAAGACTTGTTTTGTAATTCGTCCTCAGGTTTTTCTCTGGCTTCTTGTCGATCAAAAAGTTGTAGAATATCTGTGAACATCCTCGTGCTTACAGATGACCTCTTAAAAGAAAGAAAATATCTCACTTTAAACAGCATAAGAAAATCATTTTAACATATAAAGTAACCCGGTTTTTCCAAAGTAAGTGCAGAAAATACAAAAGCCCCTACAGTATAGAATCGCAGATTGATTTCTATCTAGCTACCTACTTCCCTGGAGCAGAATCCTTCTTTTTAAACGAAAGCTTCCTCAGAGAGAACAGAATTCCTGCACATTATGTTTAAACAGAATGTACATTCCCGTATTCACGAGAGCCAGCCACTTGTCTGTAAACGTTTCACGGTGAACCCCGGCCACAAACTACCGTACTGTTTCTTAAAGACTTATTTCCATATTTCCCTTTCATATAGTCAAGCCTCTCAGGCGGTCTACTCTCTTCAGGTATTTCGTCGGGCCGCTCTATACATTTTTGTTCTTTCTACCTTATCCTATGAATGAAAAAAGTTAAATTATTTACGCTACTTCTTAACTTACCTTTACCACTTCTGCAGTTGACTTCATGGGTGTCATTGTAACATGAAGGTTGGAATGTCGTATGTGCCTGCTAATGATGATATTTTGTTTTTCATTCTTCGCTGTAGTTAACGAGTCGACACTTGAAATGTTTTAAATTCTTTGCGCAGTCCAAATGTTAACAGCATCTCAGGATTCTCTGTGACTGTGGGGTGTGACTGTATAAGCTTCAAATTGACAGGATAAGCGTGACAGATGGCGATAAGTTCAATGTTGTACAAGAGGAAATGTAATACACGTGCAAGGAAAGAGACTGCTTTTGCCATGCATATGTTCTATAGTAAGGTTGTGTTGTATTACATCCACAAACAGAGCGAGCTGGACTGGGACAATGAAACAATTGTAGACTTACCTTATTTACAGGTCGGCACTGACAGTTCCAAGGAGTTCAAATCGGAATTTGTACACTAGTCATAGAGATCTTTCTTCTGCTATAAGCAACTCTGGAACTCATGTTTCGTGAATCAGTACAACTCGGCGTGTACTCCGGCATTAATTTAAGCAACGCACTCTTAACTTTGCCCCTAAATGGTTATACTCGTAAATATTTATATTATATGTTCCTGTACCGAGGGATGGTGCTGTTAATGGTCATCATTCAGCAGATGCGGTACAAATGTTACGGCAGTCCGTCGGTTACACATGTTCCGTTAAAATAATTCTGTATGTATCCTACCATATGGTAACCTGGAGTGTTATGATAATTGTCAATCATCCGCTGCCTGCTTCGGTGGGTGACATGAAACACTTTTTCACTTTTTAGTCAGTCGGAACTGATGATTGGCGACTTCACAGAATAAAATACCCAAACAAGGTTTGGCGACCTTTGAAACAAGAATACCACTCAAAGGCGTTAAATCTACTCAAGAAATTATTAGATTATCTTGTCTGGAGTTAAGGATATGTAATGCGTAAGCCGATTGTGGTTCACACACCCTACATAAAAACAATGAACCACAATCGGCTTAAGCATTACATATCCTTAACTGCAGACATGAATATGGCAACATCAACAATACCATGACACTACTTAAACACATCAATAGTCCATCTCTCCTACTTCCGTACGAACAAATATACATACAACTATTTCACTACAACAATCAACTCATTCCAGAAAAACACCCGAACGAGCAAAAACCAGTGTTTCAACTACTCTATAACATATACCATACGTCACACTCCATTTGAGACTTAATCAGTACTCCAACCCGACCAAACTAGTTCCCTTCCGGCCGGCATACTAGACAGTCACACAGGAAAGTAAGTTTTCCTACTAGTAATTCTTATTGCATTTTCTGTAGAGCCCACAATTGTTTGTTTGTTTGTTTTCTTGGCGTTACAAACTTTTGGTTGTATTTTCCTCAGCCCCGTGGCGGGCTTTAGCCTCCTCATTCTCGAGGTTTCTTGATCATACACAACGACACGCCACAGTCGGTAGGACTCCTCTGGACGAATGATCAATCCGTCGCAAAGACCTCTACCCGACAACAAGCAACACTCACAACAGACAAATATCCATGCCCCCGGTAGCTCCCATAATTACAGACTCTAATTTAATAGATTCGAAGGATTTCAATGATTTTAATTCACTTTTATATGACAAATATCTCCCCAAAACGTCACAACACTACACAACTCTATAGCACACGCTACAAACATTTATGAATTTTATTATTATTTATAACCAAGTTTAACATATAATTTTGTAATTTTAGTCTATTCATTTATTTCCAGAGTGATACAAAACCAGATGATGTATCGATACAATCGATTCTCCTGATGATGAGCACTGGGTTTCTCGAAACATGGAGAGAAGGAAATAAATACATTGAAAGAAGTGCGTCAAGTTGTTTATTAACATGATTTAAGTGTTTGTTTATTTGAAAAAATGGTTTGAATAGTTGTGCTAACAAACATTATGTAAGGAGCTGCTGGAAAGCAGTTCAGTAGTGTTGTTAAACACGAACATAAATTGTTAGCTTCAAATATATGGGCATTAGTTCGTAAGGGATCGCCGGCAGTCGTTGTGGAAGGAAAAGTGGTAAAGTTGAACGGAACATTCGAAATTGGGTAAATAAAGAAACTGATGACAGACACGGAGTATCAGGTCTTCGTGCATTAAGAAAGAATAAAATGTGAAACACGACGATTGGACGATCAAAACAATGCAATATTGCCAAATATGAAGGGCATAACTCTCAGTTTACAAAGATGGCGATATGGAGCGAGAGGAAAGTATTAAAAATAACATAAATATTTGTTAATGTTATTGATTTTTTTTGTATTTATTATTAATCTTTATTTATTGATGCACCAGCATAATCTGCGTGTTTTTCACTTTATTAATCTTTCGAACAAACTAGAAATCATTTATTTCCTTTCGCCAGACTTCAGCGAATTATGTGACTGAACAAGACCAAGATATAAAATTGGTTTTATTTACTGGGTTACGCATAAGGACCAATTTAAGGTTCTTGTGAACACGGTAATGAACTTTACGTTTGCTTGTAATACGTGGAATATCTTGTGTAAATGAACAGATGTTGTTGTGTGGAAAAGAGCGCGGTGTTACTGCACTGATTATTTTAGTTACTTTGGAAAACAGAAAAATTTTTTAAAATTGGAAGGAGTGTTTCAGCATTCTGTGTGTAAGAAAGATGATAGAACTGACTGTAATAATCATCTAGTAATTACCTATTATCAACTACAAACACACAACTATATTCAATACTCTTCTTTCCAGTTTAACTGCACACGCAGCGGAACTTGTTTTTATCAAGAATATGGATTTGGACCTAACCAGTGTAAATGTGTGAGTGTGGTGTTTCACATATACTTTTTATGCCACATTATTGTGTAGAATTAAGGCAACATATTTTGGATGATGTATAAGAAACAATCATCAGGTGAAATTAGAGTATAAAATAACAGATATCAGTAAATTACATTGAAACGTTGGTCACGTTATTACATACATTAGAGATCTCAAATTTATGCTTTTCGTAAGATAAGATAGGCTCAATTTCTTAAAATTTTAAAGCATATTCAAGTTACACAGAAGGTAATAAAAAATATGGGTCTAAAATTGAACAGTTGAAAAAGTTAAAATCAATTGCTAGTACTTCTGTGTGAAAGTGAAGAGTTTGGAATATTTGTTCTTTGGCTTCAACGGGAACTTTGTGTGATTTTGCGATAATAAGAATTGTGAACCTGAAATAAGAATTGTGTTTTGAATTAGATTTTTTTCTGGATGTTAAGCCATTCGATTTTTATTTTTTATTTAATATTTGTTCTTGATACCCTTGCGTAAGTTAGATGTAAAAGAGAGTATTGGAACCCTCCTTGGAGTCTTGTTATGAAAGCCTCAGTTTCTTAATTTGTGTGGAAAGTTTTGGAGTCTTTCTGTCGTAATATCTGCTTCATACTCATGGTGATGATTGCTGACCTAATTTGGGCCACCTGTGTTTTAGGTCATTATTATTTACACAGGAAAATAAAAATATATATTTTATGCCTGTAGATTTGCGATATTGTCAAGGAATGTTGAGCTGTGAAAGAAAAATTGTCATACTTCTAATTAGACAAAGAGAAATTGTGGTTAATACCAAAATTAGTGGAATTTAGATAAAAATCGTGATGCGCATTCTTTGCCAAAATATCTCATACAAACCTTATCTAAATGACAGCGAATTATTTCAAAAATAAAATATTATTAATATTTTATATGAATAAGTTTACAATGTTAAGACATGTTTCAAATGGTGGTTTTGTTTATGACCAAGACATTGTGAAACTCTAAAGAAAAATAAGTACGTTGGTAGCCATGAAACAAGAAAGTTGAATCAGAATTTCACATGATTATTACCTGGGATACCATGAAATGTTCAAAACAGGTTTCAGTTTTTGACAAAGAAAAATCTGAGTAAAGAAGGACGGAGACGGAAGAAAAATCTTCACCGCTCGAAGGTAGCTGTAATTGCTAATATTTTGTGTGTTTTCTGCATTATGTAAGCAACGTCTTGGGAAACGTCATCATGTGTATTATTACGATGAGGTCTGTTGGCGAAATCACTATCTACTGAAGTAATGATGGGAAAATTTCACGACTGATTTTTTCAGAAACCCTTTATCTCATAGTAAGCCTGCATCTTACCGACCAACCCATGGGAGATGCGGTAAAACAGAACCATTTTCCTTAGTAAGGATTTATTAATATCTGAGTTATTAAAATATATTAACCTTCTTCGCTACAATTTAAAATCACTCTCAATTCACAGATCTTTTCACATGCCGTATTTTAATGATGTCTAATTACAGGGTGGTTACAAATTATCTATACAAGCATAATTAGGGCTTAGAAAAAGGGCGTTGTGAAATAATAAATCTTTATATCATAAAGATAAAATCCAGTACTGCTCTTTCTCTTTAATTGTTATCGAATGTGAAAGACATGGATTTTTATACATGTGAAAGCAACATCATTCTCTATCCACTGTATCCCTTTTGGTATGATACGCCGAGGACGGTGGTTACTCCCTCCACCACACGAAATTAAATTTCACTTTCGAGATCTGGGTGATTTTTTATGTTCATATAATATGCAAGATTAGAAGTAATAATGGATATTGTGTTTACAAATGTATAATGACAAATGAGGTTCAGATTTTAGATGGAATGAGTGGCAGTCAAAAGTATTATGCATTCTTGAGTTAAAATATTTATTTATTGTGGATTAAATAAAGATTCCTCATTACATAAAAGAAATAAAATACAAGAATTTATTTTATTCGTGATATATAAGAAAGTGCACTAGAATCAGGCAGTGAAATAAGTTGTGATACTCGCTTTCTGACAGGTAGTAAGTAGTAAGTGTGTCAAGACTATCACATAAGGATCAACTTTTATTTAATTCAGTTATAAACTCCAAGAAGCAGAAACAGTAATAAGGGGCGAATATTTGCTCATGTTTAAGTAGTCTTCTAGTATCACTAATTTACTATTAGTCGAACGTACAGAGTTATATAGTTAGTAACGTTTATCCCTGGGTATGTGCTCTGAAATATTACTTTTACCTTACATGCTAAATATCTCTCATGTAACACGGTTTCACCTGACAGGTGGATTTCAGATGTAAGGTTTCCTTTAATGCATATTAACGACCACATTTCTGACTCTGAAACCGAGATCTAGAAGACATGGAACTTCAAATTCACAGACTCTGACACGTTCATTCCTTGATTCCTATACAGCAGTGTAATCATCTCCCAGGTCAAGTATTTGTCTCCGAGCATTCTGCTTTAGACTTGTATTCTGAATTTTTTTTGGTTAGAGCATGAAAGTAGAAACGATGGGTTCAGCCAAATTTCTGGTACGAGGGTATAAAATGACTCTAAGAAATTCTACGCACGGGGGGGGGGGGGGCTGGTAAGTCCCAACCCGACCTATTTCCCGATTTCGTAGGACAGAATCGACAGTGTCGTTGGAAAGAGAGGTCTCTTCATGTGTAGAATTGCAAGACTTTAATTGTTACAGAGGATGAAATGAAGCATGTCAAGCGACGCGCGCGATTTCAACAACGTCCAGACGCGAGCTGTCAAAAAGGTTTTTTCCTGCAAGGCAAGGCGCCGAAGGAAATTCAAGCCATTCTGAAAGAAATATTAGAGGAACATACCCCATCATATGCCACTGTCAAAAATTGGGTGACAATGTTTAAACGTGGTGATTTTTCCACCTGTGATGCGCCTCCTCCTGGACGACCCACAACCGTGACCATCCCGGAGATTACTGATCAAATTACCAGCTAATATTGGAAAACCGACGAAAATCATCTAAATCAACAGCTGAGCAACGAGACATCTCACGTGAGCGGGTTGGGTCCATCATTCATGAAGATTTGGACATGCTGAAGCTCTCCGCGAAATGGGTCCCGAAATGCCTGAACGCGGATCAAAAACGTCAACGGTGCAAGTCGTCTGAGAAATTTTCGAATTTTTTCGGCGAAATCCAAATGACTCACTATCGCGACGCGATTGGTGACAATTGGACGAAACCTGGTTATATCACTATATCCCGGAGACAAAGCAACAATCATTGAGTGGCGGCATAGCGGCTCACCCTACCCCAAAAAATTCCGAGTGCAAAAATCCACTGGAAAATTTATCGCCTCGATTTTTTGGGATCAAGACGGCATCCTGCTCATTTATTATCTCCCAAAGGGCCAAACTATCAACGCGAAGAATTACTCATTTCTGCTGATGCAATTGAAGGACATTTTGAAAGAAAACGCCGCGGAAAGTTCACCAAGGTGGTCTTGTTCTTGTACGACAATGCCCCGGCTCACCAGGCACTTGCAACCCAGAAGAAACTGGCCTACCTCGGTTTCCAGTGTCTTGATCACCCACCCTATTCTCCGGATCTGGCCCCTTCGGACAACTACCTATTCCCTGGGCTGAAAAAATAATTGAAAGGTCACCAATTTTCGTCCGAAGCGGAAGTCATCGCTGCAGCGGAGACCTGGTTGGATGGACAGCATTCTGATTTTTTTTTTTGGCTGGCTTGTAAAAGTTATATCAACGGGTTAAAAGGTGTATTGAGCTTCATGGGGAGTATGTTGAATAAATACCGATTTTCTTCGCTGTAGCTTGTTTCATTCGTGGTCGGGCGAAGGACTTATCAGCACACCCTCGTATTGGTTTTTGTGTGATATTCAGGGATCAAAAGTGGGGTGACTCTAATAGTAAACTATTAATTCATATTTAGTCAATAAGTTAGCTGTGTTGCACTTTCCAGTTCCTATGTTTAATAAAAGTACAAGAAAAGAAGATACAGACATCACGGCATATGAATGTTCAGCGTTTTGTTGTCTACATCAATGGGCCAGTTATTTCCTTATTCTTTCCTTTCACTTGAAGCAGGAACATGAAAAAGGACAGCGTCTCTTGCATAACCTGCGAAAGAAAATTATTTAATTATCCACTTATACGTGTGTATGAGTAAGAAACCAATGAACCTTTGAAAATTGAAAGAAAAGGGTTCAATTATGGCTTGTCATAAAATAGCACCAGAATATCTCGTAACTTAAGCTTTTAGACTCTATAAACTTATGACCATTTTACATGTTCCATAGCCGTCGCAGGATCGACCGAAACAAGGCAGTGAATAGCAAAATATGACGAAAGAATATTTAAATATTATGCATTTCTTGTTTTGTTTTTTGAGTGCTAATTTATGACCCATTTGAGATATCTTTGCATATTCTCCATTTCGTTTATTCTTCGATACAACTGGACTTCAGCCTCTGTCACTTCTTCATCAAGTTGGTAGAATTGAGAATTTCTCAATTCTAGGAAAATATTTGACAATATTGAATTCCGCTGATGTTTCACGTTTTCTTTAAGTTTGTGAAAACAATTTTAATTGGCTTGATCACCGGTAATAAAAATAAATCTTTGCAGAGGCATTATAATTTCAGGAAATAGAAATGTGACCAAGAAAGAGACCAAAAATATTTTAAAATGTACATACAACTTATTTTGAATGTCAAAAACAAAGCGATATCCGTAACAAAAGAGGAAACTGGAACCATCTTATTATCTTTCACGAAGATGTTAGGTAGTTTCCCTAGAAAAACACTCCGAAGAGTAGTGACGTAACCAGGATCGACTCGAGATTTTTTGGAGGCCCTCGGTAGGGTTTTGATTTGGCTCCCAGAAAGACTAATATATTTCCGCCCATTACAACAGAAATTCTTTAAACTCCACTAAGACTGGGGTGGCAATATTGAAGAAAATGTGTGCCCGAATTGCAGATAATTTTCGGAAAAGTGCTTTCGCATGAGGAACCCCGAGGTTGCTCGTGCCATGTTCCCGATTATTCCGGTGACTTCTGATTGCTCGTTGTGGTTCGTCGTCCCGGCCATCTGTCCGGCTTCACGTCCCCTCATTCTGGCCGTGAACATAACTCATTTTATTTTTGTTAATGATAACCTCGATCTAATATAATAATATAAAATAAAATAAATTACACATATAAAGGCTAACTGATTAAAGATCTCAAATGGTTCGCCGGTCCAACATCGTTAAGGTTTTGAATACAATTGGCAGTACGGTTAAATATGTTGGATGTTTAATAAGTATTTCTTTAAATGTGTACTTTGTTGATATTTTACAACATTTATTCATTCGTAAACGGTCATGATGGTTTTCAAACCGTTCGAGATTATTTGGTAACTTTACATTATACGATATTTGTGGCACAAAAAACGAGTACATTTTTATTATTAGTAGAGAGTATTTGCAAATCCAGGTGGTCCCGCGGTCTGGGTTTGCGGCAGTTCCCTTGCTGGGATGGCGGGTTCGAATTCCACCGGAGTCATGAAAGTCTGTCTCTTGTGTGTGTTGTGTGTTATCAGGTTGAGTTCTTTGCGTCGGGCTGATCGCTCGTCCAGAGGAGTCCTACAGATGTGGCGCGTCTGAGTGCGATAGAGAATCCTCAACACAAGGAAGCCAGGGCCACTAGGGACGGTTGACCCGTGAAAAAATAATGCAGAATATTTATTCAACTTACGTTGATCATAGTCAAATTTGATACAGGGACAAACTTTCCCGCAGTCAGTTGTAACTCCTTGTTTGCCATAGCGATGATAAACATCAGGCATCGTTGAAATGGGATAGGAGTTCCTACCCAGTCGCACCCGAATGCCGCGTCTCTCACACTCTCCGCCTGAAACATGTCACAATCAATGTTTTAGCTCCTTTTGAACCGTCCTGTTTGGCATAATGAAATTTGTAACGAATATTTGTCATCCCTATTGAAGTGATTTTGTGTCATAGCAACGTGGAATCGTATAGAATCATACTGAGACTTTTTCCATATATATTCATTGTTTAAGAACTTCTTTCTCTTCCCCTTGAATTTTGCAAATGTAGTTTTCTTAGATTTGAATTATCATGCTGTGTCAGTTCTCCTGTACAATGGGTGCCGTGTCTCCTTCCCGGCAGTAAAACGGCTTGGGCCTGGCACGGACATCCCACATTTTTCTAGCGACGGGGTTAAAAATGGGTAGTTCTATACTTCTATCTCCCTTCTGTGTCTGCTTGTCTTGAAATGGCTAGCTTTAATTTTATGTTATAGCATCCTTTTCGATTTACTGAAAATACATCTCTAACCCAGGTAAATTTTCACCTCAATTTTTTACTTAAATATTTAATCACATCCAAGCTATTACGCATGAAACACTAATAGTCATTTATATTAATATTGCTCGCACATCATTTAATATAAAATATGGGTATATTATTTTTGTCCACATTTAAGTCCAGAATTTGAACAATTTTCCAATACCTGATTTTGTTCTGAATTTGGCAAGCTGTCAAAGATTTTCTTGCATAAAGGGAGCACAGGTATTGTGGTGAATACATAAAATACAAAATTTCAGGCACATAAATTATGCACACCAACTAAAATGTCTCTAAAAAGTGTCTGTTGATATATACAGCCCTTCTTTCGTAAATCTCTGAGGGTTTGGTTTTATTCAAAATAGGGCAGTAAACACATAGGCCAGACAAACTGTTCACACAATCATGAAGTGTCTTTCCGTTTAGCGTATCCTGTTCATATGGGTTGGAATACACACACTACATTATTGTTTCTGATTTGAAGCTGTGTGGTATCGATTTATAAAGTGACCTCAGGAAGATCTCAGACTATTTCCTGCCAAAGAAGCCCTTTTTAATTTTGCCAGATTTTCCTTTACTTCTGTATTTTCCGCCATTACATACGGTTGTAACTTCTTTGGTACTGATGCCACCTGATTCATAAGATCTTCATTCACAACCTCAAAGAACTTGAAGTTTTGAGATCACCATCACATAATTACCGGTAATATTAGGAATAGGAGAGTGTTTGTTATGATAGAATTAATGAAATCGAGATTATTTCTAACGCCAAAGTATTTTATGCCTCCCTAATTAGAAATAATTACGTCCCTAGTTACAAAATTTAAAATTCAATTCAAATATTTATGCCTAGCACTTAGGATATGCAAGAGTTAATATCAGGTTTTTTGTTTGTGGTCAAAAATTGTACAAACCTGTCTCAAATAAAAAACTTAGTTTGTTACGAAAGTACAAAAAATAGTTATATCATTTATGATTGAAGAGTAGGATATCTAAAAAAAACTGGAAATCATGGTGTTTTATTTCGGACAAAGAAAATGTTTTAAGTCCTAATGAGAAAAAAATAATGATATGCAGTATCTAAAAAGTGCCAAATAATATTCATAATGTTAAAATTAACACGTTTGAAATAATCCTATAACTGTTTAACAATATAAGGCCAGAAATTACAGAAACGGATACACAACTGAAAGAAGCTCAAAGTTCGTAATCTGTTGGAAGGTCTCTGCGTTCTCTACATGTCGCTTTAAGAACAACAGCAACAACAATAAACCATTCACTCTTACATGTTGTGTCAGCTGGGTTCCAGACCAGCAGATCAGAAGCAAGCCACAAGCGAATGTCACATAAATTACCACTGCTTGAGTCATATTTGCGTATTCCCCCAATTTCTGGAACAAAAATACTTTATATTAACAATATGCAGAGAAAACAATGAAAAACGTTTGAAAGCATTCCTACACAAAAGTAAATTAATTCAAGTTAAATTAATCTGAATGCACATTTTATTTTTGGGAGGGGAGGGGGTGGGGTGGGGGGTTGGTTTAATTATGTGGCACTGCGCAAGTCCGGCGGAATGTGCCCCTGCAAGTCCGTAAAAGTAATCGAGAAATTGCGAGCTCTCTTGTCGTCCATTACTAGCGAAAAAAGCATTTTTTTTTACCACTATTCGATACTACATTGGCAATTGTTTCCTTACATCACACAGTATTGAAGATATTCCTCGGCTTTTGGGCCACCTTCAAATTCCACCAACAAATTACTATAAACTCATCGAAACATTTCTTGGAAAATGTTTGGAACGACTTCCGGAAATGTGACATAAATTTAACTGTAAGCTTGGCGCCCAAAATAAAAAGGCTTTAAATTTTGGAAGAGTGGAATTTAGGAATCAAGAACTTGTTCAAAACACACTTGCCTTCAGCTAAGCCAACGGCGGCAGAATTGTCGTGTGAGTTGTTGTAATTTTAGGCAGTTTCACAAAATTGCGGAAAGTGACTATTAGCTTCGTCATATCCATCCGCATGGAAGACCACCCCCACTGGAAGAATTTTCATTACATTTTTTATTTCAATATTTTTGAAAACGTGTCGAGTATATTCAAGTTTCATTAAAATCTAACAAAAATTAGGTGTGCGTTACATGAATACCTAATTATATTTATGATGATATCTCCTTCGGTTCTTCTCAAAATGAGAAATGTTTCAGAAAAAATTTGTAGAGAAAATAAAACACGCATTTTATATTCAAAGACAATTTTTTTAAAAGATCTGGCGTTTATGAGACAATGTGGAAAAATATAGTAGAGCCGGAGAGGCCACAAATGACTATATGCAACATGCAAATGGCTACAAACTCGCATTCAGAATACGTAAAATGTATTCCTTTTCCACTACAACAATGAATGAACTAATGCTCCTGATTTTTACATTATAGTATATTTCCTGTCTTCTAATAATTTGTCAAATCTTTGGATGTCTCTAATTATCAAATTTATGTAAAGTTGGGAATTTATGTTTTTATTAAAAAGGTTTGGCCTAATTATTCTTTTGCAGCTAACAGCACACCAGACACAAACTTCAGTATTACGAAGATGATATTCAACAGACTGATGTGCATTTTCTTCACTCCATTATAGAGTGTTGTGGGTTTTTACATATCCCCTCCAACATGGCCTTGTTTCGCACTACAGATGTCCCTTCTGAGGTCAACATTTCCAAAAGAAACAAAATTCTGATTTATACTTACACTTTCCTAAGTTATTATTCGTTTCTTTCTCTTTACGTTACGTTGCATTTTGTTGTTGTGAGAGATACTTCCAATGCTGAAATTATATATAACGCTGGCAACATTTATAAGACTATTATGCCGGAGTGTCACAGACTATAGGATTTAAAAAAAATCAACATATAGGCTTATTACACCTTAAGATACTGATGTTTATATATCAGTCGGTTTAATATCAGAATTGTAGGCACAGTTACTTAAAGTAATATAATGACACTCAAGAGGTAAGGAGTTTTTCAAAATTTAATATTTTTTACACCTGCTCCCATGAAATTGTCTATAACGGTGGTCGCGCGGTCTAAGAAGTGGGATTGAGGCCTCTGGCTTGGTGGGAATGTGGGTTGGATTCCCGCCAAGGGCATAGATATCTGTCAATTGTGAGTGTTGTAGGTGGTCAAACAGAGATCTTTGAGTTGGGCTGTTCGATAGTCCAGAGGGTCCTACCAATTGTCGTGTGTTTGAGTGAGTACGGCTGCGCCTTGAGAATATTTCCCTGAAAATCTGAGCAACAAGTCCACGTAACGTACTGCGATAGAAAACATTGCAGGGTTGCTATTGGCGTGTGTATTTCAAAAACAATAATAACCGTCTTATGAATAAAGGATGTAACACCCTTCATACGGAAATTCATTTCACACATTATCTGTGCTAAGAGAAAGTGAAAGAAATGAAAGCATAAATTGTCGTGTGTCATCTAAATATTCGGTCTTCAAATAGAAATGTCTCATCATGCAAAATTTCGGAGCTTCTCTATTCTATTTAAATTTGATTGCTTGAGAGGAATAGCAGAAAAGAAATTTCAGTAACAGAATTGTGTCTTTCAATGCTACACCTGCTACACCATGCCATACTTAAAAAGTTGTGTCACAAGGATGATAACATAGAGCGGCAGTGGCATTACTAACAGTAGTCTTTCAGTTAGGATGGCTGTTTTGGGGACGTGATGACATGTATTTTTTTTCTTTTACTTTTGTCATCCTTTATGTTATATATAAAAACAAGAGAAATGTTACATTTAACACATTAAGGAAGAACTAACGCCATGTCGAAAAGTATTTTATATATTGGGAAACTGAAAAAGACAATAAAAAAACTAATAATATTGCACTAACAGAAAACAAAATATTTAATTTGGTAAAACTATATTGCAATGGAGAGATGACATCGTGAATTAAAAATATTAAACAAACTGCACACCTCTTACTAAAGGTTAGTAACTGACGAACAGTTGGACAAGCAACACCTACAAACAGCAGAACCGTCAGGCCTTCATTATCTACAGGCATTCCTCAAAAACAAATAAGAAAAACAAAAAGTGAAAGAATGACAATAAAGTCAACACTTAAGGAACATTAACTAAAATATATTTATTTTCAAAAGTAAGAAAACAAATCCCAAAAACAAATCCGCATTATTAACAAGACTTCCAAAACATCCATGAATCCTGTGTTTTATGCTCATTTATTAGGTGAAGATGCTGGAGTAGAACTCAAGAAACTTTCAACAGTCGTTAAAATATTTTAAACTTTTAATATTTTCAATTTTTCTTGAATAAATTTTTTTTCGACAGAGGAAAATTTAATTTATCAAAATATAAAATTCAAACTTTAATCCAAAACTTAATACAATGATAAACAATTCCTTTTATGTATTTTATATTGTTGCTCTGAGGATAACACTGTGAGGTCGATACATTTTCCCAAATTAAAGACATAAAACTTACCAGTTGTGATGAACGCAATTTTTCTCGTGAAATTTGATATTGAAATCTTGTTGATAAGAGCAATACGCAGTTTCACAGACGTGCCTGAAGATAATCGAGAGATGTTCTACCCTGAGCGTGCATGCAGCATGTGGGTACACATCTTGCGGACTGCACAGCCTCACATTTCATAAAACTGTTATTTTTAATGATAAAACTCCAAGATTTGTTATACTGTACCGTAACTACAGAAAAAGCAGCAGTACACATTGTGACAAGTAAAATCAGAAAGTGGCCACAGAGAGAGAAATTCAGTGCATCTTCTAGTTGCCGTATGAACCTATGAGACAGAGGAATATTGAAATTACTGGAAGATACACGAGACGGGTTATGTCAACGTTTTAAAAGTATTATTATTGTATATATTTGCTGTAGTGGTAAGAAAATATTTTCAGAGGGACTGACTTTATTGTACTTTATTTGATAGAAGACGTTCCAAATATATTTTCGCAATTACAGTCACATCAATACTTTACTCGCAGTAAATTAATTACGAACTTACTCCATTATTTCCTGATGACGTCGAATGCACGCGTTAAGCTTTCCTTGCAAATTACACTTTGCAATTTTATAAACTTGTTCATCTCCCTGCACGTGATGAGGCGTGATATGATGTCTGATATCCAATATGGCCGCCTTAAATTTTTGCAACTGAGCACAGGCCACGGCTATCAAAGTGACAATCAGACATGGGAAACTGAAGACTAGAGCTCCCAGTAGTGATGTTAAACACTGTGAAAAAGATAATAGAAATAGGTGCGGTTTGTCACATAATCAGGTCATTTAGGGATGATGATGACGAAACTTATTCCAGCCTAAACCAATGCCACCGTAGGAATTGAATATTTGTGCAAAAATTCCCTGCCAAATTCACCTCATGTTTCGTCGTACGGGATGTAAGTTTTCACCTAATAAATACTCGTAACAGCATTATGTTGTGACTGAGTTTGCATTTAGAATTCTCTGCAATCTGAATGTAATATATTCTGACTATTTCCTTGGCTCGGTACTTTAAAAATACAGCTACATTCAAATTATCCCATAAGACATTAGATATTGCGTGAAATGTGACTAAGTGCCATGAAGCAAGAAATAATATTTGATTTAAAAGGGTAAGCTAATTAAATTAGAATTGAGGGGTTTATATTAAAGATTATGTTTAAAAGAAAGCATTGTTTTGAAAATTCTATTGCTGGATACATGTATTAATCAGAGTTTTGGTTTTTTAAATCGATTCACTGCAAAAATGATATTAATTTTCATTATTATTTTATATAAAAATATTACATTCCTGTGTCTGACGAAGAGCAAGCAGGAAATAATTTTCACACTCCGAATATATTAATCCCTCACAGTGCCCTGACAGGTAAAAAAGATTTTTTCTAACACTAAATGAAATATTACACAGTATATATATTTGTTATAAAACAAATTGTATCCCTTTTTTACGAGCGTCACTGCGCATCTTCATGTTTTAACTTACTTGCCTTCTTTAGCAATTTGGCAGAAAGATCATGTGATGTTCGGTATGGAACTGGATGTACAAATGGAGGGGAGATTTATTGTTTGGGAGAGATTTATAAAGGTGCCCTGAAACATGTGACGATTCAGTGTCAAATTTTTTGGAAGAGATTATTTTAAATGTTCTGCAGTGTCTTGATTCAATACATAAACAATATTTTGTTACATCTTTGTGCGTCACCATTTTTAGTGGTTCTTGAACACGATATCAGGAAATGAAACTGCGGTTAAACCCACCAGTTTGTACAGCGGTAGCGCTATACACTTGTATTCAGCAGATGTCAGTCCTAACACCGAATGTACCAGGAATATTCTTTGTGTTCTTCTGTCTTTCAAATCACATTTCTTGGATAGGTCAACGATTAATCGGGAAGAGTTTTATTGTAAATTCTTTCCAGGTTCTTATCAACAGCATCGTGGAGAAACAATAATGAAATTTTCAGATCGGGTGAGACGGACGGTTAAATTAAGAAAAATATAGAACTTTTCCGATGGCATTTTTATTATTTTTTATATTGAGAAATTGTTACCTGTGAGATGTTAACCAGTTCATAGAACGGTGAAACAGTCCAGTCAAATGGATACCACGCAATGAGTATCGTTTCGTGACTTATCACGATGCGTATCGTTGAATGGACACAATGATAGACAAACGTCACAAGAGTTACACGGGTGTTGTACATCAGAATGAGCGGGATCCATCCTGCCGCTGTCAAGTGTCCGGTATCAACGTCTCTGGTCGGCAGATCTTCCCACGTGAAGCTGTCTGTTAGGTCCATCGCACTTTCAATACGGCGTTGTCGAAATCTGACAAAATTAAACCACATCAGTATATAATGTTATAGAAACACAGAACGTTTCGTAAGAACAAACGTTTGTCATTTTTTATATTTTAATAATGAAAAAAAACGCCGTCTAAAACAACAGTTTAATTCATATTTTTATATGTAAGATACTTTGTTTCATTCTTCTGGGATCATCATCATGTTTTGTATAACACGTTTTAAAATCTTAAACACAACTATACATTTTCTTGTAAGATTTGACAATTAAATATCAGATATTAGAATATTTGCAATTCCCTCTATCTTCATACTAACTATTCATATAAATTATAAAGTGCCATTTACGAAAATAAAACTTTATTAATAATTTGGTTCCAATGGATTGTATCTGTTTTCGTTTTGTTAAATGTTCTGTCGTTCGAAGCTGAGGTATGAAAGTAATTTGTTTTCTGCGGTTGCTTTTATTTTTTCTGTATCCTCTAAAGAATTCCATGTTCATTGTAGCTAACAGCGTTTGGACCTCTAATCACTGTAAACTGTAATTTGTACTTGAAAATCTATCCAAATACAGGGTGTCCCAGGAGGAAAGGACCTAACTTCGGGAGAGTGTTCCTTAGGTCAAACTATACCGATATAACCCAAAACACCTATATCCAAAGTTC
>JGI20166J26741_12012251_pt1 | contig 19223 bp, 4 predicted proteins | sample TergutCu122P5_FD_26741 | JGI IMG/M metagenome (IMG submission 26741)
CAATAATTGTAAGTATTGTTAAACATTGTACAATAATTGTAAATTTGAAAGAAGGCATGTAGTATTACTACAAGTAATGGAACATGCAAAATAAAAAAAATAAAAAAAACTCGGCCCCACGAGGCTAGACAGTATCTTTTGTTGCAGCGAGGGAGTATGAAGGGTAGGGGTATGTATACAAAATTCAGTAAACTATCAGCATTTGAATTTTCATTCTAATACAATGGTTATGGTACGTATTATATCGCTAAGATACATATGTCAGTCCCTATTTGGACTACAATCGGGTTAGTGTAAAAAAAAACTTTTATTAGTGAATGTAAGATCGTACACAAAGTATACACTTTAGAAGTGTACGCCTTTACCTTCATTTTTAAACGTTTCTAGGCGCGTTCGCAAAATTGCGAAAAGCGACTATTAGCTTCGTCATGTCTGTTCGTCCTCATGGAACAGCTCGACTCCCATGGGATGAAATTTGATGAAATATGACATTTGAGTGTTTTTCGAATATCTGTCCAGAAAAATTAAAGTTTTATTAAAAACTGTCAAGAATAACGGGTACTGTATATGAAGACCTGTGCGCATTTATGATAATATCTCGCTCAGTTCTTCTTAGAATTAGAAATGTTTCAGACAAACCTTGTACAGAAAACCAAAACACAATCTTATATTTAATAATTTGTTTTCCCGAAAACTGTGCTTTTTATGAGAAAATGTGGAAAAATGCTGTAGAGCCGGAGGGACCACAAGTGACAGTATAATACTGCGCATACGCTTTGCATGCTGGATAGCTAAGTCTACAGACCCAAACTTAGAATTTGTAATACTTACTGCTTTTGCACGGCAACAATGGCTACACTAAAGTGGCTCATTGTTATGTTCAATGTACATTGCCTCCCTTTTTTTTTATTAGCCTGATTGTGGTCCAAATAGGGAGGGAAACATGTAGTTAAGCCACAATAAGTATACAGTTGTGTTAGAGTGAAAATTATAATGCTCGTTCACTGATAACAGAAACACAAAGAGTTGGCAACAATCAAATTAAGTACAAAATTAATACCTGAAACGTTAACTCGGATTTTGTGTCAACAACTGCCTAATTAAGCGCAGACACGTGCTTGACACTAGAGTTTTACAACTCGTGACCAAGATGTCGACTACAGTACGCGTATCTGTTTCGAATAAGTGCCGAGACAGCTCAGACAGCACAGTGACTAGGCTAAGGGCTGGAGAACAGGAGTTCGGGGTTCCATACTCAGCAGGGAGAGACAACGTCCTTACTATCCCTGGATGCGCCGCCTTTCTTCGCAATGGGGTAGAGCGGTCGATGCGTGACGCGGGTCACTCGTCTGTATCTACAGCCAAATGTAATAACTGAAGAACCTACACCTCCGCTTTTCAGTATATCTTTTATGAATGGTGCTTAATAATGCATACGGACGCACCTAACCTTTCAATTAACTTTAACTCTCCGAGTTGTAGGCCTTCTGGGCGGTGTAAATGAGATCTCCATTCTCCTGGGACGAGAATCCGCATTAATGGGTAACGGATGTCCGAAATTTCGACACAATTGAGTGGCCTAATCTTCAAGAGTCGAAATGACTTGTTTCCAATCATTAAGTTCAGACCTAATGGGTTGATCGAAACGTCGGGCATCAATTACCCAACAAAGCGGCGCCACATCCCACAAAAACTGAGACCTTGCTTTGTATACTTTAATTTCCGTAATATTCATCCCTCAACTGTTTTTAATAGACTGCTGTCTTTCGGAATGTTATGCCGTGTAGAGTGGTAAAAAATTAACGACTTTTGAAAGAATACGCTGCTGCCATCCTGAAACAGGGAATCATCATGGTCGCCACCGTGAGAACGTCAACACTTGCAGAACTGCTACTGCTTTACACTGAACAGGCTAGGTCGCGCGTGCTTTCGATATATATACACAGTATAGCACTACAAGACAGGCAATGTACGTATAAAGTGACGTTGAGGCGCGTTCGCGTAACCGTCGTTGCCGTGGAAAAGAAGTAAGCATTACATATTCTGAGTGTGTGTTTGTAACCTTAGGTAACCAGCATGCAATGGGCATGCGCCATATTTTTATCTGGGACCTGTCTCGTTCTACCATATTTTTCCACATTATCTCATAAAAGGCACTATTTTCAAAATAAAGTAATTGAACATAAATGTGTGTTTCGGTTTTCTCTACAACTTTTGTCTGAGACATTTTTCATTCTAAGAAGACATGAGCGAGATATGATAAAAAATTTATATTGTTTTTCATGTAAAGTACCCGTTAATCTTGTCGGATTTTAATAAAACTTGAATTTTTTCGACAAATTTTCGAAAAATACTCAAATATCAAATTTAACGAAAATAGGTCCAGTGGGAACCGACTTGTTCCATGCGACAGGACAGACACGATGTAGCTAATAGTCGCTTTACGCAGTTCTGCGAACGCGCCTAAGCATTGCGGTGCTGCTTATGTGCAACTCTATATTTCACATCACCTGCGTCGAGCATTATATTGGTATGGTGACAGACGCTGTGTCGACTGACCATTTCTGGATGTCATTTAAAAAAAGAGAGAGAGAAAATAAAAAAGAGAAAAACTGCATGCCCGAGAGAAGATTCTGTAGAAATTCATGAGTATTCATTATCAGTTAATAACTGATAGTGAATACAGGAATTTTCCCGCTTCGTTTGCAATATTCACAACTGTCAGGTACGTTCGGTTTAGGCTTTAATGGAATGGGGTCCGCAATTTCAATTTCCGCCTGAAGAAAAAGCAATTTCCACATCAACAGAATTACAGCTCGCACAGTGGCGAGTGAGAGGACACACGTTAACAGCGTCAACTGACGGACGGCGCTGTAAAATTTCTTATCGTGCGCACCACAAAGGCATATAGTGGGAACACAGACTTAACTACATTCGTTCTTAACATGGGCACCACATGGGGGACACTGTTGAACAGTCTTTTGCACAGGAAGTCAGAAAATAATTAAAACCAAAGATGTATGACGGATTTTTTACGTTCATGTGACCGTGCATCGTAACAAAATTCTATATAATAAAACCAACAGATGCACCAACTTCCCAAATTTATTTTGGCTAAAAAAGAACCTCTACATGTTTCGGGCAGGTCCTCTGCCTATCATCAGGAGTTCATTGACTGTACCCTTGGCACTAGTATATGTCATACGGTTTGAAGGCAGCTTCCAAGCTGGGTATGGATGGAACTGCAGCTGCCTTCAAACCGTATGACATATACCAGTGTCAAGGGTACAGTTAACGAACTCCTGATGATGGGCAGAGGAACTGCCCGAAACATGTAGAGGTTCATTTTTTAGCCAAAATAAATTTGGGAATTTGGGTATTTGGTGCATCTGTTGGTTTTATTATATAGAAATGTGTATGAATGAGTTACCCTCGGTTCCATATGGGGGTCAGGGATTATTTTCACGCTCCGGTCGAATTACCCTAGGAAAGGCTCCCCGATAAACATTGAGTATGAGGCTGAGTGTACCATAAGGCTGGTCTGGTTGCTTACGAGAAGGAAAAACGTCTTGTCCCTACCGAAAATGAACCACAATTTCACGGACGTACAGTTCGTGGCCCAGTCACGAATAACGATACTCGTACTCTACCCCAGCTCCATATAAAAAATGAGTAGTGAAAACACCCATAGTCTTTTCACGAGAATCCCAAAATGTTCTAACTTTTAGTTTATATTAACAGCTTTCAGTGCCGATCGCAGTGGACACGCGGTCTAAGACCTGGGTTTGTGGCTGCTCGCTTACTGGGATTGTTGGTTCGAGTCCCGCCGGGGACATGGATGTTTTTCTCTTGAGAGGGTTGTGTGTTGTCAGATAGGGTATTATAATAATTCCATGATTACAATACCCTGTAATTTTAATATTCTATATAATTAACTTCCACTAACTTAATTTTAATGCTGCTATACAGTGGAATCAATGTTAAAATTTTTTTATGTTATACGAGATCTCCTAGGTAAAAATAACAATAGCATTGCTAATTGTATATTTTACCGTACTAAGAAAAGTAATCAACCTGAATATGGCTCATAACTAGAGCCGAAACATGTCGTTGAAAGAAACAATGTAAGAAATACACCTTAATAAAATAAATGAATTGTGTTTGACTGCATACTGTTTATACTTATAATTCTTCACAACACAATGGGGATGTCTCACCTGAGAGTTAAAAAGATATAATAAATTTTAATTTTGTTATTGAATACTGGAATCTCCCACCAATGCGACGATAAAGCTTGTGATATTAAGACTTTGGTTTCTTTCAGTATCTTTAATTACGCTGAACAGAAGTATGGGGAAAATCTTAGCGTAAGATAAAATTATTTCAGCAAATTGCAAATGGCTTAAAATTTGCGAGAAAACGAAATTCGCTCTAGGCCTCTCTGCGCTTTTCGTGACAACTGATGTAGGGAAGGGTACGACTACTACTGCATGCTAAGGAACACGATTACGTGCGGAGGACAAGGAACACATAACCTAATTTTATCCACGCTTATGTGATGTCACATACACATACAGCGACTTCCATATACGCCTAGTAGAAAACACGCAACGGGTTAACTAAAGCCAGTGACTCGACAAATACCGAGTTTGTTAGTTTATATTATATCGATTTTGTTGGTACGTACTTTTCTCATAATTCTACTGAAATAGTTAACACCTCCGTTTCGTATTAGGGACGATTTTTCTGAAGTAGTAAACACTTAGGCTTCTTATTAGGGAAGCCTCTATTGAAGTTGTTAACACTTCTGGTTCGTAGGGCCTATTAGGGAAGATTCTACTGAAGTAATTAATATTTCTGCTTTGTATTAAGAAAGGTTCTATTGACGTAGTTAACACTTCTGCTTTGATTTAGGAAAGGCTCTACTGAAGTAGGTAACAAATCTGCTTCGAATTAGGAAAGGCTCTACTGAAGTAGGTAACGCTTCTGCTTCGTATTACGAAAGGTTCTACTGAAGTAGTTAACACTTCTGCTTCGAATTAGGAAAAGCTCTGCTGAAGTAGGTAACACTTCTGCTTCGTGTTACGAAAGGTTTTACTGAAGTAGTTAACACTTCTGCTTCGATTTAGGAAAGGCTCTGCTGAAGTAGGTAACACTTCTGCTTCGTATTACGAAAGGTTTTACTGAAGTAGTTAACACTTTCTTCGTATTAAGGAAGGTTGTACTGAATTAGTTAGCACTTCTGCTTCGTATTAGGCAAGGTTCTACTGAAGCAGTTAACACTTCTTCTTCGTTTTGGGGATGATTCTACTGATATACTTGTGAGTTATGCTTCGCATTAAGGAAACATTCTACTGAAGTAGTGAACAATTCTGTTGCATATTAAGGAAGGCCCGAATTCAAATTTCTGTCACGGGAGGCTTGCCATGGCTTTCTTCAGTACTTCCTGACAAATGGCGAAGTGGTATCACAAACTAGGCTAAGGTACCCTCCTTCCATATCCTTGTCAATTCACCATTCACAATTAATCTTACCACATGACGCTACAAGGACTGCACCACTTGCAGCGTTGTAAAATAATCCATACACAATACAAAAATAAAATTACGTTCATCTCAGCCTGCTTCATCATGTCGAGGTCATAGTGTCCGGTACCCACTGTAACAGCTATATGTGACATAAACGACGTTTCGGCTGTTTGTTCTATTCCCGTCTTCACGTGACTTATTTCGTTGATACTGACAACTCATACTATAATATTAGTGGCAACTAATGCTGTAACGTATTTTGTAAGATCAACCACAAGTCGGGATGCTCTGCACAAATCACTTGCCACTACTCAGTGTTCAGTATAACATAAAACGCTTTCACAGTTTATCCATAACTGCCAACTGCGTACAACAAAGTTGAATGTTTTACGAAACACACGCACAAAAAATCAGCTATAGTGATTAGGGATCCGTGGAATTACTACAGGGGGCAACAAGGAAAATTTACACACTTCTTTGTAGGAATTCCAGTAAATATTACTTTTGTAAGATCAGATTATCCGAATTTTCTCTTGAAAGTTATAATTTGGGTATATTTACCGTTAAGTTAACGACAGATATATAACTTCAACCGATATTTAATATAAATGTAGTTATCAACGCTTTAATGCAGGTTTTCTGAGTACTGTTCACAAAAATACTCGAGTTCAAGCAGTGTTCCAGATGCGTGATTTCAGGCTTCCGCCGCGATGCAAACGAGATCTGCGTTCTTTTGTGATTTTTGGACTACTTGAGCCCTGAAGGTGGGACGGGTAGGATGTCTCGAGACGCCTGTACGGAGCTATCATTCCTCACTGTGCAAAATCCAAAAACAGCACATATCTCAGTGTTCCAGATGTGTCATTGGCATCAGTATTTTCGCCTGATATGGCACTGACCTCCATCTCATTAGAAGCGATGACTCGGATAAAAAGTGTACGGATTTGGTGATGCGGAACAGAGAAACGTTAGACTCTTTGACTACTACGAACGGTCTCTCATTCGTTATTTCTGTACCGAACATGACTAAATGTTGCTGATTACCCAACACCTAAACACACGCAAGTGTAAAGAAGCTGTCGAAAATATGACATGAAGCAATACCAGCATTATTAAAAGACTGCCACTCCACTCGTTGAATAAGGGACTATTACAAGAGTGAAATGGCTAAACAAAATGACACAAGCGATGGAATAAAATGTGCCTACAGGTCAGTTATATCGACAGACATGCAAAATTCTTCTAGTGTATCTTAAGCGGTAGAAGGTGGGGTGGGCAGTGAGGAGGCAGGCGGGATTTTCTCATGCTATCAGGGGGTAACTAAATATTCCCAGAAATGCTTTCTACAAATTTCACATGCGAATTTGTTCTGAAATAAATTGTGGGTCATGCGGCACGATGCAGATGTCTCCGGGCAGGACTCCAATTAAAAAAATACATATATCCGTCCCCTACCATTTCGTCGTCAACGCAGGGGTCCGAGTCACTCCTCACCGCCCGGGGTGGGGGGCTAGCCATATTCATGTACTGTAAGCGGTACTCGGATAAAGCAGGGCCCCGCGGAACCCCAGAGGTCGTGCTTGTTGGGGGGCCCTCCGACTTGCTGCGGCGAGAGGGTCGTGTGTGGGGCCCACCTCGTTCCTCGGACTGCAACATGAATAGAAAGGCAATTCCTAGTTTGAAGGTGGGCAGCGGTTCATCTGCTGAAGATATCAACTTAACAACGATCCAATGTTCCCATACTTTTTAAACCATGGTTTCGTCCCAGTATTTGTGATTTCTGCTAAGAATATTCACTTCATTTCATATGCATAGAAGGTGGATGTTCTTGGGCAAATAAGTAAGAAATTATGCACCGAAACCTATAAACTAGAAATGACAAAAACTCCTTGCAAACGGAGTGTACTGAACATGTTTTCACAGATGCAGCAGGTGGGAACATTGGCACGTTGCAAGATCACTGTCCGCGTGTGACAAAACTTCAATTTGTAAGGCAATGAATTTGTCGGAAATATAAATATATTTTCAAATTTCCAGAAGCATTACTGCTACCTGCTGAAGAACCTTTTTCACATACTGGACAGCACCGTTTTCAAAAACATTAAAAAATAATTCTACGCATAAAATCTAATATATTAAAACAGCGCCTAAATACTATGGATTTGAGAATTCCATCTCCCATGAGGCTTAAGGTTCGAAATTAAGCTGCATACGTCTGATTTCACAGAGAGGATAATAGGGGAGTATCAACGAAAGTCTTCGCGTGTTACATGACCTATAACCCAATACAGTAACCGGCATATATCAGCTTATTAATTTGTTTATGTATGTGTGTGTAAAAGTGAGTGCGAGCTGGGTTAGAAACAATAATCTCGTCAACAGGGACAGGAATCACTGAATAAAACCGCCGGATAATTTCCCGTCTTCTAAGGCGTAAAGTTGATGTCACGTGTACCGTCCACAAAGACATCCCGAACATCAGAAGGAGCAAGCCAAATGTTAGGGAAAATCTGCTGATTACCTTGGATTTGATCTGCTCTGTTCAAGCGAGCACTTCAAATTACTGCTGAAAGAACTGTTTTTGACAAACTTCAAAGGCAGTATTATCCCACGAGGAACTTTACACAGGCAAGCCCAAGGCTTTCCCAATGAGACGCAAGTTTTTCGGACGGGCAGTGTTTCAATTGAAACCGTACACTGTGAAAGTGCTGAGAATGTCATTTAATTTAATGACACCCTCATCTATTAACACTACAGAGCGATGGTCCAACTCTATAATAACTGGACAAAAAATCACCGAATGTCATATATATATATATATATATATATATATACATATAATTATGCTTAGCCCGAGGTTCTCTTTAACAATTCGTAACACACTAAGTTTTTAAGGAGAGGAGTTGTTTACTTCTCACCTAAATTCAAAGCTGGAGGGCCACCCCTAATCTGTTGTCCGCGACTGATTATTCACTATATTCGCAGCTATATTCCGTATCTGAAGGCCATTTCCTCCATCTGACTTATGTTAGGGGCAGGTGGAGGGCCCTTGTGAGCACGGTAATGAACCGAAGGGTTCCACAAAATGTTGGGAATTTCTCGACTAGCTAAGCAACTATTAGCTTCTCAATAATAACTGTGTTCTATGGAGTTGGTTATACATTTGTGCACTCCAGCAAGACCCAGGACTGGCTCCGAGACAATCCGAGACAGCCATTTTGAAATTATGCTTCTCTTCCGGAAGAGTAAGCGGCATATGAAATAAGATTTCATGCTCTATCTGATGTGAAATTGTGTCAAGTTACGAAACATGCCAAGGAAAATTAGATACTCTCTTTAAAAAAATAAACTTACGGAATTGAGCTCGAATCCATACAAATTGCTCTAACATTAATCTAAACTAGAGGTCCATAAATTTTCCATAAGTCTAGGAGACACAGCCAAATTCTAGGCGCCAGATGGGTGACAGGGCAAGTTTTCATACTGAGGACCCACAATTCTGGAGTGACCTGTGAATCTCACTGGTACCCTGCGCTTTCTCCTCGGGGCAAGTAAACTGATAAGACATTTTTGTAAGGAAGAAAAACTACAATAACGACGTTAAAAATATTAGTCGGTAGGCACAAAAGTTGGATTTGTGCCCCTCTGCTCTTCGCCAATCACACACACAAAAAACGGTTTGGTTTCTCAAGGATACTAAGGAATAGTAAAAAAAGTATTCAAATTGCCTATTTTAATTAGTTAGTACGCAAAAATGTCTCAGAAATCCATCTTCTGAATCGTAAGATGGGAAGAGGGGGGTCCATAAGAGAAATAAGTATTTATCATTGTCTAATCCACAAAACGTAAGGGAGCTGCTGAAAATATAATACTGGCAGCAGGGAACTTGGAAACGTTCATGAAAAAGGGAAATTTTAACTTAGGCTCTGATGTTCCACAAATATAAAAACCAATTAAAATTGTACTGCACTCAGAGAAGATCTTATAAATCGCAAAAGCGAAGAAAGGAAACAGAAATCTCTTCAGATACCTCAAAGACAAGTACTTCCTCAGCAGAATTCCATAATTATAGCTTACATCCACCAGCCACTTAATAGAAACCATTCTGTTAATGTAACAGGAGCATGATCTCCTCATAAAGTGCGGTAAGGTAAGGTTAGGTCGGCCTTAAATCCGAACATTAACCCCAAGCTGTCGGACAGTCGCGAGCCAACGGCGGCTGCTGCCTCCTCCGGATCGATTCCAATCCGGACCGCACGAGAAACGATGAGTTTGTGTTGGGACACTTTGAATCGTCTGCATGTCTGCATATAGGGCCCACTGTTATAAAACTAAGTTTTATTTGGTGCTTTATTTTTGGATAGTCCGTCGTTTCGTACTTCTGAACAGAGTAATTAAAGTTGCAGGAAAATTTGAAAGGCGCAATATAATGAAATAGCTCAAAGAAAACTCAGTAATGAAAAATAAAAGGACTAGAAAGAAGGTATCACATCTGATCTGTACCAATGCACACACTGTATTAAATAGAAGATTATTATTTCAATATAAACAAAATTACGTCATGAAGGACCATCTGTAAGTCGTACATGACGCAATAAATTGAAGCTTTCAGTAGTCATTTTTGTATTACCTATTGATTCAAAAGTATTGCAACTTTTTAACCTAATGAAAAGTTTATAATTAAGGCCTAGAAAGTTCTATCAAGGGATAAGTTAACGATCGTACACATTTTTCAAAATGTCAGGGAATACCCGATGAAAAGAAGTAATGTACCCACACCTTCTACTTCATTACGAAGAAAAGACCTGTGGTATCAATAGGCTTGTGGCAGCATCCTGTCTCTTTGTGGGGACAGGCGTGTGGCAGCAGCCTGTCTCTTTGTGGTGGACAGCTTGTGGCAGCATCCTGTCTCTTTGTGGGGGACAGGCGTGTGGCAGCATCCTGTCTCTTTGTGGTGGACAGGCTTGTGGTAGCATCCTGTCTCTTTGTGGTGGACAGGTTTGTGGTAGCATCCTGTCTATTTGTGGTGAACAGGTTTGTGGTAGCACCCTGTCTGTTTGTGGTGGACAGGCTTGTGGTAGTATCCTGTCTCTTTGTGGTGGACAGGCTTGTGGCAGCATCATGTCTCTTTGTGGGGGACAGGCTTGTGGTAGCATCCTGTCTCTTTGTGGTGGACAGGCTTGTGGTAGCATCTTGTCTGTTTGGGATGGACAGGCTTGTGGTAGTATCCTGTCTGTTTGTGGGGGACAGGCTTGTGGTAGCATCCTGTCTGTTTGTGGTGGACAGGGTTGTGGTAGTATCCTGTCTCTTTGTGGTGGACAGGCTTGTGGTAGCATCCTGTCTCTCAATGAGGGATAGGCTTGAGGTATCATTCTGTCTCTTTTTGATGGACAGGTTTATAGCATCTTTCTGCATTTTGAGGGAAGAGCTTGTGATATTATTCTGTTTCTTCATGAGGGACAGGATTGTGGTATAATCCTGCCCCTTTATGACGGCAGAGTTTGTGCCATCATCCTGTCTCTTTTTGAGCGACAGGTTTGGGGTATCGTTCTGTCTTTATGAAGTAACAGCTTATGTTATCGTTCTGTCTCTTCATGAGGGACAGGCTTGTGTTAGAAACCAATTCCTTTACGACCGTATCTCCACAACTCTCAAGAATTCTTGAAACATTAAACAAACTTCTATTACACTTTGTGCGAAAATCATACTAACAGATAACACCCTATATTTACCTTCCATTTTCTGTTGTCAAAAGTACCAATACAGCGGCCGAGAGAATATATAAGGTGGCAGCTATGTGGTGCTGCTTGAAGCATCTTCGAAAAATATGTACATTTTATTGCGCTCACTTTTGTAGAATGAAAAACGACATGGCCACCGGCTGAATAGACATAATTAATGAACCGCGGCCATATGCGTGAAGTATTTTTAACGCAAAGAGATAATAAATAAATACAGCTAAACATTTTTACTAAACTTTTTTGTACGCTAATGATTGCAGACATGGAGACTATTCGAAGCTGTGATTTAAGGGATTCCGAAATTCTATTTGCAAAACCTATTTACAAAAATTGATAACTAAAGTATTTGAAACAAGTTGACGTCAGAGGTCGTTGGCAGACTTTCTTTTTTTAACAACATTTAGTGTGAAAACTTGGACTTAATGACAAAGTTTTGACAGTTGATTTGTCTTGTACGTTATAAGATTTACTGGCCGTAAACAGATAGAATAACGAGTGATGAAGTTTTTCAAAGGGCGAAAGAAGAAAAATTACTTTTAAGAATTTTAAAAAACAGACGCCACTCATGGATAGGGCATACCATTAAGCATAACGAGTTTGTAGTAAACATCCTTGAAGAAGCAATATCCGTAAAAAAAATGCCGTGGGAAGACCTCGACAAAAGTACTTAAAGCAAGTCGCCAGAAACAGGAGCTGACAGTTATACAACAATGAAAAGAATGGCTTGCAACAATTCCAGATGGAAAGCTGCCAACCAATCAAACGATTGAAGGGTAAGAAGAATGAAGAAACCCCTTTCAGCCCCACGGCTTCCTCTCCCTACAAAAAATTCAATGTGTGCATGTAGCGATCTGGATTCAGCCATGTACTTTTAAAAATAATCGGAGGACTTCTGACTTAAGAACTAGCAAGAATGCAAATGGTATATTTTGTGACACAGTACACGTCCTTTACTTTCAAAATGTAGTATCGCTTACGGGTCACGTTCAGTATTGTAAAGTCGCCCTTTTCACACGATAATTCTCCGGCACTGTGCAGGTACGGTTCCATACTGCTGCGTACCAAATCTACTCTTATGTTCTTATAATAAAACCAACTAGATGCACTAATTTCTCAAATTTATTTTTGGAATAGAACTCTACATGTTTCGGAGAGTTTCTCTGTCCATCATCAGGAGTCCAGCACTCTACAGACAGCAATAGGTATATGTCATACAGGTTATGTTGACTGCTTGCTAGCGGGATCAGGATGATCCTGATCCCGCTAGCAAGCAGTCAGAATAACCTGTATGACATATACCTATTGCTGTGTGTACAGTGCTAGACTCCTGATGATGGACAGAGAAACTGTCCGAAACCTATAGAGTTCTACTCCAAAAATAAATTTGAGAAATTAGTGCATCTAGTTGGTTTTATTATAAAAATATATCACGTTGTACGGTTCTCCGAATGTCAAATTTATCAGATCTACCTCATATGGAGTATTCATCATACTTCCGTTTCAACAATGGATTTCAAGATATCAAGTCACATCATATATTCATAGCTTAATTTTACCTCAATTCTTGTTTTATGCATATCCGATTGATGTGGTTCCTACTTAAAGATGATTCATAACGGATCGAAAAATTTTGGAGGCATAATGTTCTAAATATAAAATTGTACATTAAAATATCTGTAGTTTTGTTTGTTATAGTTTATAGAATTGTTGATTAATGCTTGGGAATTAACAATATTACATTTGTTACGTCAGTGATTCACAAACACCTGTATCTTACAAACCAGACATTCAGACTGTCACACAAAATAAGGCCCTGCCTAGCCAGACAGAGCATTCTCTCACACACGAAGTGTATTATCATACGAGTAAATATGCATAGCTTTGCAAGTATCAGTAACGAATAGCAGCTATGTTCGAGGCCTCACTTTCCTTGCAGCCGAATGTCAAGTCCCACGGGTTGAGAAACAAATGTTAAGTGAATAATAGCTAATTTTCTTTGAATCTATTATTTTTTTCTTCATCCTTTTCGTATCCTGTCCTGTTGGCATCAAGTTTTCGCTTTAATAAACGACGACCAATGCCACGACTATGGTATGGCATACAAATCTTAATTGGATTTCTTTTATTTGATATATCTTGTCACTAAGCCTTTTAAATACTCACATCTTCGTCGGATTATCATCCCAGCTACTGCTGGAATTTCTTAGTCATAACACATAACCTTAATACTTAGATGTAGCCTTCAGTTATTACATTCACAAAAGTACGCACTTCTTGAAAGTGACACCGTGTAATCTGGTGAATATACCAATGTTTCGAAGCAACCTACTGCCTCCATCTTCAAGGTCGACTAGACGTCATTAGGCCTAATGTTCGCAACTATCGTCATCAGAACCTCAAGTCTTAGCTCCAAATTATATTTTCGTTCGAACCATTTCTCTCACCATTACTGGCGCAAAATTTTTACACACAGTACATTTTACGAAGAAATGTAACCCGATCACATAAATCTATAGTGAAACAATCAGTCAGTCACAACTAAATTTTTATTGTTTTCATAATTTAGTATTCATTACGACATGTTTCGGCCGAGCTGGCCATCCTCGGGGAATATAAAATATATGCAAAATACTTGGGACGATGTTAGCAACACAAACTTCTATAAAAAGAAATGAGATCTCATTTTTACATGACAGTTTATGTTGTTGATACTAATTTTGAAGTTTTACGTATTCCAGCTCTTTCGCAGTTCTGTTTTTAACAATTTAAGTTTATTTTATGTAAAGTGTTTGACTGTGGTATATAATCTTACTCTTTGAAGATTTTGTAGAATAGGATCAAGGCGTAAACGGCCAATCACATAAGTTACATAATAGTATTAATTCCAGATATCTGTCTACTGGGGTAAGACCACATGTCGACTATGAGAGAAATCTCGCAGCCTTATTTTCCATCAATTTCTTCTGCTTTTTAACTATTACCCGATTCTTCTCGGCTGCCGGTAGAACGCATTATGGTGTGGCTCGGTTGTTAATAGTGTATTGTTCCTTGGGGGTGGAGTGCAGTGATTATTAGGAACTGCTGTCAGTAAGAAGGAAGACATTTTGTGTATGTGAAAGACGTTTTGCAGGAGACGCTAGTACCGCTTCAAATGTTGTAAGGAAGGCTTGTTTGAGTAGGCGCCTTGGATGAAATATGACCCCAAGTCATGGATGATAATTCAAGGTTTGGATACCAGTTGGGATACGTAATTCTGCAAAACAGAGTACGGAAATAAGGGCTTAGAAGCTGATTATAGATTCATTTCACGGCTCTGTTGTCACCGGAATTATGTTTCTTTTCGTTGAGAAGAGTATGCAGGAGAATAAGGGATGGAACTGCACAGTGACAAAATCGAATTGGATAATGTAGCTGAGCGGAAGAAATAAATAACTACCCGAGAAATAGCAGCCCGCATAAAAAATATATAAAATAAATAATAACACTAGAATTGTAGGATGTTTCATGCATATCATAACCTCACCCAAGGTAATGGAATGCATTTTTCCATGAGTTCTACGCCATACTCTGCTGTAGGACAGTTCTATCTTATACAACTATAGTGGGCCATTTTATGAAACAGGAAAGTGGAAAATGAAAGTATCTGTAAAGTGCACAGTCGGCGAAACAAAGCGTCATCAGGAGAATTAGACACTATGATAGTGGGCCCTTAAACCTTCATAGTTACATACTCCATGAGGAAATACTTTCAAGTAAACAGGAACACCAATTTACGAAGTTGTGAAGCGCGAGAATAATTTCGGTGACCGAAAAGCTTGTATATGGCAAAGGCAAAATTCACCCTGGAACAGGCCATGAAGACCCAGAAGCGGAGTAGAGGTATAGCTGTACTCTTTCTTTAACTTTGGTGCTAGATGGAGTGGGTGGGCAACGCCACGCCCCGACCATTTTACTCTCGGGAAAGAGACCCGGTAGCCATTATGCATGGCGCTGGGTGGGACTCACGGCCGGTGTGGAAGGGGTGCAGGAAATCTCGCCCCCACCGGGATTCGAACACCGGACCGTCCAGCCCGTAGCCAGTCGCCATACCGACTGAGCTATCCCGGCCCACAACAACTTGTGCCCGCTATGTACTCGTATTTGCTCGGTCCTGTTCTCTTGTCATTATCTTCCTTCAAAGTAGTCAGTAATTCGAAATTGTTCATCCCTTGCATTTTCGATAAATAACTCACGATGCTAAACCAACAAAATACACAAACTTGTTTTTTAGATATTTATATTATAATACCGTATAATATTCCTACACGTTTCTATCCGAAAGGGACCATCATCAAGGCATGGAAACAAAGCAATACTTTATAAAACCAAATTAGTCACTCTGTACACACCCGACGTGGTGTACACGAGTAAAATGGTTAAAATATAGACTTTTTTTGTCGAGTAGTTGCATAAATGTGATGGATTTTGATATACTGGAAATTAATGTTAAAAACTTTAAATAATTAAAGTATTAACATTAAGAAACATTCAAAGTACATGAACGTAATAAATAAATATATATATATATATATATATATATAACACTTATAACGGCAGTTGCTATAACCAGTAGAGTAAGTACCAGTTCTACGTTTCAGTGTTATGTATATTTTCTTTTTAAATAACCAACCAGACGCACTAATTATCCGAATTTATTCTGCTATAAAACTCTACATGTTTCGGGCATCTTCTTTACCCATCATCAGGAGTTTTCCACATCCTGTCTCTGCTTGGAAGCGGTCATCAAAACCTGCATGAAACTTACCAGTGCCGAATGTACAGTGGAAAACTCCTGATGATGGGAAAAGAGGATGCCCGAAACATGTAGAGTTTTATAACAGAATAAATTTGGATAATTAGTGCGTCTGGTTGGTTATTTAAAAAGAAATCTATTACGATGCACGGTGATATGAATGTAAATGTATATTTTCTATTATATTTATGTATTTTAAATGTTTGTTCGTGTTTATATTTTATTACTTTAACGTTTTGACCATTTATTTACAGTGTATTAAGATACATCATATTTATACATTAACAGAACAAACAAACGCCTACATTTTAACCACTTGACTCTTGTACACCATGTCAACTTTGTACAAAAGGGACTGATTTGGTTTTATGCTGTATTGCTTTGCTTTGATTCCTTGATGATGATTTCTTGCGGGCCGAAACATGTGCGAATATTCAATGATGTATTATAATACAAACATCTAAGGAACATACTTGTGCATTTTGTTGGTTCAGTGTCGTGAATTAGTACTCAGTAATTGGTTTGAAAATCAGCAATAACCAGCAAGACTCGGAAGCAAAAGGACTGAAAGCAATCCGCTCGTATCCATTTTGTCTACCGTAGGGACTAGTGGGTAAGCAATGCGAAATTAGTAAGAAAACCCTATCGAAGAAACGGGCCCAATTTCAGGACACAACCGACTATGAGCCGAACTTATGCTCCGCATTTCACTAGCTTCTACAGCGCCAAACTGATTCTCCGAATGGGACTCGTAAACATAGCGTCACTCTTATTGGCGTGTTCCATCTGCCTAGTCTGAGCGAAGCCTGCCGCATTGTGCCGCTGCTCAACCTGTACGCTACGGAACGCAGTCCATCCGACGGTTGTAAACTGAAGTTCGGTGTATCATGCAATGTCAGCAGTGTACCGTGAGTCATCACCAAAGATTTCTCATGCTTCATAGCCACTTGATAGCCAGATTTTAAGTTAAACCTGTGAAGCAGATTCTTTTCCTAAAAGTTAACGGTCGATTAGCTAGGCAAGAAATTTACCGGCTTTCATAACACCAAACTTCCATTATCGTGCTCACACATGTCAACCACTAGTTCCTATTCTGAGCCAAATGGACCCAACCTACATCTCTATCACCCTCTTCCTTAGGGTACATTTTAATATAATCCATCCGTCTATTTATAAGTCTTTCAATAAATTTCTTTCTTTCAAATTTTCTGACGATAATTTTATACGCATTTCTCACCTCTCTCATTCATAATACATTTACCGCTCATGTGTATGGATTCTAGGGGAAGACGTGAAACTGAATTCAGCAAAGCTGGGTCCAGATAAGCCGGCCGTTGGCTTCAATCGAAAGTGTGCAGATACTGTACTCATCCATGGTGCCACCACAAATAAAATGTCAATAAGATCTGCAATAAAAACCTCTGTTACATCTAGTTGGCATTTTATTTCCACATATTTCCACGTAAAAATGTCTTTTATTAAGACATAAATACGTGCGGGTTACAAACTTATCAAATGCTGCTCGGAAGAAAAACATGGAAAAAAAGAATATGTTATAGAAACCGATTCATAACTAGCTTCAGTACAATACTTTGGGAGAGAATTTTATATATTCGTAGTCATGAATAGAGGGCGCGCAAGCAAACACAAGGCACAGTTTCGGTTCTAAAATATTATTACAACTGACACGTATCCCATACGTTCTAAGAAAACAACGTAGAAGCTTGAATATATGACGATTCTTTTTCCCCCTGAAAGAAGCCGCACAGAAAAGTAGGGGTCGCCATATAAGCGAAGCCTTACGTCATTTCCCAGTAACACGTCACACACACATCACTTCCTATTAAGCAGCAACAATAAGACATGCTATAGCGTTGTTCTTTGACACTCAGATGAGAGTGAAGATGCAGAGAAAGATTTCAAACATGCAGCTGATAATTTTGAACAAAAAAGCCACTTACAAATTGAGACATTTGTGTTAGAACGGTGTACTGAATTACGTTCATACGGTACATAAGATCAGATATGCGTTTGGTTTTAGTTTTATATCTGCTTCCCTGAAAGTTTATTAAAGTTGTTATTGGATTTTTCTAAGTTTGCCGAGTTTTCTTTTTCACCCACCCCAACGGAGAAGAGGGCGTCGCCTTACAGCCGGGCCTTATACGTTAATACACGAACAGATGTTGGTTTGAAGATTACAGTCCACATGGATGTGATGCCGCTTCTTGCGGTAGTCAGTCATCGACGTTTCGGAGGTAAACATGCTGCTACCGCCTTCGGAATAGAAAGAAACCGGATGATAACCACGTACCAGACTACACTGCGTCACATCTTACAAGACCACAATCTTCACTGTCACCACTATAAAAACCTCGCATCTGTCCCATCCACTTCACTTGCTGACAGGAAGCCTCGCGTCGGCACGTTCAGCATCCACAAAGGAATTGATGTGCAAATCGATACACATGACAGCGGGTTGTTAGCCTGTCTCTTGTAGAGATTACTGTGTCCTTCATGTGTCGCACTGTTTCAAGCGGGTTAGCGATAAGGGACACATTGTATAGTCGGAGAGCTGATGTCGGGTACAACGAAGAGAGGCTGTGAAAGAAATTAGTTCATGCTTGGTGTGTTCATGTAAAACCATTCTGACACACCCGTCGCTCTAAGATAAAACACGAAATTTTATATTCTGGTGACCGTGCATCTCGGTATAATTCTAATAAATAACCAACTTGACGCACAATTCCTTTTATATATATTTATTTCTATTCTCTATATGTTTCGAGCAACCTTGTGCTCATCATCAGGAGAGTCAATTTTATCAATAGTGACTTTTGCGCCACTTTGTACATTGTATCAAAATTACATTGTTTGGCTCTTATAATCCGTAATTATTTGAGTGACTTTTGCGCCACTCTGTACATTGTATCAAAATTACGTTTCTTGGCTCTTATAATCTGTAATTATTTGAGTGACTTTTGCGCCACTCTGTACATTGTATCAAAATTACATTGCTTGGCTCTTATAATCCGTAATTATTTGAGTGACTTTTGCGCCACTCTGTACATTGTATCAAAATTACATTGTTTGGCTCTTATAATCTGTAATTATTTGAGTGACTTCTGTGCCACTCTGTACATTGTATCAAAGCTACATTGTTTG
>JGI20166J26741_12013362_pt1 | contig 19216 bp, 20 predicted proteins | sample TergutCu122P5_FD_26741 | JGI IMG/M metagenome (IMG submission 26741)
TCAAGATGTGGTGCAATAAATAAAAATCTTAAACTATCAGATAGAATATTTATATGTCCTGAATGTGGATTTATTATTGATAGAGACTTAAATGCAAGTACAAATCTTAGAAATGCAAAAATATACAAAGTAGCATAATAAAAGCTATTGTATATATGTACCGATGGCTTAGTCGGGAATTTACGCCTTTGGAGTATCATGCCAATGTTAGTAGGTTTATACCGAGGACAGATACGAGGAAAAAGGAATTTTCTTAATATGAATATGTTTGTTCATATTTTAAGTAGCAGAATAACGATGGTAGAAAATAAAAGAATAACAAATCCATTATATTTAAAGGATTATACTCTGCTCGATCTTAATGATTTTCGTAAAAAATCAGATGTAAGCTGTTACATAATAGATGTAGATGGAGAAAAAAAAGTCGCTGTTTCAGGTAGTTTATCCCTTGAAAAAGATGCTGATTCTGCGCAAGTTGTTTATATTTTAAAGATACCTTCTATGTACAATTTAGGAGATAAATCATTTAAAGATGAATATAATACTAGATGTTCTTATTATGCGGGTGGTATGGCTCATGGGATATCTTCGGCGAATCTAGTCATTGCACTTGGGAAAAATGGTTTTATGGGTTCTTATGGCTCTGGAGGAATGTCATTAGATGATGTCAAAAGAGATATAGATAATATAAAAAAAGAATTACCAATGGGACCTTTTATAGTAAATTTCCTCCACATACCAAATAACGATAAAATTGAATTTGATTTTGTAAATGCACTCATTGAAAAAGGCATTAAAGTCATTGAAGCTTCTGCGTTTATAGATTTAAGTCCAGCTCTTTTATATTATAGAATATCTGGATTATCTAAATCAAATGATGGAAAAATTGGATCAGAAAGAAAAATCATCGCTAAGATATCTAGAGAAGAAATTGCAATAAAATTCATGTCTCCACCTGATTTATCGACTGTAAATATGCTACTTAAAAATAATTTAATAACAAGAGAACAGGCCGAGCTTTCTTTGAAATATCCTATAGCTGACGATATAACAGTAGAAGCAGATTCCGGCGGTCATACTGATTCAAGACCCCTTGTTTCCCTCCTTCCTTCCATCATTGAAATTAGAGATGCGATGCAATCCAAATTTAAATACGATAAAGTTGTTAGAATTGGAGCAGCAGGAGGAATAAGCACTCCTGAAGCAGCTCTTTGTGCATTTTCAATGGGAGCGTCATATGTAGTCACAGGCTCAATTAATCAAGCTTGTATGGAAGCAGGTACATCAGATTATGTGAAGGATGTCTTATCAAAAGTCACCATGGCAGATGTGGCTAAAGCTCCATGCGCTGATATGTTCGAAATGGGAGCAAAAGTTCAGGTAGTTAAAAAAGGCACAATGTATCCTCTTAATGCTCAAAGATTATATGATATATATATAAAATATAAATCTATAGATGAAATTCCAGAAATCGATAAAAACAGAATAGAAAAAAATTATTTTAAAGCATCTTTTGGAGAGATCTGGGAAGAAGTTAAAAAGTTTTTCACAGAACATGATCCAAAACAATTAGATTTCGCAAATAAGAATCCAAAATTTAAGATGGCTCTAATCTTCAGATGGTATTTGGGTAATTCTTCCCGTTGGTCAATTTCAGGAGATGAAAATAGAAAGATGGATATGCAGATCTGGTGTGGACCCTCTATGGGAGCTTTTAATAATTTTGCTCGCGGAACTTATTTAGAGGATGTTAAAAATCGCAAAGTCTCTGATGTTGCAACAGCAATCATGGAAGGATGCGCTCATTTATCATTTAACAATACTTTAAAACGGCTAGGAGTAAAGAATTTAGCAAATTATGAATTCAAACCTAAAGATTATCTTTGGAATTTAGACGAAATAATAGAGATGACAGCTAATTCCATGTCAAAGATCTTAGGACCTAGATATAAAAAGATAGATCAGTATAGGATAAGAGCAAGATTACCACTCCCACCCTTTTTATTTGTGACGAGAGTAACAAAAATCGATGCTGAATTTGGTAAATTTAAACCTTCATCTATTGAATTTGAATTTGATGTGACAAATGATTGCATATTCACGGTAGGTGATCAAATGTCGCATATAGTTGCATCGGAAGCATCACACATTGGAATATTTTTAGTAGCTTACATGGGTATTGATGAAATATCAAATGGCACTTTAGCTTATAGGATTGTAGATACTAAGAGCACATTTTATAGCGAATTACCTAGAGTGGGAGAGACATTTAAAGGAATATTTGAATTAAAGACTTTCTTAAAACAAGGACCTACTACTCTTGTAATATTTAACTATAAATGCTTTGTAGGCGATAGACTTGTACTTATGATTGATGCCATAGGTGGATTCTTTACAAAAAATGATTTAGATGGTTCAAAAGGTATAATTGAAGCACCCAAGAAAAACGCTAACGTCGTAGATGAAAAAATGACATATTATAAATTTGGAAAATATAAAGAATCTTATTCTAAAGAAGATCTTAATCTGTTTTATGATGGACTTCTTGAAGACGCTAACCTTTCCAGGGAGAATTTTTTCATCGATGAATCCATAAGACAAATTGACCGCATCACTCATTTAAGCGATACTGGTGGAAAATACGGTCAAGGACAAATAATCGCTGAAAAAGATATCGATGAAAATTATTGGGCATTTAAAGTGCATTTTGTAAATGATCCTGTGTTTCCAGTTAGTCTTATCTTTGAAGGCATAAATCAAATCATAGGATTTTTAATCTTAAGCAATATAATCTGCGACACATGCAAATCTCAAGAGACTAAATCCTTTGAGCCATTAAAAAATATAACCACTAAGGGAAGTTTTAGAGGTCAAATTCGACCTTCAAAATGTACAATAACTTATAAAATTTATTTTAAAAAATTTGATAAAAATGATAAAGACGGACCATATTGTATTTTTGATGCAGATGTATATTGCGATAGCACTCATATAGTTAAAATCGAAGATCTTTCTGTGTGTTTAGATGGTAAGTAAGGAGGATTTATGTTATATCTAAAAGATTATAGTTTACTCGACGCAAATGATATGGAAAAGAACTCAAATTTAAATCGCTTATATGTGATAAAAATTGATGGGAAAAACAAATTAGCTAAAGATGGAATTTTTTCACTTAAAGATGATGAGAAGAATGCTCCTGTTCTATATATCTTACCTGTACCAAATGAGAATGAATTAGGAGATAAATCATTTCAAGTTGATTACAATACAAAATATTCCTATTATGCAGGAGGAATGGCACAAGCGATATCCTCGGTTGAAATTGTTGTTGCCCTTGCAAAAGCAGGATTTTTAGGAACATATGGTTCAGGTGGAATGTCCATTCAAGATATTGAAAAAGCTATAGATAGGATTCGAAAAGAGGTTCCGGATAGACCATTCATCATGAATTTTCTCCATATGCTAAATAGCGACAAATTAGAATTTGATTTAGTAAATATTTTCATCAAGAAAAACGTAAATATTGTTGAGGCTTCTGCTTTTATAGATTTAAGTCCAGCCCTTCTGTATTATAGAATATCAGGGCTATACAAATCCCAGGATGGTAAAATCAAATCTAAAAGAAAAGTCATCGCTAAAATATCCAGAGAAGAAATCGCTACAAAGTTCATGTCGCCACCTGAAATAGCAATTGTAAATACACTTATAAAAAATAAACTCATTACAAAAGAACAAGCAAGTATGGCAGCTAATTTTCCTGTTGCAGATGATATAACTGTTGAAGCTGACTCTGGTGGACACACAGATTCAAGACCTCTTGTATCATTATTGCCTGCTATGATAAAAATAAGAGATGAAATCCAAAGCAAATATAAGTACGATCAAGAGGTTAGGATTGGAGCTGCCGGAGGAATCAGCACGCCAGCTTCTGCACTTTCCGCATTTGCTATGGGTGCAGCTTATGTGGTAACAGGATCAGTCAATCAAGCATGTGTTGAGGCTGGCACTTCAGAATATGTAAAAAAGATGCTAGCTGAGGTAACCATGTCTGATGTGGTTTTATCCCCTTGCGCTGATATGTTTGAACTTGGTGCAAAAGTTCAGGTCATTAAAAAAGGAACTATGTTTCCTATGAATGCTCAAAAACTCTATGATTTTTACACAAGGTATAAATCCATAGATGAAATACCTGAAGCTGATAAAAACAGGATCGTGAAGAATTATTTTAAAGCTTCAATTGAGGATATTTGGGAAGAGGTTAAAAAATACTTCGCAAAATCGGACCCAAGGCAGATAGCTATTGCAGAAAAAAACCCTAAATTTAAGATGGCACTTTTATTTAGATGGTATTTAGGAAATTCGTCTCGTTGGGCAATAAATGGGACGGAAGATAGAAAGATGGATATGCAAATATGGTGTGGGCAATCCATGGGAGCTTTTAATAATTGGGTAAAAGGTACCTATCTTGAGAAATATGAAAATAGGCATGTGGATGAGGTAGCTAAGCATATTATGAAAGGTGCTGCATATTTGCTTTTAAAAAATACTTTAGAAGAGGCTTTAGTTTCTAAAGAGCAGATTCCAGATTATAAATTTTAGTAGATTAAATTCATGCTAATTATTCTCACGTGAGAATTTAATGCTTAAATTTATGCTAATTATTCTCACGTGAGAATTTAATGCTAGAATATACGCTAAAAATTCTCACGTGAGAATTTAATACCTAAAATGGAGGGAATAAAAAAATGATCGCAAAAAGACTATCAAAAGGCGACACAATCGGAATAATATGCCCAAGCCATGTATTCGATGAAAAGAGATATGCCCCAGGAATTGCTACAATAGAGCGTCTTGGATTTAAGGTAAAGCTCGGCGCAAATGTTTCAAAGGATACGTATGGCTTTGTCGCAAGTGCAGAAGAACGAGCATCAGATCTTAACGCCATGGTCTCTGATGATGATGTAAAAATGGTACTTTTTGGCGGTGGTGAAAGTGCTGTTGAAGTCTTGCCACTGATTGACTACGATAACATCCGCCGTCACCCAAAATTATTCAGCAATTACAGCGATGGAACGTCTATACTCAATATGATTCACGCACAGACAGGTTTAGTTACTTACTATGGATACGGAGCAAGTCAGTTTTTTGATTTGAGGTACTACGACTATATGCAGTTCTGTTCGCACTTTGTTGAAGGATATAGCTCAGAACAATTCTTCAGCAACAGTACATGGTTAACAATGCGTGGTGGAAATTGTGAAGGGACTCTTATTGGCGGATATTCCCTTTTATTTGGACTTTTGCTCAGCAACAGGAATTTTAAGTTTGACGAAGATAAAAAATATTTGCTCTTCCTCGAGGATCATGAGATATTTAGCAACGTGGGAACAGTTAACACATGCCTTTCATTCATTGAGCAGAGCACATTTTTTAACAATGTAACTGGCTTAATTTTTGGTCATTATGCTGAAAACTTACCTGATGATTTGCTGCATTGTCTTCAACGCTTTGGCATAAGAAATAAAATCCCAGTCGTTTATACTGATGATTTCGGTCATGAAAATACTAGACACGCAATCTTTCCAATTGGCATTAAAGCTACCCTCGATGCTGATAAACAAACTTTAATCTTTAATGGAGAATAAATGGATACTTAAAAAATCAAGTATCCATTTTTCATAAATCCTAAAATTATTTTGTCTTTATAGGCATCAGTAAATCAAGCTGAATAAACTTTGCAGCAGTTTCATCTCCAGAAAAATATGAATATGCATTAAGATGTTCTTCTAAACACCCACCCATTCCAAAGGGTTCCCTTGCATCATACTCATATTCTCTGCTTTCTTTAACCCATTTGTCAAGAAGCATCCATTCATGAAAGTCTCCCATCTTTATGCAATGCGCTGCATATAAACCACCTTCAAAATGCTTCTTTTGAAGTTCTGATGGAATATTTAAATCATCTGGAACAGCCACCCAAAATTCATACCCATAGGTTTCGTTTCCTTTAGGCGAAGGATTATTAAACCCATAAATCCTTAAATCAGGCTTGATCTTCAAAAGTCCAGTGTTTCTTACAAAAGAATTGAGTGGTTTTGAAGCGTTATCTTCAGGATTATCGCCGAAATAATGGCTCGCTGCAACAGTACATGGGGGAAGGTAAATAATGCGCACGTTTTTCAATGTTGATAATGTTTCATTTGCTTTATTCAAGTCGTCTATGGAATTTTCCTCCTTAAAATTAACTTTAGAAAGGCTAAGAGTCTGAATAACACCCATGATTTCAGCGTCATCCTGCATATCAAATTTTATATCAGTATCTGCTATAGAGTTCAATTTCAGAATGAATTTATTTAAAATATCTCTTATTGTCTGCAGAGCTTGTAATTCATCGTCAAGCTCAGCCATGCTATCTTGAAATACTTCGATGATTTTCATCTGTTCTCTAGATTCAAAAATCAAGGCGATCTTTTTGAGTGGAATTCGCAGTTTACGCAGGGTTATAATCTGCTGCAGTCGCTTTATAGCAGATTCATCATAGGCTCTATATGCGTAATTTTCCTTGCGAGTACTTTGTAATAACCCGATTTCATCATAATACCGAAGCATTCTCGTCGAGATATTAAATATCTTTGTGACTTCGCTGATTGTCATGATTTTCATTCTATCCCCTCTCCCCTTAAGATCAGTATAGTGGACGACACGACGTCAAAGTCAATATCTATTATGAAATTTTGATACTTATATTTTAACATATGTTTAGCATAAAAATAGCAGAAACATGTTATAGTTTTGACTGCGATTTTCTGGTATCATAGTATTATGAATAAAATTAATGGAGAATAAATCAATGAAATATGAGTACAAAACATTAATTACAAGATCAGAGAGTTTTATTGGAAGATGGTCTAGCAATTCTTTCGAAAATGAATTAAATAAACTTGGAAATGAAGGATGGGAATTAGTAAATAGCTTTCCAGTATGCAAATTACATGGTGTAACTGAAGACGTTGTTTCAATATTTAAAAGAGCCATTCTATAGAAGAAACTATTATAGTAGCGTTTTATCAGTTTATTATGCATAGAGGTTAAATTTAGACTCATTGGAAGTGAAAGGTTATGATGATCACAGTTCAAAACTTAAGCAAAAACTTCAAAAAAACAATAAAAGAACCAGGGATTAAAGGCAGTGGTTCTTAGATTTACAGGGTTTTATTAAAAGCCCGGTCCGTACTCTTTCATTAGGACAGCGCATGCGAGCTGATATCGCTGCTTCTTTGCTGCACAGTCCAAAGGTTTTATTTTTGGACGAGCCTACCATTGGTCTCGATGTTGTGGTTAAAGATAACATCCGCAAAGCTATAGCTCAAATATGCACCGAAGAGCGCACAACTGTGATCTTAACAACCCACGATTTAAGCGATATCGAGCTTTTATGCAAGAGAATCGTCATGATCAATAAAGGTGAAAAAGTCTTTGACGGAAAATTACAAAACTTAAAATCCCAGTTCGGTCAAATGAGAGAACTCAATTTTGAAGTGATAAACCCAGAAGAAACTAAAAAACTAAACTATTGCCAATGGTTTAATGTTTCAAATGAAGAAATAGAGATAAAGCAAGATGGAATCAGCATCACTGTCCGATTTAACTGTGAGCTCGTACCAGTGTCTAAAATACTACAATTTACACTGGAAAATATAGCTGTGAAAGATATAAATGTAAAAGACGCTGATGTGGAAGAAATCATACGCAGGCTTTATAAGCACGAGGTGACTTTAAATGAATAGGTTTCTTAAAAAGTATTTACCTTTTGCCCTTGCAGGCGTGCAGTCAGCAGTGGTTTATCGGACGAATTTCTTTTTTAACATCATCGGCAACGTCTTAGGGTGTTTTATCACGTATTTTCTATGGAGAGCTGTTTTTTTATCCTCAAACAGCTCTGTCTTAGAAGGATTTACTCAAACAGACATGACTATGTATATATTTGTGTCATTTTTCAGTGGATTCATAACAAGTTGCAATTGTCATTGGAATGTAGCTTCAGAGATTAGAGACGGATCAATTTCTATGCGCATCTTAAAGCCTGTTAGGTTATTTATACTGTTTACTTACTTTAGTCCAATAACTTAGGCATATTAATTGTAATAAATGTATTTATAGTTTTATCTATCGTTTAATTCGATAATAAGCAAGTTCGACTGGTATTTCACTTTCTTTTACATTTTCAAATGAAAGAACATCAGTTACCTGTTTTGATTACAGTATATCCCATTTACTTTTCAGTACATAGCAGCTTAGCTGGTATTACCCTTACTGGTTATGTCAATCCTTTACAAATGCATACTTTTGATTACATTAGTAGAAATATCGTTAAAGTCGATACCATGGACACAGTAAGTTTTCAAAAAGTAGTGCAATTAAATCACTATATCTTTAATGAGTGACTTGTCTAACAAACTACTCTTTTCTTAATTGAATAATACAAAAAACAATGCATAATAACTTGAAAAATCCTAAAATGAATTGTTTTTTGCTCAATTTATTTTGTTAATTCAATAAACATGAGCCATCTCTTAATCTTTGAGCCCCGCCAATACCTGTACCGACCTTACCACCACCACTAGATAGAGTACAAGATCCATCGACATTACTATGAATATCATGTATAATAACATTGTATTATTAATTTAATGGAGAATAAATCATGGATATTCAAATAGATATACCAGCTATAAAATTAGAAACACAGCGACTGCTCCTTAGACCATTTAATAAATCGGATTTAATGGACTTCTATTCTTACGCCTCTGTGCCTGGTGTCGGTGAAATGGCAGGATGACCACACCACAATTCACTTGAAACCTCTGAGCGTATTCTCCAGTCATTTATCGATGAGAAAGAAGTTTTGGCTATATATCACAAGCAAGACAAAAAAGTCATAGGTTCACTGGGGCTTCATTATTCCTGGGCAAATGATGATGATATATATAAATCTATGAAACTTAAAGAAATAGGATATGTCCTTTCCAAGGATTATTGGGGACAAGGATTGACTCCAGAGGCTGTTAAAGTAGTAATTGATTATTGCTTTAAAACCCTTGGTATAGAAGCACTGACTTGTGGTCACTTTAAAACAAATCATCAATCAGAGCGTGTAATCGAAAAATGTGGATTTATTTTCGTTAAACAAGATAAGTTTTATGCCAAACAGTTGCAGCAGAGTTTTGTTGATATGAAATATATACTTAAAAAGGAGGAGCTTCAATGAAATATGAGTATAAAACATTAATTATTAGTTTCTTTGGATACAGTACTATTCAAACCATTGAAGATGAGTCAAATAACCTTGGAACCGAAGGATGGGAATTAGTAAAAATTGAGTTAAAAAAACTTTGAACCTTCTTTACGCATCAATCTTTTAATATAATTCGTCACCTTTTCATCATAATCAGGATAAACATAACTAAGTTTTTCAGAAACATAATGAGATGCTTGCCTAAACAGAGAATGTGCAGCATCAAGTGCATTCCAACAGTTTTCAATGTTATCCATACAATAAGTTTTCATCAGCAAATTCCATTCGTCTTCTGAAAGATATTTGCGTATGTATTTATTATGTTTTCCTATTGAAAAACCATATCCATAGTCGATTCCAATTTTCCACGAAAGCATATTAAAAAGCTGAACCCTTGCAATTCTCTCCATGTAGAAAGATGCAAACAATATTTCATCGCGAAAAAGCCCTTTAGCAATATATGTAGAAACAAACCAAAACTCGTTGCAGCAATCATCATAAAATGCTGGAGAAGGCTTATAAATCCAATAATCTTCGTCAGTAGGGATTGGAGGAGTCTTAACAAGATCATCCTTATCCAAAAGGATTTTTAATAGCTTGTCACTTTTGAGATACTTATCTAACAAAATAAATTGAACATTTCAGATTCAGAACGCATTTTAATTTCACCTCGCATAGTATAATATTAATTATATATTGCACTCACTCTTTGCAGTTGACGATGAGTGCTTTTCTAAATAAACGATTAATCAATTGGTCAGCCACAACTGCGACGGCGGTTGGTTCCAGACTTGCACCCAGTCTACAGTCATGCCCACATAAGTTTGACCTGCCACTATATTTCCCGGCAAAGCACACGACCAAATAGCCCGTTCCAACGTCAGCTGCAAGTAATTCGGGTTCTGACAGATGTTTGAATTATCAGGCGTGGTCGGTAGGGTGAAGTAGGGAATGTTGTCCACGTACCAAACATACTGGGTCGGAGACCAGGAGAAACCGAATGTGTGGTAATTTCCATCGTAGATATTGATGCCGATAGTGGTCGATGTCACGGTTCCACTGCCGACACTTCCGCTTGCGGACATGCCGTTTTGCGCAGGGTTGCCGTAGCCGTTCCAGTAATTGGCTCCGTTAAAGCCGTCGACATGGTTATCAATCGTTTCTAAGATGTCCATTTCGCTTCCGTAAACACCTGCATAAGGGTTCTGCACCTGCGTAGGGGTGATGAGCCAGAATGCGCTCCAAACACCCGGCGTTTTTGCGGGCAGGATGCGAGACGCATAATAGCCGTATGCGTTGCCGAACAGCAGGTTGTTTCCACCACCCAACATCCGGGTTGCGATTGCGCCGGCATCAATCCATTGCGAAGCTATTTTAGCAGGTGACGATGTATTTAGCGCATATTTGAGCACCAGATTGCCGTTAGACGCAGTATCGATGCCGGTGAGATATTGAGGGGTCGTTCCCGTGCCGTCAATCATCACCAGGTTTGTCGCAATTGTAGCAGACGTGGCACCCGGGTTCCACGTGCTGTTTCCCTGGCGTTCCCAACTTGGTTCCAGATTCCATTTCGTGGGTTCCGGAGCCGTGCCGATGAAATCATCGTTAAACAGTAACTTAGGCGGTACAAAAGTAGCCCCTGTCGCCGGGAACGTGATTGTTATCACCATAGAATCGCCGTCCAAAGCTGACGTTATACTATAGGCAGTGGTCGGCAAATTCCCGATGTTTGAGAGCTGCACGCCCCGGAAGGTGGTCGTTATATTCGAATCAGTCAGATTATCCGGGTAAGAACCTGGCTTGAGCGTTACCGTAGCGGTATAAACTGTGTTCGGTTGGAACACCTCAGAAATTGCAGGGTCCCAACTGATCGTCTCTGTAAACTGATTGCTGCCGGAACCTCTTGCGTAGTGGAACAGGCTGTCTGGATAGTTGCCGACAGTGGGCGTATTAAGCTTTGTGATGCTCGCACCAGCTATCATTTCATTGTTGTTTTGTTTGAGTTTTGTTCCCATAATATGTAACTTTATCTCCAATTTTTCTTTTTAAATCAAATTTAGAAAGTCATTTTATCAGTATGGACAAGTCAAAAAGTTTTTAATCCTAGATTTTATCATTAATACTATTTTATCATATTTCTTAAATCTACAACAGCTTTGATTTATTTATAGTACTCCAATGAAAGGTGTATAATATTTTATAGAGAAATATAAAGAGGAGTAAACACATATGGAGAAAATAGTGCATGAAAAAAACTTCGAACAATGGAGCGGGCTTTCTAAAATATATCACGATATCAGACCTGTTCCACCTGAAGCGATAATTAAAATTATTCTGTTATGGTTAAAAAAAGAACCCGAAACAGTTGTCGACGTTGGGTGTGGGACTGGGCTTTCAACAATAATCTGGAACGATATCGCTAAAAATATAATCGGAATTGAGCCAAATGACGATATGAGGACAACTGCTGAAAAGAATACTGTTTCCGACAACATTGTCTTTAAGAAAGGATTTTCAAATAAAACGAACTTACCATCCGATTACGCTGATGTTATTACTGTTTCACAAGCTTTTCATTGGATGGATATTGACAGCACATTATTTGAATTTTACAGGATTCTAAAGCTTGGAGGAGTATTGGCGATCTATGATTTTGCTTTGCCACCAATAATAGGCTGGGAAATCGAAAAAGCTTTTTTAGATTTAAGAGCTAAATGCACTAAAATTACGTATTCCCAAAAAACACCACCAGTTCATAATGACAAAAATACTTATAACGACAGGATTAAATCCTTTTGCAAATTCAAATATTCAAGAGAAGCCATGTGTCATAGTGTAGAAAAATGGACTCTGGAAAAGGCGATGGGATTATTTGTAAACATTAGTAATGCAAGTTTTGCTATGAAAATTGATACTTCAATTAAAAAAGATGTTGATGAATTTTGTGATTTAGTAAAAGAGAAAAGTAGCAGTGAAGTTGAAATTATTTTCCCTTATAAAATTGTGATTGCAGTAAAATAATCATTTTTGTTAACATCAAAATATATACCCAAAGGAAGCCAAAAATCTTAAATTCCCTCACGGTGAGGACTTTTTGTAAAAATATCCCAAACCTCCTCACTGTGAGGGAATTTTATAATTAAATAAGGAATCATAAAAATATTCTTTATTTTAAGTAAAGAGATCAGCATGTGTTCCAGTACGTGCGAAATAAATTTTTTTAGTTATTTTATTAATTTTATAAATCAATAACCAATCCGGCTCAACATGGCACTCCAAATATCCTTCATAATTTCCTTGTAATAAATGTTCTCTATGCTTTGATTTCAAAGGAACTTCATTTTCAAGATCGCTTATTATGTCTAAAATCTTTTGTATATCAAGACCTCTTTTCTCCATAAGCTTTAATTCTTTTTTAAACCTACTAGAATAATTAGTTATTAACATTTATATCCAACTCTTCCAAAAGATCTTTTATGCTTTGTGGATTCTCTGGCAATTTACCACTTATCATATCTTCTATTTCCTGCATAGCTTCAAGGGTTTCAGCATTAGGCTCATTTAAGGATATTTCAAAAGGAATTTTACCCTTGCGTACAGCCTGACTCACGAAGATATTAATTGCTGTTGCCATATTCATCCCTAGTTCGGAAAAAAGACTTTCAGCTTCTTCTTTTAGATTTTTATCCATACTAATATTTATATTTGCCATTTCCATAGATAATATATTAACTCCCCTCTCAATTATTATACACTAATTATAAAGCAATTCGTTTAATTTTTCTGCATATATTGGCTCGTGACAAGTATTTTTTTCGCATAAATATGCAGTAACTTTACCATTCATCATTTTATAATATACTAAATCCTCATTGATTTTTTCAAGATCGCTGCCTTTAAAATACCCCAAATAACTTAAAAAAGGATTAAACTCATCATTTACAATGTGAATCATACTTAAAATTTCATTCTTATCATCAGAAACCAATACGAGATCCCTTTTGTTTTTCAAATACATTAGTCCTATTAAACTATTGCTAAAAGGAGTAGGATTTTCTAAAATAATTTCTCCGAAAGCTTCTATAGTCTTACTTGCCATATCCATTAACTTTTGATCTCCTGAAAGTCCTGAAAGCCTGATAAAATTGCTAATAGCCACCGAATTTGCAGAAGGCATAGCACTATCATATATATTCTTCGGTCTTGTGATTAACTCTCTGCTATCTTTACCGTATATAAATAATCCTCCATTTTCACCATCCCAGAAATTATCTATAAATTCGTGATTTAAATCTAATGCTCTCTTTAAATAAACTCCATCGAAAGTAGTTTCATAAAGCTCAATGAGTCCCCATATTAAATAAGCATAATCCTCAGCATAAGCTAAATAAGCACTTTCGCCATTTCTGTATCTTGCCATAAGCTTTCCATTCTGATCCACCATTTTTTCAAAAATAAAATCACAAGCTTCTTTAGCAGCACGAGTAAAATCTTCATTGTTAAAGGCTTTACCTGCCATGCTGAGAGCTGCAATCATAAGCCCATTCCAGGATGTTAAAATCTTATCGTCTTTAAACGGATGGATTCTATTTTCTCTGTAATCAAATAGCTTCTTTATACTATTTTTAAAATCTTTTTTGATATCATCACTCTTTATCAAATTAGGAATGTTAAGCCCTTCAAAATTCCCATCCACAGTGATATCATATTTTTCGCAGAATTCCCTTCCATCTTTTTCACCTAATACTTTAATCACTTCGTCCATGGTCCACAAATAAAACTTTCCTTCCACACCTTCAGAATCAGCATCTTCTGCAGAATAAAATCCTCCGCCTTCTGATTTCATATCTCTTAAAACATAGGTCAAAGTATCTATGCAAATTTCTTTATACTTTTCATCTTTTGTGATTAAATAAGCTTCTAAATATGCCATGGAAATCAAAGCATTATCGTAGAGCATCTTTTCAAAATGAGGAACGAGCCACTTATCGTCTGTGGAATATCTGCAAAAGCCGTATCCTATATGGTCGTATATTCCACCTTTATACATGGAATTAAGTGTCTTCAATACCATTTTAAGAGCCTCTTCGTTTTTATATATGTAATAATATCTAAGCAAAAAATATAAATTGTGAGGCGAAGGAAATTTTGGCGATCTATTAAATCCACCATACTTTTCACTAAACTGTGATGAGAAATTTTTGAAGCATTTATGAATTATATCTTCATTTAATTCTTTTTTATTCGTTTCATCATTTTTATTTATAAAATTTATGATTCCTTCAGCTTGTTTTACTAGACCATTTTTATTATTGTCCCATGCAGCCTTAATTTTAGTCAATAAATCTATCAGCATATCTTTTGGATAATAAGTGCCTGCATAAAAAGGCTTTTGATTTTCATCTATGAATACAGTTAATGGCCATCCTCCTCGTCCTGTCAAGGCATTGCACACATCCATATAGATATGATCTATGTCTGGTCTTTCCTCTCTATCCACCTTAATGCTGATAAAATTCTCATTTAAAACATTCGCTACATCTTGATCTTCAAATGATTCTCTTTCCATGACATGGCACCAGTGACAAGTGGAGTATCCTATGGAAACAAATATTGGTTTATTCTCTTTTTTAGATAGTTTAAAAGCATCATCACACCAGGGGTACCAGTTAACAGGATTATAAGCATGTTGTAAAAGGTAAGGGGATTTCTCATTTATTAATCTATTTGGTTTTTTACTATTATCTTCTATTAAAAACACCTTCTTTCTATGTATAGTATATGTATTTCAAATGATGTTTACACTTATTATTATAACATAGTTAAACTTCATACAGGGATCTTATAGTCTAATTCATATTTAATAAAAAGCTATCCTTTTAGTTTTTATGTAGATCAATTCTACTTAGCAAATATTTCTTTTTGTATCATCGAAGATTTCCATTCAATTATAGCTAATTTATGAGTATTTTAGTTGAAACTTTTTCACCTACCTCTTACTCCAAAACAAGTTATATATATTTACTTTATATCGGTAATAATATTCTTTAAAAAGATAATTATTACCCCTTTTTATTCTTCCCTTCAATTACTCCCAATTTCCCATAATTTACAAAAAACACAAATAAGCCCTATTTTCCCATTTTTTAAAAAGTGGCTCATACCAATGTTTCTATTCAATTTTCTGATCCAAACATTATCTTCCCCCTCTAAGTCCGCCCTGAATTAAGCTCTTTTTATTATCTCGTTAAATACTCCTGTAGCAAGCTTATCATAAGTCTTCTGTGTCAAAAAGCCGCTTTTGATATATTGCTGTAAATCGTGTTCATTGAAGTTAACTTTAAAATATTTATTCAATCCATTATTCCTCGTTGTTAAATACTTAAGTGCATAGGCTCTTCTAAGGTCATTTATTCCTGTAAAAACTTCCTCAACATCATTAAAAGCAACCTTCAATGTAATATAAGTATACTGAGGTATCTTTTTATTAACCCTTGCAGTCTTTAGCTCCCAAGTGTCTTTTATCATAGAATTTGTTTCTTTATCGTAGACCGCTTCATCAGGTCCCTTCATCATCTCATAGACCTTTTCTATATCATTAATATTGTTCTTTAAACCAAGTATTATTTTATTTTGAGTCTCGATATCTTTACTCGATAATACCTTAGCAACGTTTAAATTCATATACTTTTTAACGACAAGATCCATTGCAAAAGAAGAAAGGTTCTTAAGCTCAAGATAATTGTTCACTGTAGTCCTTGATACACCAGCAGCTCTAGCGACTTTTGAAGCTGTACTCTTTCCTCTAAACATATTGCTTGTTTTATATATCTCATCCAAAAGAAATATAGATTTCATCATAGCTTCCCTAGACATATTTCTGTAATGCGTATTCGTTGCAATCACTATCCCTTGAATCATTGAATAATTTGTTGAATCATCCAGGATTCTGCAGGGTACGCTAGCATACTTCTCACTGCCGCTATTTTTATAAAGCATCTTCATAGCTTTAAGTCTGCTTCTTCCGCTTACAACCATATAGTTACCCATTTCGTCCTTAATTGTAATAAGTGGCTCTATTATCCCAAAAATTTCTATATTCTTGAGGAGTTCAATAAACTGTTCATCTGAAGGTTCATCGAAGAAATTGATAGAGCTATCCATTTCATACAGCTTGTTTAAATTGATTTGCTGTATTGAATCAGAGATATTTATATCTTTAAGGATAGGGTTATCTCTTATTTCGTTATAATCATGTTGTAATCCCATCATCGGCTTAATATCTTCTTCTTTGTAATTGGTGTAGATATCGATAGAAGATATCTCTTCCTCTGGCTCAGTTTTACTGAATGTAATCTTGTGAGATAAGCCTAAATCCTCCACTATTTCATTAAGCTCTACACAAATCTCATCATCTAAGTAAATTTCCTGCACATATTCATAATCCTCTAAGTTTAAATTTTCAAAATCAAACTCTTTTTTCATTAAGATGCTCCTTTAAAAATTCTATGTTTAATCTTATGTTAAATATGAAAATTTAAGAACAAAAAGAGCTTCGCAAATTAAGCGAAACTCTTTTAAGTTTCAATAAGTTCTAAAGTACATAAATAAAGTAACCTTTATCGTAGAAAGCATCACCATTAATCATCTAATAGCAAGAAATCACTCACTCTGTGAATAGATTCAATGCTATATAAAGCAAGTCCTCTTATGGATTTAGCGATATCAAACAGATCCTCATCTGTAATCTCATCGCTTAAATTACTTAATGCTATGGTCCTTGACATGTTCTTTCCATCTTCACTGAGTGCTTTATAGTTCAAAATAAGGGAATCTTTCCACTTCTGTTTTAACAAGAGTCTACCTCCAAGTAGATTACTATAGAAATATATATGCATAAAAAAATCAAAAAAGTACAATTAAATTTTTCTGATAATAAAAGACATCTCAAATTACTTAATCACTTCGTCTTACGGATTTCCTCAAGCGTCTTCTCAATGTAAGGGCTTGTTATATATTCAATCGTATTCGATGGTGCGAGCCATATGCAAGCGTTTTGAATAATTTTACGAATATACTCATGATTATAAGTGGGATTAGTCTCATGACCTGGCTGGAAATAAAACACCTTGCCGTATCCCCTATGCCATGTGCAGCCGCTTCTGAAAAGCTCTCCGCTGTCGAACCACCCTAGAAAAATCGTTTCATCAGGATCAGGAACATCGAAAAACTCCCCGTATGTCTCCTCTTTACCTAGCTCGAAATGCGACGGTATACCAGCAGCTATGGGGTGAGAGGGTTTTACACAGAACAAGCGTTCATACGTATCCTCTTTCCAGCTCAGACAACAAGAAGTACCCATGAGCTTAATAAAAATTTTCGAAAAATGCGCAGAATGCAACACCATAAGCCCCATACCCTGCAAAACCCTGTGGTGTATTTTCGCAACAAGTTCATCTGGCACTCTGTCATGGGCCATATGACCCCACCAAAGCAGCACATCGGTTTTATCAAGAATTTCGTCCGGTAGCCCACAACCCTCTTGTTCAAGAGTAGCGATATGAACATTATCTACTTGCGGTAGTTCGCCTATGATTTCCGCTAGTGTACCATGAATGCAGTTAGGATAGTGTTCCTTTATCTTTGGGTATAGTTCCTCGTGGATACCCTCATTCCAAATTGTAACATTCATCACAAAACCTCCAATATCTACATATTTTCCTCAGATTTTTGTTTATACTTCTTAAACTTAAATTTCCTATTATAGACATAAATTCCTGCACAAAGCATCATAGTTGAAACCGTAATTACAGCACCTGGTTTAAACCATGGGCTTATATAGCTCATCTCAATATGATGACTACCTGGATCTAAAACTATTCCAGTAAAGCCACGATTTACTTTTATTATCTCAGCAGCTTTGCCATCTACTTTTAAACTCCACCCTTTATCATATGGAATGCTTAAAGCTAATATTCCTCTTTCATTATTATTTATATCCCCTCTAACAGTGCCACCATTTACATATAAATTCTCTAAGTTATATTTATTCCTGTCTTTTACTTCCTGTTCATAATTATCATAAGAATTAAAATACATTTCAAATTTATTTATTTTAAAAACTCCTTCATTCATTTTAATTTCTATTGATTCATAAGCAGGATTGAATTTAAATGTAAAATCATTAAGTGGATAATCCCAATTAAAATTGCTTGCTTTATATCCATGCTTTCCATTTACATACATATCTATTGTTTCATTATTTTGAGGTACCATGTTCATATAGAAAATCAATTCTCCATTATCATTTGTATAATTATTTTTAAGCGGAACTACCATTGTAGCATCTTTTCCAGCTGTAAGGACTTCATTTTTAATTGAGATATTAGTGAACTGTGCACGTGTCCAGTCGAACTCAACAGGTTTTGTAGTGTCACTATTAGAAGCATATGGAATTCCAGGAACCTCTTTATCCACTACAACACTTTGTAGGAGCATTGCATCCCTCTCTGCAAAATTTTTACTTAAAAAAGTATCATTGCTTGTTTGGGTATCGTACCACATATCAAGGCCTACTGTGTTTTCATTTTCATATACATCGTAATTATTGCTTGTCCTAATTAGTTTATACCCATATGAATCAAAATACTCATCTTTCTTACATACCTTATACTTTACCCCTAAAGCTGTTTCAGGAAAAAGTCTATCGTCTAAATTCATGAAAAGGCTCATGATCACTATTTTCTGCAAGATATTATAATCCCTTAACATCCATCTATGCATAGTACCACTTACTAAGCTGTTAAATGTACTTACACCATAATATCCATAATTTAACGGCGAGTTTTGAGATGTTAAATCCACAAATATATCTCTATAAAAATCATCTGTACCCGGTGTCAAATCTTTAAAGATTGACAT
>JGI20166J26741_12014473_pt1 | contig 19212 bp, 17 predicted proteins | sample TergutCu122P5_FD_26741 | JGI IMG/M metagenome (IMG submission 26741)
AAATACCCAATAGATGAAAGGATAATGTATGTAAAAAACTTATTTACAAGAATTATACTGAAATAATATGATTAAATATGAAAATTGCACTATTTGGAAGTAAAGATTTTGATTCTTTGGAGTTTCACCTTGCAGATTCATTCACCTTTTTAGGACATTCGCTATTTCATCTTGACATAACGGATGTTGTGCCAATTAAGTACCAGTATAGCTATTGGGCTATGCGATTTTTCTCAAAATATGATAACTATGTGTTTAAAAATGCTGCAAAAAAAATCATTGCTACAAAACCTGATTTAGTTATTTGCACATATCGGTTTATTCATCCTGTTTGTATTCAAATCATCAAAAAAGAACTGCCGAACATTCCTGTTGTTCAGGTTAACCCGGATGCATTAACTACTTTCGAGAATCAACAAATTTTTGCTTCACCTTACGATTTCTACTTTACCAAGGACCCATATATTTTAGATTTTATGAAGTTTAAAATGGGGTTAAATGCACACTATTTACCTGAGTCGTTTAATCCAAGAGTACACTTAAAACCTGATGTTGACAGAGCGGATTTAGAAATGAAAACGAGCATAGATGTACTAACGTTTGGCACACTATATCCTTATAGGGCTAACATGATAGAGAAGTTGGTGGATGCAGGAATCAATGTAACCCTTTTCGGTTCCAAGCCTCGACAGTTTTTTAAACCCGGGTTGGAAAAATATTTTGCAAAGGAGTATATCACAGGAGTGAGGAAGTCTGAGTTGTTGTATGGTGCAAAAATAGTATTCAATAATTTTCACTATGCTGAAATAGACTCCGTAAACTGTAAATTTTTTGAAATTTCCGGAATTGGAGCGTTTCAAATTTGCGATTATAAACCTGTCATTAATGAATACTCTGCCATTGATGCTTCCAAATTTACATATAAGACCATCAATGAAGCAATAGATTTAATAAAATTCTATATTGATAAACCGGAACTTAGGCACAAAATGGCAAATGAGCAGTATGAGCATTTTATGCAACATCACACTTATGATCATCGGGTTGAACAAATACTAAAACTATTATAAATGTATTTATTCACGTTTATATTTTTAGGCGCTTTTGCCTTATATGATATCTCTCGAAGGGGCATGAGCAGAAATAAACTTTATGGTTATTTTCTGATAATTGTTGTGGTATGGTTGATTGCTCATGATGGGCTACGTTGGGGCGTTGGGACAGATTGGTATCCTTATTATTCTTATTTCTCGGATTGTATTTCGAATGATTCTATTGTTTTTGAGCCCGGTTACATATTAATAAATAAGTTTATAAGGTTTTTCACGGACAATTATACTGTGTTCTTACTGCTGAATGCCGCAGTGGTGTATATCTTAATTGCAAAGTCTGTTATTAAATACTCTCCACTTCCTTTGGTCTCGTTATTTATTTTTTATTGCCTGATGCTTCCTTATATGGGAGCAAATCGTCAATACATTGCATTGGCAATTTCTTTCTTCTCCTATCAGTACATTATTGAGCGAAAAATATACTTATTTTTAATGGTTATTGCTATCGCTTCATTATTCCATACGTCTGCCCTGCTATTCATTTTTGCCTATTTTTTAGTAAATCGCATTTCTGACAAAGCGATAATTTACTCTCTTTTAATTATTATTACTCTTTCTATTACTAATATCATTGATAAAATAGCTCCTGCCTTTTTTTATTTAATAGGAGATCGCATTGGCGATAAGTTACAATTCTATTCTTCTTATGCATCTCAAAATCAAGATCAAACTATCATTAATACACTATTATCTTTGTCAAGAAGACTTTTGTTGATATTTTTTGTTTTATTTTTATTTAATAAAAAAGAAAGAGAGAATAGTGTATTTAATTTTATATTTAATCTCTATTTCATTGCTGCATTGATTTACATCACATTTAACAAGACCTCTTTGCAAATTATTGTTGGGAGAGGAATGATGTATTATAACATTGCAGAGATATTTTTGATTCCATTTGTTCTTTTAAAATTTAAAAAGGGTTATTCACGTACAATACTGCTCCTGCTTTTTGCATGTTATGGGTGGCTGCAAATTGAGAAAGGATTGAATTATTACCAAGAACAAGAAGGAGTGGACATTTTTAGACCATATAATTCTTCATTAACAGATGAGACGCATGAACCGGAAGGAAGACAATAGAGAAAAGGCTGTTACATACTTTTTCAGGCATCCTAAAGTAGGCTATAGCATAGCAAAAGTTTCGCAAACATTCATTGGTGAAGTTGCAAAGACATTGAGCATAGAATCGTTTACTGTGCCTGCTCACAAAGCCGATCCGATAAGTGTAATACGCAATATTTGGTATGTGTATCGACATCGTAATAAAACGGGAATCAATCATATTACCGGCGATATTCATTACTGTGCAATTGCTCTGATAGGATGTAAATCTGTTCTGACTATTCATGATTTGAGAACTATTCATTACGTAGAAAATCCTGTAAAAAGAAAAATATTTGAATTGTTATGGTTTAAAATACCTCTGCATATTGTAAATAAAGTTGTGTGTATCTCTGAACATACTAAAAACAATTTGATGAAAATTACAAATCGATCTGATATTGAAGTTATTTATAATGCTGTTGACCCTTTGTTCCAATTTGCGCCAAAAGAATTTGATAAAAAAAAGCCGGTTGTTTTGCACATCGGCACTGAGTGGAATAAAAATTTATTGAATGTTGCACTTGCACTTTCTTCTATTCCTTGTCATTTATGTATTGTTGGGAAACTTTCTTCTGAACAGAAAGAGGCTTTAACAATAAATCATATTGATTATTCCGTAACATCGGATTTAACAAATGAGGAAATAGTTGAAGAATATAGGAATTGTGATATTGTTAGCTTTCCATCTCTTTATGAAGGATTTGGTATGCCAATTATAGAGGCTCAAACTGTAGGAAGAGCAGTTTTAACCTCAAACATTGAACCCATGCGTGAAGTTGCAGGAAATGGGGCTGTACTTGTCAATCCTCAGGACATAAATGAAATAAGACAAGGAATTTTGTCAATAATACGAGACGACTATTTCAGAACGACAATCATTCAAAACGGCTTTGAAAATGTAAAGCTATTTAGTCCTGAAAAAGCGGCACAAAAATATATCGAATTGTACAAAATGGAATCACTTGTGAAAACTCTTCTTCAAATTGTTGTAGCCGGAAACTTGGGGTCAGTGGGAGCAATTGCCGATCAAATCGGTAGGATAACGATAAAAAATGGCTGGAAAAGCTATATCGCTTTTGGACGATTTCCGCGCCCGAGTGAATCAAAACTGATCCGTATTGACTCCAAATGGTCAATTCTTTTACATGTTTTGCAAACAAGATTGTTTGATAGGCATGGCTTAGGTTCACGAAGGGCAACAAAAAAACTAATAAAACAAATCAAAGACGTACAGCCGGATGTCATTCATCTCCACGGTATACACGGTTATTATATCAATGTGAAATTATTATTCGATTTCTTAAAAACAGTCGATATCCCTATTGTTTGGACTCTACACGATTGCTGGTCGTTTACCGGACATTGCGGAAATTTTGATTACGTGCGGTGCGAAAAATGGAAAATCCTTTGCGAACACTGCCCACAGAAAAAACAATATCCTAAAAGTTGGTTTTTAGATCGATCAAAAAAGAATTTTTTGCAAAAAAAACAATGGTTTACTTCGGTAAAAAACCTAACTATTACCACAGTGTCCGACTGGCTAAAAAATCAGGTCAAGCATTCATTTTTAAAAAACTATCTGGTAACAATTGTAAATAACGGCGTGGATATTTCTACATTTAGTTTACAAACAAATACAAAAAACATTCAAGACAAGTATAATATCCCCGACAAATTCAAAATTCTTGGAGTGGCTAATATATGGGATAAACGAAAAGGATTGAATGATTTTATTAAGTTACATCAACTGTTGGATGCAGGCAGCAATCAAATCATATTAGTAGGTTTGAGTAAAAAACAAATCTCAAAATTACCGAAAGGAATTATAGGGATAGAGCGCACAGAAAATCTCCATGAATTGGCTCAATTGTATTCTTTGGCAGATGTGTATATTTCCACTTCCGTTGAAGAAACTTTTGGACTTACCATTGTGGAATCCATGTCTTGTGGAACTCCGGTGATTGTTTACAATACAACCGCATGTCCGGAATTGGTTACTCCCGAAACGGGTGTTGCTGTAGCAAAAAACGATATAAATGCCGTTTTTAACGCAATCAGTATCATCAGGCAAAATGGCAAACAATTTTATTCAAAAAATTGCATAGATAGGGTTGTTGAAAATTATGATAAAGATAAAAATTTTGTCAAGTATTTCGACCTATACCAAACGTTAATTGCTGATAAAAATTAAATAGACATGAGTTTAGGCAAACTATACGAAAAAATTGCTTCTTTACATCCCTGCATTGAAGTTTTTTTGAAAAAACTATATTGGAAAAATGTCGCAAGGCTAAAAAAGCACAACCCTCATAATAACATTATCTCAAACACAGAAAAGATTGCAAAAACTGACTTTACGAGCGTAATCAATTATTTGAGAGGTAAAGGCGTTGGCGAAGGATCCCTTTTGATTGTGCACTCTTCATACGATGCTTTGTCGGGTACAGGTTTGAATCCAAAGGAGATTATCGAACGGCTACTTGATCTCATTGGAGAAAAAGGAACTTTAGCCATGCCTGTTATTAGAAAATTTCCCGAAGAGCCGGACTATGAAAACGTATTAACTACCGATGTAAATGATTTGATATGTACGTATGATGTTCGACGGTCAGTTGTTACAACAGGGCTTCTACCCCACACGTTAATGAGACGTAAGGGCAGTGTAACAAGTCGATTTCCACTGAATCCGATGACCGCCGTAGGTCCCTTGGCTGCAGATATGATGCGCTATAATTTGGATGGAGATTACCTCACACCTCATGGGATAAACTCCTCATGGAAATTTTGCTTAGACCATGGTGCAGTAATTGTCGGTTTAGGTATTGACTTGTCGCGCTATTTAACGATTACACATGTGGCCGAAGAGGCTTTCCCCGGTTGGTTAATAAGTGATGACAAATGGTATCACAAACGGATTTTCGACATAAAAGACGGAGATTTTCAGGTCAAAAAAGTAGTTTTGGAAAGAAAGCCTGAATGGGGAAGGTTTTACTACACAGAATATCGGTTAAAAAAAGATTTGCTAAAATACAAAATACTTCAGCAGGAAAAAATAAACGACATTAATGTGGGGCTAGTAGATTCTCGAAAATACATATCCTTTTTGAAAAATAGAAATAAAACAGGTTACCCTTATTATATAAAAAAATGATTTTATTGCCAAAAAGATTAAAACCGTTGTGTTTTCTCAGTGATGGGCGTTTATTGACTTATCGCTTCAGCAACTTCTATATATTAGATCCACATACATTTGATGTGATTGAAAAATACTCAGTAAGTTTGGGGTTCAAAGAAAAATACTTGTCAAGAATTAAAATTTTATATAGGTTTTTTCGTTTGGGTATAAGAAATGCTGTTCAAATAAATAACGAAACAGTTATAATTTTTGTAAACAAGAGGTTTTATGAATTAAATCTTCAGAGCATGGAGTTGAAGCCGGGGTTTGTACCCGAAACAGGAGTTAGAACCCTAAATATTTCCGTGATAAATAACGTTCCCGGATTTGATAATATGGTTGTTTTTGGTGAATATATCGCAACTCAGGAAAAGCCACCTATTAGCATTTACAGACGGATGAGCACAGATAATTGGAGTCGCATATATACTTTTCCTGCGAATCATATAAACCATATTCATAACATCGTTCCGGATGTGAGTAATTTGTGTGTATGGATATTTACCGGAGATTTTGATGAGGCGGCTACTATTTGGCGGGCAACCGATAATTTTGAAAAAGTAGAGCGTGTGGTTTCGGGTGATCAAATTTATAGAGGGTGCGTTGCCTTTCCTGTAGACAATGGTGTTTTATATGCAACTGATAGCCCATTCAGTCAAAATTCTATTCGTTTTTTACACAACAACGGTGGCAAGTGGGATTCAGAACACATATTCGACATAAACGGATCGTGTATTTACGGCTGTAAAGTAAACGATAAATATGTGTTCTCTACAGCCGTAGAACCCGATGGACGAGATGCAGGATTTATGAAACTTCTTTTTGGTAGGAGGCGAGGGTATGGAATAAAAAACCTATACTCATATATTTACACAGGGAATATGGATGTAGGGTTTAGAGAAGTTTACAGGGATAAAAAAGATATGTGCCCGTTTATATTTCAATTCGGCACTTTTATGTTCCCCAATGGACTAAACAATACCGAATATATTTTAGCAGAACACATATCTACAAAAAAATATGATTGTTCTGCAGTAGCAATACCGTTGGAAACAAACTTAAAAACAATAAATAAATCATGGAAGAGAAGTTATTAGAAATCGTCAACGTCGTTCGCCTCTCTAAAGGCTTGAGCACACTATCGTCTATCCAACCGGAAAACAACTTGAGAACCGATCTTGGATTTATGTCGTTGGATTTGGCGGAGCTAACTGTGCGAATTGAGGATGTTTTTGATATTGACATTTTTGAAGATGGCATTGTTAATACTATTGGAGAAATATATGAAAAATTGAAAAAATAAATGGATGTTTTTTTAGTAGATAGAGGATTTGTTTATACATACAGAGATTTGTTGCACAAAATCAACAAGTCAACCTCTTATTGTCCGATATATAAAACAAGTAGTTTGTTTGATTATTTTTGCAATTTAATATTGGGCATTATTTCAGACAACCCTCTTGTTTTATTAGATTCTGATTTGAAATCGGATGAAATTAATACTTTAGAGGAAAATAAAATAAACCGTGCTGTAACCTTAAACATCAACAATTTTTCTTCAATCGACAACCTTGTTGAAAGAATATTTCGCTCAACCTCCGAAATCACGATTTTTACCTCGGGGACAACCGGTCAGCCGAAAAAAGTAACCCATACTATACCGAATTTGATTCGGTCGGTAAAAATGTCTGATAAATACCAAGATCAAACATGGGCTTTTGCGTATAGCCCTACTCACATGGCAGGGTTGCAAGTTTTTTTTCAGGCGTTTTTAAACCAAAACACTATGGTAAATGTTTTCAACTCATCTCGTTTGGAAGTGTATGAGGCTATTGAAAACTATCAAATAACCCATATATCAGCCACTCCAACTTTTTATCGGCTATTATTGCCTGTAGAAAAAAGCTATGAATATGTTCAACGAATAACATTTGGAGGAGAAAAGTCTAATAGCAAATTGTATGATTCAATCAAACAATTGTTTCCCAAAGCCAAAATAAACAACATATATGCTTCCACCGAAGCGGGTTCTTTGTTTGCAGCGAAAGGAGAGTATTTTGAAATTCCGGAATCATTGCTGGATAAGATTAAAATAGAGGAAGATGAATTATTGATACATCAATCTTTGTTAGGGCAATCAGATAGTTTTGTGTTTTCAAACAATTATTATAAAACAGGGGATTTAATCGAATGGGTTGATGAAACAAATCGGGTATTTCGTTTCAAAAATCGTAAAAATGAACTCATCAATGTTGGAGGCTACAAGGTTAATCCGCAGGAAATAGAAGATATTTTGTCACAGATAGACGGAATAAGCCAAGTGCTGGTTTATGGAAAATCTAATTCGGTTTTAGGAAATATCTTGTGTGCTGATATAAAAATAGTACCAGAATTTCAATTATCAGAATTAGAAATTCGACAATACTTGAACACAAAGCTACAAGACTATAAAATTCCCCGAAGAATTAAATTTGTAGAATCATTACCTTTAACAAGAACAGGAAAAATTAAACGAACATGAACATTTTAGTTACAGGATGCTCACGAGGAGTTGGGATAGAAATATGCAGGGTTTTGCTTCAAAGCGAAGCCGTTGTGTTTGGTATTGCCCGAACACATACAGAAGAGGTCAAAGCCTTAGAAAAAAAATTTGTCGGCAAGTTTTTTTTCAAAAGTGTTGATTTAGCCGATGCGGTCAACATTCATAAAGTTGTATTCAAAGAGTTTGTAACAAACAGCATTCGTTTGGATGGATTTGTAAATAATGCGGCTATTGCGTACTACGATATCATTACCAATCTTAACCTTAGTCGTTTAGAGGCAATGTACACCGTAAATGTGTTTTCACCAATGATGTTAACCAAATATGCTATAAGAAATATGCTCTTACATCGGACTAAAGGTTCTATTGTGCATGTTTCTTCAGTCAGCGCTCATACCGGTTACAAAGGGTTGGCCATGTATGCATCAAGCAAGGGTGCTTTAGAGTCTTTCTCAAAAAACACGGCGCGAGAATGGGGCGAGTTAGGCATTCGATCTAATGTTGTTGTTCCGGGATTTATGGAAACCGATATGAGTTCCGGTTTAGATACAGAACAAAAAAATAGAATATACAAACGCACCTCACTAAAAAGTCCGACAGATATTAAATCTGTGGCAGAAATGGTTGCTTTTTTATTGTCAAACAAAGCGTCAAGCATCACAGGGCAGAATATCCATGTAGATGCCGGAACAATATAAAAATAAATATCCATACTATGTTCACTCACAAAACCCTCCTAATCACCGGCGGTGTTACGCAAAAAAGCATTACGCATGTTTGCATAATCAAAAAACAATTATTATCTTTGTACGAAAAATAATAAGCAAATGAACCCATTTTCATACGGCACAATTGTAAAGGCAAATAATTTTTACGACCGAAAGTCGGAAACTGAAAGGCTTGTCAGTACGCTTTCGGGAGGCAACAATGTTGTGTTGTATGCGCCACGTCGATTTGGAAAAACATCGTTGGTTTTCAGAGTAATAGAGCAATTGGAACAATCAGGTTTTGTTTGTGTTTACTTCGACTTTATGCCTGTTTTTTCTCCGGAATCGTTTGTGCGGCTCTATACAAAAGCTCTTTCTGAAAAACAGTCGAATTTGAACAAGTTTGCCCGGGCTTTTACTTCGATAATCAAAAGCATACGCCCTGTTTTTATATTTGGACAGGATGGAACGCCCGAATTTTCGATTGATTTTGCCAATACGAAAGTAGATGAAACGCTTATTTCACAATTGTTGGATATGCCCGAATATCTTGCGAAAAAAGGCAAACGTGTAATTGTTTTTTTTGATGAATATCAAGAGATGGATAAATTAAAAAATATTAATTTTGAGGCACTTTTACGCAGCAAAATTCAGCAGCAGCAAAAAACAAATTATCTTTTTTTCGGCAGTAAAACGCATTTACTCAAAGAGATGTTTAACGACAAGAAAAGAGCATTTTATAATTCCGCTTCGCAAATGACAATAGGCACTTTGCCTCAAAAAGATACAATAGAGTTTTTACAAACAAAATTTGCTCTGTCAAATATCTTGATTGATGAGAATACGGCAAGATATTTGATTGCCACTGCCGCCGATATTCCACATTATATTCAACTTTTAGCATCGGAAGTATGGCAAAATGCAGTTAATAGTCAGGTGTTTATAACAAATGAAATGATTGATGAAAGTGCAAAAAAAATACTTGTTCATAAAAGCGATTATTATATGGAATTGTTTGACCGTCAATCACAAAGCCGTAAACAATTACTCAATTCTTTGACGATTGAAGGTAAAAGCATATTTTCTTCCGAATATATTCAAAAGCACCGTTTACCGGCTGTTTCAACATTACAGCGCGCAGTCAAGGAATTGATAAATAGCGGAATAGTAGAAAAGACAGGAGACGAATACTTTATTGCTGACCCATTTTTTAAACTTTTTATTGCACAATATTAATACAAAACTTTTAAGTATAAAAAATAATATGTCCCTATTCAAAAACAAAACCCTCCTAATAACCGGCGGCACAGGCTCTTTCGGCAATGCTGTGCTCAATAGATTTCTTGATTCCGACATCAAGGAGATTCGCATTTTCAGTCGCGATGAAAAAAAACAGGACGATATGCGGCACGAGTTGCAAAACGAAAAAGTGAAGTTTTACATCGGTGATGTACGCGACAAACGCTCGATTGATGCGGCAATGGTCGGTGTCGATTATGTGTTTCATGCAGCTGCATTGAAGCAGGTGCCAAGTTGCGAATTTTTTCCCATGCAAGCCGTTCGCACCAATGTGATGGGAACGGAAAATGTGTTGGATTCTGCCATTGCACACGGCGTGAAAAATGTGGTTGTGTTATCTACAGACAAAGCGGCTTATCCTATCAACGCCATGGGAATTTCCAAAGCGATGATGGAAAAAGTGGCAATTGCAAAAGGTCGTGCTTTGGGGAAAGAGGCTAAAACAACCATCTGCTGCACGCGCTACGGCAATGTAATGGCAAGTCGAGGTTCGGTTATTCCACTCTTTATTGAGCAAATAAAAGCCGGAAAAGCCCTGACAGTTACCGACCCCAATATGACGCGATTTATGATGACGTTGGAAGATGCCGTAGATTTGGTTATCTTTGCATGGCAAAATGGCGAAAACGGCGATTTGTTTGTGCAAAAAGCGCCCGCAGCAACCATCGAAACGTTGGCAAATGCCCTGATTGAACTGTATAAGTCATCGGCAAAAGTCAAAATTATCGGCACCCGACATGGCGAAAAACTTTACGAAACGTTGGTTACGCGCGAAGAAATGGCAAAAGCCATTGATATGGGCAATTATTATCGTATTCCCTGCGACAGTCGGGATTTGAATTATGACAAGTATTTTGTAGAAGGCAAAGAAAAAATTGCACTCATTGAAGATTACCACTCGCATAATACTCGTCATTTGGATTTGGCTGGCATGAAAAAGGAATTGTTGCGTTTGCACACAATCAGAGAGGATGTACATCAGAAATCAAGCTAATAGAGACAAAATATTACATTTATGAAACGAATAGGAATTACAGGACAAGCAGGTTTTGTGGGTACACATCTTTTCAATCTTTTGAAAACAAAAAACGATGTGGCTGTAATTCCTTTTGAAGATGCGTTTTTTGAAAGTCCGATAGAGATGATACATTTTGTAACACAGTGCGATGTCATCATACATTTAGCCGCTGTAAATCGTTGCGACAGTCAAGAAGAGCTTTACAAAACCAATCTTCGTTTGGTCGATCAACTCATAGAAGCCATGCAGACTGCAAACGTTTCGCCTCATGTGATTTTTTCATCATCAACACAAGAAGAACGTGATAATTTGTACGGCAAATCAAAACGCGAAGGGCGTGAAAGACTTGCAACTTGGGCAAAAAAACATAATACGCTTTTCACAGGATTGGTTATTCCAAATGTGTATGGTCCTTTCGGGAAACCTTATTATAATTCGGTTATAGCCACATTCTGTCATCAACTCACGCACGGTGAACAACCTAAAATTGATGTTGACGGCTCACTGAAACTTATCTATGTGGGCGAACTTGCTGAACAAATTTATCAAATCGCTATTTCCGAAAAATCACAACAAGAACTTTGCTTGCCTCACACCGCAGAAAAAAAAGTTTCAGAATTATTAAACCTGTTGGAAATTTACAAAGAGCAATATCTCGAACAAGGCATCATTCCTAAACTTTCATCTGCTTTCGAGATAAATTTATTCAACACATTTCGTTGTTACATTGATGCACAATCGCACTTTCCGGTTCTGCTGAAAAAAAGCGAAGATGAACGAGGTGTTTTTGTTGAAACCATAAAATCACACGCCGGCGGGCAAATTTCATTTTCTACTACAAAGCCCGGAATTACTCGAGGAAACCATTATCACACCCGAAAAATAGAGCGTTTTGTAGTGTTACAGGGTGAAGCACAAATTCAATTACGAAAAATCGGAACAGACGAAGTGTTGAGCTTCATGCTTTCCGGAAAAGAGCCTGCTTATGTAGATATGCCGATATGGTACACTCACAACATCACCAACATCGGACAAACTGAACTCATTACTCAATTCTGGATCAACGAAATGTTTGATGCAAATGACCCGGATACATTTTTTGAACCTGTTGAAAAACGGATATGAAACAACTAAAAATCATCACAGTAGTCGGCACACGCCCCGAAATCATTCGCTTGTCGCGTGTGTTGTGCAAATTGGACGAATCACCTGCCATTGAACATGTGTTGATACACACAGGACAAAACTACGACTACGAACTGAACGAAATTTTTTTCGAAGATTTAGGACTTCGCAAGCCCGATTATTTTTTGAATGCCGCCGGAAAAAACGCAACAGAAACTGCCGGACAAATTTTAATCCATATTGACCCTGTTTTGGCAAAAGAAAACCCTGATGCGTTTTTAGTGTTGGGAGATACAAATTCTTGTCTTTGCGCTATTGCTGCGAAAAAACGACACATTCCTGTTTTTCACATGGAAGCCGGAAACCGCTGTTTCGACCAGCGTGTGCCCGAAGAAACCAATCGCAAAATTGTGGATCATATCAGCGACATCAATTTGACGTATAGCGATATTGCACGAGAATATCTGCTTCGCGAAGGGCTCCCTCCCGATCGAGTGATTAAAACCGGAAGTCCAATGTTTGAAGTGCTTAACGCTTATTTGCCGAAGGTAGAAAAGTCAACTATTTTAAACGATTTGAAACTTGAGAAACAAAAATTTTTCGTAGTTTCTGCACATCGCGAAGAAAACATAGCTTCCGAAAAAAACTTTTTTAATTTGGTGAAAATCCTCAATCAAATCGCCGAGACTTATCAACTGCCTGTTTTTGTAAGCACGCACCCGCGCACCCGAAAAATGATTGAAACGCACAATGTCGTATTCAATCCGTTGGTGATGCTCGAAAAGCCGTTGGGTTTGAGCGATTACATTGCTTTGCAAATGAATGCCAAAGCTGTGCTGAGCGACAGCGGTACGATTTCCGAAGAATCGTCCATCTTAAAATTTTCTGCATTAAATATTCGCGAAGCGCATGAACGTCCCGAAGCGATGGAAGAAGCCAGCGTGATGATGGTCGGCTTAAATCCCGAGCGTGTGATGCAAGGCTTGACTCAACTTGAAAACGAAAAGCCAAACACATTCCGAAACGTGTCGGACTACAGCATGCCCAATGTGTCGGATAAGGTGGTGCGGATAATTTTGTCTTACACAGATTATGTAAAACGTGTGGTTTGGAGCGAATCGAATCAATAATGAAAATTTTAATTATCAGTCAATACTTTTTTCCTGAAAATTTTAAGGTAAATGATCTCGCCTTTGCTTTGAAAGAGCGTGGGCATGACGTTGCAGTTTTAACGGGAAAACCAAATTATCCGCAAGGTAAATTCTATGCGGGGTACGGGTTGTTTTCCCGGCGTAAAGAAATTCACAACGGAGTACACATCCGTCGTGTGCCGGTAATTCCAAGAGGCAGTGCTTCCGGCGTTCGTTTGTTTGTTAATTACCTTTCTTTTGTGATAACATCTTGTGTTTACATCTTGTTTCATCGCGAAAGATGTGATGTTATTTTGGTGTTTGCCACATCGCCCATTACCGTTGCGTTTCCGGCAATTGTACATCGTTGGTTTTATAAAACAAACGTGTTGTTGTGGGTGTTGGATTTATGGCCCGAAAGTGTGAATGCGGCAGGAAACATTCGTTCAAAGTGGGTTCATAAAATGCTCACAAAAATAGTGAGATTTATCTACAAGCATGTTGATAAAATTCTTATTTCGTCAAGAAGTTTTCGCTCGTCTATTGAAGAAAAAGGCGTTCCGGCAGATAAACTGTTTTATGCTCCGAATTGGGCTGAAGAGCTTTATGAAAACCTGCAAATAGATCATCACAAATACGTTTCATTAATGCCCAACGGTTTTAAGGTCATGTTTACCGGAAATATAGGAGAGGCACAGGATTGCGAAGCTTTGTTTGACACCGCAAAACGACTGAATGAGATGAAAAGTAATGTTCAACTCATCATGGTTGGCGATGGCAGAAAAAAAGCATGGTTTGAAGAAGAAGTAAAAAAAACACATCTGAAAAATGTCCATTTTTTAGGACGATTTCCGACCGAAGAAATGCCTAATCTCATCACTCATGCGGACGCTTTATTGGTATCACTCAAAGACGAACTGATATTTGCATTAACTGTCCCAACACGTGTGCAAACCGCTTTGGCTTCTGCCAAACCCATAGCGGCAATGCTGAATGGTGAAGGTGCATTTATTGTGCATGAAGCAGGTGCAGGGTTGACTTGTAATGCAGGTGATAGCTCCGCTTTTGCCCAAATTTTACAAGGGTTATCTCAATATCCTCAAGAAAAATTAGATGAAATGGGCAAACGGGGAGAGCAATACTACAATCAAAAGTTTTCAAGATCAAAAATAATTTCTGAAATTGAATCTTTATTTTAATAATCTCGAACTATTCTGTAAATAGTAGTACAGGTTTTGCACGAATAACACTTTTTTGATATATCTTTGCATGTCAAAAAAAAGCACAGCATGTTACTCGCCATTCAAATTGGTTTATCTTTTCTGTTAAGCGCTGTTATTGTGGGTGTTACGATTCCGATTATAGCGCTTGTTTCGAAAGAAAAGAAGCTCTGGGACAGTCCGAATTACAGAAAGGTGAATAAGATTCCGATTCCTAATTTGGGAGGCGTGGCTATTTTTATGGGTGTCATGCTGTCAACGTTGCTGTGTCTTCATCAATTGCCGTTCACGGCGCTTCGCTATATTATTGCCGCCACGATCATCATGTTTTTCACAGGGTTGAAAGACGATATTTTAATTATCGCTCCCAGCACTAAGTTTATTGTGCAGACACTATGCGCTTGTCTGCTGATTTTTTTAGGCGACATCCGATTTACCAGCTTTCATGGTATTTTCGGCATTGACCATCTGAATTATATCGTCAGCGTCCTGTTAAGTTTGTTCGTCATCGTTGGGTTGATGAATGCCATGAACCTTATTGACGGCATCGATGGGCTGGCAGGAGGATTAGGAGTGATGATGACTGCCGTTTTCGGCATTTTCTTTATTTCGTTTGGCAGGTATGAATATGCGGTGTTAAGTTTTGCCATAGCAGGTGCTTTTGCTTCTTTTTTAAGGTACAATCTTTTCGGGAAGAAAAATAAGGTTTTTATGGGCGATAGCGGTTCTTTAGTGTTGGGGACGCTGGTCGCCATTTTGGGAATTGAATTTAATGAAATTGCCTTAAACACGCCGCTATCTGCTACTGCTCCCATTCTCTCTACCGCCATTGTGTTTGTGCCGTTTTTCGACATGATACGCGTATTTTTCTTACGTATAAAGAAAAGAAAATCACCATTTTATCCTGATATGTGTCATCTCCATCACCGGTTTCTGGCTCTGGAAACGTCGCATCTGAAAATATCGCTGATCATCCTTGCTATAAATGGGGGCGTCGTCTTACTCTTTTTCTTTCTCCGGATGCTGAATGTCCACCTGTTGTTGGCGTTGCTCCTCATTATGGCGTTGCTGTTACCTTTTTCTTCACTGTTAATGAAAATCAAAAGAGGACAGCATTAATAGTTTCAACGCTGCCCTCTTTATCAATCTTGTGAGACAAATTACTTAATGTCAATTTGTTTCACCGGTTTTGGTTTGGCTTCTTCGCGTTTTGGAATGGTTACCTGAAGAATACCCTTGTCATATTCTGCTGAAATTTTATCGGTGTCAGCCATCGTCGGTAAAGCGAAAGAACGACTAAACGATTGATAACAAAACTCTTGCTTCGTTACTTTTCCTTTTTTGTTTTCCGTTTTGTTCTCACTCTGTTTTTCGGACGAAATGGTCAAATTACCGTTATTGACCTCAACCTTGAAATCTTTTTTCTCCATTCCGGGAGCTGCCATTTCTACTACAAAACCATCTTCACGTTCCAAAATATTGACGGAAGGCAGTGTGGTGTTTGTGTCGGAATAATGACGGTGCGACCAGTCAGTCAAATCATTATTCAAAAAATCATTAAAGAAATGTTCCCATGTTGGAACTATTTCGCCTCTTCTAATCAGTGTCATAATAACCTCCTTTTGTTGATAAGTTAAACTTGTAATGTTAAATTCTGTCAGACATGGAACAAATAACGTACCAAATCAGAGAAAAAGAGGCAAAATATGGGTAAAACGTTGATGTATAGAAGAATATGTGTGTAACGCTACATTTTGAATTTACGACAAAATGTCATTTGCGCTGTTTTTTATTGTGTCGTTTTGTCACTCAACTGCTTGTGCGGCAGCAGCAACAACACCCAGAATAATAGCGACAACGATCATTACAATAGTGAAAATCACTAATATAATAGTTATCCACCCGCTACCTGCAAAAAAATATTTTAACTGCATAAAGGAAGATTCAATTACAGATGAATCTTTTTGATCAACGCCCTGTTTTGCCTGGCTGGAAAAGCGGAGTAAAAATACAGAGATTACTACCAGAGCTATTCCTAAAAGGAGATAAAACAGGCTAAGCATGCTGGAAAATGGACCAACTTGTTGAAAACTTTTTACAACTAACATGATGAAAGAAGCAAATAACATAAACGTAGCGGAAATAAAACCGAAAACAGCAAGAAATATTCCCCATTTTTGTATGATGTAAATAGTTGCCAATGTTTTTTCCGTCAATTCAACCGAATTTTTCTTTTCCTCCTGTTGATGTTTATTTGCCTGAGTTATTTGGAATTGCTGTTCGTTCCACTCTCTATTGCTGTAGCTGTACCGAATTGATGTATCGGTAGTTTGAACTGTTCTGTCTGTCGGATTATCCATAAAATCAGTGGGTTTAAATGATTCAGGTAACTAAAATATGTTACAAAGATAGAAAAAAAATGGGTAAAACCGGATAAAAGATTGAAAATTCTTACATTGATTTTTACCTTGAATTTAAGAAATGCCATTTCCGGCCTTGCAAAAAATACGTTATCTTTGTAGGCTTTTCCGCGCTTGGGATATGCACTTGCCGTATTCATGGAAGAAAAAAAATAATTAACAATGATACAATAACTTGCGCAGCGAATATCGTTGCGCTTTCAGAAAAAACAGTAATATGCACGAAGAATTGTTTTCTACATTACCCTACAAGGTTGCCGATATTTCATTGGCTGAGTTTGGACGCCGTGAAATTGTGCTGGCAGAGAAAGAAATGCCCGGATTGATGGCTCTGCGGGAAAAATATAGCGACAGTAAGCCGTTGAAAGGCGCACGTATCACCGGCTCTCTCCACATGACCATCCAAACGGCGGTGCTCATCGAAACGTTAACGGCTTTGGGAGCCGAAGTGCGATGGGCAAGTTGCAACATCTACTCTACCCAAGACCATGCTGCCGCAGCCATAGCAGCAGCAGGTATCCCCGTTTTTGCATGGAAGGGCGAAACGCTGGAAGAGTATTGGTGGTGCACGCTTCAGGCATTGACCTTTGGAGGTAATAAGGGTCCTTCCGTGATTGTTGACGATGGCGGCGATGCTACTATGATGATTCATGTGGGTGCGGCAGCCGAAAAAAATGCCTCTGCGCTCGAAAATTGTACCGGAGGTGAAGATGAGCAACAGCTGATGGCAACCCTGAAAAAGGTATTGCAATGCGACAATACGTTTTGGACACGCATGGTTCCCGGAATAAAAGGGGTATCGGAAGAAACTACCACTGGCGTTCACCGGCTTTACCAAATGCTGGACGAAGGTAAACTGTTATTTCCCGCGTTCAATGTCAATGACTCTGTTACAAAATCGAAATTCGACAATCTGTACGGTTGCCGCGAATCGCTGGCGGACGGCATCAAACGCGCTACCGACATAATGATTGCCGGAAAAGTGGTGGTAGTATGCGGGTATGGCGATGTGGGCAAAGGCTGCGCACACTCCATGCGCTCGTATGGAGCGCGTGTGCTGGTCACAGAGATAGACCCCATCTGCGCATTACAGGCGGCAATGGAAGGCTTTGAGGTAACTACTGTCGAAGATGCCCTTGCAGAAGGAGATATCTATGTAACTACCACCGGAAACCGTGATATTATCCGTATTGACCATCTCGAAAAGATGAGAAGCGGCTCTATTGTGTGCAATATCGGGCACTTCGATAATGAAATTCAAGCAGGTAAATTGAAAGCATACAAAGGGATTGTGTATGAAAACATTAAGCCTCAAGTAGATAAATATATATTTCCTGACGGACACTGCATCATTTTGCTTGCCGACGGGCGTCTGGTGAATTTGGGATGCGCTACGGGGCATCCCTCCTTTGTAATGAGTAACTCTTTCACTAATCAGACTTTAGCGCAGATAGAACTGTTTACTAACCGTTACGATGTAAATGTATATCGTTTGCCGAAGAAATTAGATGAAGAGGTAGCCCGCCTGCATCTGGCAAAAATAGGGGTAAAACTCACAACACTGACACCCGAACAGGCTGCCTATATCGGCGTAAACATGGCAGGTCCTTATAAACCTGAACATTACAGGTATTAAGCGAAAAGAGCAAACGTAAAATAAAGCGGGATAGATGGATTTGTTCAAACCTGCTTGGCAAAGCAAGAATAGCAACAAGGCAAGTAATGCGGTAGAGAAAATTACTGACATGAAAAAATTGGAAAGGGTTGCATTTAAAGCGCTTAGTTCAAGCGCCCGTTGGACAGCGACAAACAAGATCACTGACGAAAATGTACTCTTTAAAATTGCTAAAATAGATCCGAACAGTCAGGTTCGCAAGGCTGCAGTAAAGAGGATTACTAACGAAAATGTACTTATTGAAATTGCTAAAACGGATAACGACTCTTTTATTCGAGAGGCTGCAACAGAAAAGATTACTGATGAAAATATACTTCGCGAAATTGCTGATAACAAGGAAGAAGAATCTTGGGTACGTACAAAAGCTCAAGAGAGGGTTACTTATCTGCGATGTGAATTAATCAGAAAGATTACAGACCAAGATACGCTTATTAAAATCGCTAAATCAGATGAAGGACAGATTATACGGGGAGAAGCGGTAAAAAGGATTACAGACCAACATGTACTTATGGAAATTGCGAAAACTGATGGCTATTTTGGTGTGGGTGAAGAAGCTGTAGAAACAATAACTAACCAGATCATTCTTGCTGACATTGCAAAAAATGCTGATTTAGAACAAATTCGCATAGCAGCGATAGAAAAACTGAATGACCAATCCGTTCTTAAAGATATTGCAACAAGCGAC
>JGI20166J26741_12016695_pt1 | contig 19195 bp, 14 predicted proteins | sample TergutCu122P5_FD_26741 | JGI IMG/M metagenome (IMG submission 26741)
GTCAGTTTATTAGTTCTTATTAAACATTAAAAGCTTCTGAGGTACATAAAAGCAGGCAATATCGTTGTTATTCTTAATGCTTTCCATTCCGTTGTGTTGGTTAAAATACATTTGCATAATACCGTCAAACAAAACTATTTTAATTAAAACCCGGCTATAGTAAGTCTTCATAATCATTCATTAAGACAATATGTTCCAGTCGTTACTGGACCATCATCAGGTTTTACAAAGAGCTGGATATGCAACGTGCAAAGGAATTCTTCGGTACGCAATGGGATCCCATTGTGTTTAAATTACTGGATAAAACATTGTAAAAATTGTAAAATTACGGTTTAACTGTACTACGTAATGACCTGTTGCAGGCATCAACGACACGAGCAACTTATGATCTAGTGACTCACCATTCAGGAAACAGCCACAGCCACGCTCAGCAAGCGTCACCAGAACGCAACCGACATTACGTAGTATAGGTTAACCTTAACAACGCAATTTTACAATTTTTACAACGTTTTATCCAGCAATGTAAACAAAATTGGATCCCATTGCGTACAAAAGAAATCCTTTCAACGTTGCATATTCAGCTCTTTGTAGAACCTGATGATGGTCGACTGACGACCGAAACATTTTGTATTAATGAATGTGCTTAAAGACTTCCTGTAACCAGGTTTTAATTAAAATAGTTACGTTTAACCGTGTTAGGGAAACATAATATCATGGTTGTTTTTTCTAAGTAATACTTCACAGTGAATGCAGTTAGTTATGGCAGTAATACTTTGAGATGTGTGCCGGTCCCAGTGGCCGCGCAGTCTAAGGCGTAGGTCTACGGCCGCTCGCCTCCTGAGATTGTGGGTTCGAATCCCACCGGGGGCATGGATGTTTGTCTATTGTGAGTGTTGTGTGTTGTCAGGTAGAGGTCTCTGCGACGGGTTGGTCACTCGTCCAGAGGAGTACTATGGATTATGGGAAGTCGTTGGTTGTGATATGGAAAGCTTGTGAATGCGGAGGCTGAACCCCGCTACGGGGCTGTGAAAAATACTACCAAAGGGTTGTAACGCCAAGCAAACAAACAAACATTGTGATGATTGCCAGGGTGATAATGACAGTTGTTAATAATAGACTGGATTATAAACATTTTGTACTTTGACACTGTTCAAAACCAAAGTCACTTTACATGTATTTTTTGTGTCGAAAGTACTTTAATTTTGGAATAAGACAGTGCAGGATAAACTGAATCACTTGATATTCTGCGAACATTACACAACATTTCCTTTTTATGTTGGTTTCATAACGATAGCACACCTCAAGACTGTAAGATGTTTTTAAGCAATAAACGTGTCACACTAACCTGCTTATCTGTGCCCAGTATTTAGTATCAGTCCGATAAATAGTACAGCTCTGTGTCAACACAGAGACCCCGCACAGTATTGGAAATTCAAACACGACTCACACAAAATGCTGCTATTTTAATTCACTGCTGTAACTGACATCCGCTTTACCAACAGAATATGAAAATAAAACTGTCACTGACAACAGAGGCAATAAGTACAGTAATGGCTGTTACAGCCGGCTGATCCTTCATCTTAGGGTTATGTCGTTTATGGTTATCAGCTTCGCGCTCCGGCTGCTTATCCCCAGACCAAATGAATAGAACTGTTGTTGGATTCCTGTTACTATTTCCATGCTTTTGACAATATAAAAGCCTCTTGCCCCTGTCTGACATCGAACGACTTTCCTCGCTGTTCCAGCCTGCAGCCCGGTCACTGTATTAATGTTGCCACAGTTAAATAGCAACAATGGACGGACGGTCTGTATATTTCAAATACTGTTGATAGCGCAGGGGCGTTCAGGGTGGCGGCAGGAGCAACTGCTGACGTGTTGTTTTGTTCAGGTTTTTGAATTTGATACTTGAAAACCAAGTTAGAAAATTGACTACTAAAATGTTCGATTTTTCTCTTCTTATTTTGTGTTTACGCCTCAACAGAAAGTAAGGACTTTCTTTTCTATAAGCATGGTGAAAGTGCGTTCTGTGCTGTACATTTTACTGTACCGGTAATCTTAAGTTTTACTTTCCATAAAAATTTAGAAGTTCGAGGAAAAAAGTGGCGGATTTACTATGGATGAACCCCCAAGGTGTTCCGTGAATGAACCGGTGGACCGTTCACAGAACAGAGCGTTTCGTTACAGACTGCCGGCACTGTACAAACTGTTCCGTCTGTTATTTGAATGTGTAGTGACCTCGGGTGTTGTATCCACACCGATGCCACCATTTGTAACGACCACCGGGATGTTACGTTCAATTCGCTGCCACCAATCCATCTTTGGTATTACTAAAGTGGTAAACGGATAAACCACAATATCGGAATCTATTCTGTTCTTTGCTCCGCGGTCATGTGTCAGATATCCAGTGCGTATGATTAGGTTGTAAATACCAATTGCCAATAAGAAAATCTATTTATTATATAAGTTAATAAATAGTTAAGAAATTAGCTAAAGTCGAAATGCCGTAATAAGTTAGAGTGTTTGCCTTCACTCAGTATAACCCAATGTAACAATTTGGAATTTCAAGTTGTTAACTCAAAGGAACCTAAACTGCTCACTTGCGAATAAATAGTATCCAATTATAAATTCTCAAAGTATTCAGTGCACTTACCTTGTATAAAAAGAATACGATGTAATCTGAGCACATGGCACTGCTCACACGGATCACTATGCCAAGAGCCTAGTTGTAGAAACACAATTCCTTCGTAGTCTTCTGTCAAGTGAATCTTTTCCTAATTTCGTTCCCTTGGGTTATATTGAGTGAATCGGCTTACGTTTACAATTTCCTGCTGAGCACAGTATTTGGTAACTAGCACTCCACAGCTAGGTACATCAGTGTTTCATAACATATAGTAAGGTGCTGATCTCCATCTTAAATACATTAACGTTTTCACAACTTAGTGTAACAATACAAACTGTATACACCTAGCGGAATGCTCAGCTTGCTGACCTGCTAAACTCGTTAACAAATCTCTTGCAATCAGTGTTGAGCAAGGTTCGATTTTGAATCCAAATTTCTATTCATTACAAATGTTATGATTCTACGTCTGTTTTTATATCTTATTGTATAATTATGTGCAGCTGGCACGGAGTGTCAAGTGAAAATCTTGTAGTTATGCAAGGTCACAGAAGAATAATTTTTCATTTCCATTACAACATGCCGAAAGTTGTTAAATACGGAAACTTTGCGCCTGAAAATGTGGCGGTATATCTTGATGCTCTTACAAAGAGCCGTGTTGGTTTTGTGCAGCATCACGTGACTATCATCTTCGACAAGATACGTATAGGGTCACTTAGCTTGAAAATTTACGCAGTTTTTTGTCTTGCTTCGGTCAGGAACAAACCTTCAATATTTTATATTTCATGCAACCCCCAATGTTTCCCCAACAGTTTACAATTTGCCGTACTATCGGAACCCCTCAGGGACTTAAGGCCAACAAGTGCTGGAAAAGTTTCCGTTAAACAGTGTGTTATGTTACGTGTACAGCGGATGTTTTAGTTTGAATATATATTGCAGGCATATGTGAATAGAGGGCAGTTCAGGTGAAGAAAGTACAGATTCTGGTACCTTTGTATTATTTAAAGAATTAGAAATATGAAATTAAACCAGAAGGATCCAATGCACGCTGAATATAAAGAAACCATAAAGCCAAGCGAAATTACGTTTCTCACAAAAAAAATCCTTATTTATCTGTAGCCTTCCATCCAGCGCACATTTCCTATAAATGACGTCACCCATATTACAGAACGCCGCATGTCTGTCAGTTCGGCAGATACAATAACCCAAACTTTTTTAATACTTCATTGCAGCCGGTTCGTTCTGAAACACAGTGGCACTTTTCTTATCGCCCCTCGTTGGTTTCTGTTTTACATTCAAAATTTTTGTTTGCAGTACTCTGCCAGGTTATTTAATGACATTTTACTGTACCGTAAACCAGCATATCAACATTCCTGTCGGTTGGCACAACGTTGCCAGATGTACCAGGCACAGAAGAAGCCTTCAGAGTCTTTTTCTGTGACAAAACAGCAGTAGAAGGCATCTCAGTCGGTGTCACAAAGTTGCGAACCTTAACGTCCTCACTGTGTGTTAGCAGACTGGGAGCAAAGGTTGCATCAAGAAAAAACGAGGGGTTGTATGATAGACGCCGGTGGCACGGTATTCTACTGTAATGTTGGCTGATATGGCCGCTTTATCCAGTGTTTCAATGCAAATATCACCGAATCTCAGTCTGGTGACAGCGCGATCTCTCCTGCTGTGGCTATACAACAGCAGAACCTTTCATTACAGTCACAAGTTAGACTTGTCCATTAGTTGCAGTTCACAGGCAGTCTGACTAGGAAAGTATAGTAATGTAACATCATGGCGGTCTGCAGCTGTTTTGCAGGTGTGATGTGGCACTGTCGAACAGCAATAAGCAGTACCTCTAGTTTTGTAAAGGCCGAAATGTTAAAGTCTGTTATCATAGATATCTCTCGTCATACTGCCTTCACTGGTCACCTGAGCCCTAGATCCTGCAGGCAGTACATAAAGCCTACCTTAGTTTGTTCTATCGCCACTCGGTGCAATCTTAAATTTCCCCTCTGCAAGTTACTGCTTAAATATTTATTTTTTTATTTTCCATTTCTGAAAGAAATAAAGAAGATAATTTCTTTAAAAATTCCGTTAAAGTTGATAGTCACATTTGCGCTAAGAGCAATAAAGCCAACACTTTGTTGCATAACCCTCACACACAAAGAAATTTAAATTTATCAGAGTACTCTACATCTGTTCCTTTCAGCGGTACACATGCAGTTAAATATTTGTATTGACTTTACTTCAATAAATATAAAAATATCACGATCCTGTTACTTCAGCCACTTCCACAGACTACCGCCTTTTTTGTGGCGACGATGTGGTTTGCCGGGACGCCTTCAGATATGTTTGTTATCACAAACATACCTTGTCCTGTCTTCCCGTAGTGCTACATGTGCTACCTCTCGTCACATATATTCACACCATTTCACAATGTCCGTTTGCCCACATTACCCTTGTAGCTATATACCCCTCAAATACTTTTATTCCCAATTTCAATGAAAGATCTTGGCAAAGAAAATAGAAATCTCTCACTTTTTTTCTTATTTGTGTTATTGCGCTCAATAAGTCATTTCAAAATAAAAACGTTGCAAAATCTGCATCTTGCATTTCATTCTGCCACAATTCAACATTCAATATATTGTTGTGAGTTAGTAGTTGAATATATTGAGCAGGAGTCTGAGGGGTTAAAAAATAAATAAACATAGTGGATAGAACTGTATATTGTATGACATGTTTGCTCTATTTTGGCAGGCCTGGAGAGGCACCTGTGGCTGTGAACAAAGACTGCCATTTTGAGGAAGGAGCATCTTGGATATCACAACAGCTGGGATTATTTGTATTTCATATTGTTGGTATGGTTTTCGGTATTGAACTGCGTTGATGTTGGCAGTGCTTACTGACGAGGTGGGAACATTCTGCCACATATTGTAACAGCATTAGATTTTGGCATGATGCTGTAGACAGACCCAGAACGTTCTACACCCTGCAAAATGCCCGCCAGGACACGGCAAACATCAGGGTGACAGTGGACAGCACGTGTCTTCACTGCCTGATATCGTGCAGGAAGTTGCAGAAATCTGTTTGCTGAAGATTGGTGTCCTATCGTGTGCTGTCACATTCAAGGCTCTGTACAGCGATAACCCATGATCAATGGTTCCAACAGTGTGCTGTTACATAACGTTGGTGTTAAACAAACTGCGCCAGGTTTTCTGCAACTGAAATGATGGAAGGATGCAAAATGTCTTACTGCGTATATTATACCGACAGATACCGCTAGAGTGTATCCAGCAATTAACTAGTTTATAAGAAGCATTAGAAGAGATTTTAGAGAAATCTGAAATCTTACAATAAACTTATAGAATTGAACCATCTTCTATCTTTCATTGTTAGTTGGACACGTAGTGCTGATCTGTGTCTAATATGACATTTTACATCAATTTACATATGTTAAATTAAGTGTCAATCAGTTTTGCAGGTTACAGAGATTTTTAATAAAAGTGCTTTTAAGAGATTTAGCAAATTTCACTTTACTTCTTCAAATGAAAACACAGAGGTTGGTGCTTGTAAATTGTTAGACGTGTGCTTCATTCTGCACTGAACTTTCTGTGATACTGTTCATTAATATTGATGTTGATATTAATATTGCTTCATAGCAAGGAACTGACTGTACTGTGCGCACAGATAAAGCTACATTATGTGTGGGTTAGAGTGTGTTGGTTGGCAGGACAGTGCGAGAGAAAATTTAGCATCGAAAAAAACCATTCGGGCGAAAAAAGTGTTTCACCGGCATTTTTAAATACAATTATTTGTAGTCGAAGAGCTAAAATTGAGCAAAGAAAATTTAAGCAAACGATTATTTCTTCAAAGACAAAAACATAATCCCCCTAAGCCAACTCACAGCAACGCCCACTTTTTCCAAATCGTATGTGTTGGACCAGTTAACCTTCAAGGCACACAATGACCATAAAAACGAGAGACTGACGATCAGTATGAAATACGGCTAGCTTTACCTTCCTGGAAATTGATATCTCCCACTTCACTACGATTTTTGTACGTTTGCTGCGATCGGTCAATATTTCATTGCACATTATTGAATGGATGTGTACTTTCGCTGTTGTCTGGATGCCCATAATAGTTATTTTTCTGAAACTTCACATCTGCCACTATACACAAACTGACCACAAGAGGTGTCAGTTTGACTGCGAACTGCCAATAACTAAAATATTTTATTTGCATAATCCTGTGCCATTTTCTCTTTATCTCGATTTATGTATTAATGTAATCCTGAAAGTGTCTACCTGCACACGACGCTCATGTTCTTAAAATTATATCAGTTTAGCTATGATAGATCCGTAATTTACTTCTCTTTATTTGCAGATTCTTGTGCCTTCTCGGCTGTATATAGGACTGTATTGGAGGGATTTTACTGCGCTTTCTTACACAACATTCTACAGAGTTTCGCTACAATCTTAGTATGATTAGTATCTTTGGATTAAAAATAATGTACCTCGTACTTGAAAAGCAATGTACATATTCTGCCTATCTCAGCTTCCATTGGATGGATATCCTTGACATTTCACACCTGATATTAAAGAAGTAAGCTGTAGAATATTTTCAGGTATATTTCTTTGTTTATTAAATCGTCAAGGACGGTCTACCTTCATTGTGTGGGAAAGGGAATGACAAGACCATATTTAAGAAGAAGGGCAGATACCGAAAATTTATACCGGCATACTGCGCGGAATTGAGAGGAGTGGGAGTGGTTTGGAAACAATCAGCTTCCTTAGAGTTGTGAAGAAAGACGAAATTAGACGCGGTGCAATGTGTTCTGTTTGTCTACAGGCTAAGGACAGAATAAAGACTTTAAATTCTACCATTGTTCGTAATTTGAGCTTAAGTTCAAATGTGGTGCCCCACACTGGTTCATTACAAAGGATGTCAATTTTTTGTGATCATCAATATCATCATTACTATTAATGATGACGGCGTCATTGGTGTTAGTAGTGGTGGCGGTAGTAGTAGTGTTATATTTTAGTTCTTTAAATAATCGTTGGCATTACTACAGGGTGTGCGAGCATTATACTAGCCGTCTCTACAGCACATATTCACTTAATTTTATGTGCATTTTTATTAATAATATTTTTTGTATGACGATTAGGCGTGGCCATAATTTAACTCCGTATTAACATACACACGCTTATTTCCCATCATCCATTACCATCGTAACAGAAAACTCAACCAAACATATACAATGCCGCCATCTTGCTATTTCACATTCTTTAACTATATATACTCAATAAATTTTTACATTCTTCCAAGATCCAGTAGCACATAGGTTATGTACAGTGAGCAGTATGGCCCACACTTCAAAAGTTTGCATGTACTCCTTATTGTTATTACTGAGTCTCTGGAATTGAAATGAAAGGCGCCCTAGTGCTTCCAATTTCGTCAAAATATTCACACCGGATTTGTAACAATCGGTCACACGGTTCAGAAATTTAAACGCTACAGACAGAAACACGAACAGCATGGCGATGTTAAAGACTTCATTGCACAGAATGTTCCTTTCCACAAAGCCAATCATTATGCTGCTTTTACTCCTGTACCGCGTGTGTGTTTGTGTGTCCGCTGGTTTGTCTGTTGATCCAGCTGACAGAATTTTACGATACAGGTACGTCATAAATTTGAAGACCATCTCAGCGTCATAAGTGGCAGTTCCCTAATGAATTACAAAAACATGACGGACATGCGAATTTGTGAAACGTTAGGGACACAAGCTTCACCTATTTTAGGGATTAATAACGATGATTATGGAAGCTGGAATGACGTGCATTGTGTGCAGTGATGTGTGTGTGAGGTACAGGGTGAGGGAGATGTTGTGCACAGTGATATGTGAGTTACAGGGTGAGGGAAATGTTGTGTACAGTGTAGTGTGTCTGGGGTACAGGGTGAGGGAAATGTGTACAGTAATGTGTGTCTGAGGTACAGGGTGAGGGATATGTTGTGTACAATGATGTGTGTCTCAGGAACAGGGTGAGGGAAATGTTGTGTACAGTGATGTGTGTGTGAGGTACAGGGTGAGGGAAATGTTGTGTACAGTGATGTGTGTCTGAGGTAAAGGATGAGGGAAATGTTGTGTAGAGTGATATGTGACTGTGGTACAGGGTGAGGGAAATGTTGTGTACAGTGATGTGTGTCTGAGGTACAGGATGAGGGAAATGTTGTGTACAGTGATGTGTGTCTGAGGTACAGGATGAGGGAAATGTTGTGTACAGTGATGTGTGTCTGAGGTACAGGGTGAGGGAAATGTTGTGTACAGTGATGTGTGTCTGAGGTACAGGATGAGGGAAATGTTGTGTACAGTGATGTGTGTCTGAGGTACAGGGTGAGGGAAATGTGTACAGTGATATGTGACTCTGGTACAGGATGAGGGAAATGTTGTGTACAGTGATGTGTGTCTGAGGTACAGGGTGAGGGAAATGTTGTGTACAGTGGTATGTGACTGTGGTACAGGGTGAGGGAAATGTTATGTACAGTGATGTGTGTCTGAGGTACAGGATGAGGGAAATGTTGTGTACAGTGATATGTGACTGTGGTACAGGGTGAGGGAAATGTTGTGTACAGTGATGTGTGTCTGAGGTACAGGATGAGGGAAATGTTGTGTAAAGTGATGTGTGTTTGAGGTACAGGATGAGGGAAATGTTGTGTACAGTGATGTGTGTCTGAGGTACAGGGTGCGGAAAAAGGTACTGTTCAACTGTCGGTAGTAGGATTTGGGTTAGAGTGTGATTTTCAGTGAATGAGTGTATGGCACAGTTGGCTAATAATACGGAGATGGTAAGTATTGGCACTGTGCTACTGGGGTCATGTAGCCACATTCTGCTTTCTGTGTTTGGAACATTGACACTGTTAGCACAGTTTAGCGCCACTTTTGTTCAACTGCACCCTGACTTTGGCTCCCTCTGTATAAAAAAACTAGGTACAGTTATGGTTTGTATTATTTCAACAAAATATGGGACAGGAGCAGGAAGAGGGGAGTGAATTGAGACATACAGAAACGATGTATGGTGTGAGGTGTTTAGTGCAGAAAACTGCAGTGGGAAAAACTAGTAGATATATTTGGGTTAATTATATTAAAGTCGATATGTGACAAACATGGTGTGTGATTTTTTAATGAGCTGCCTCGGAATAAGGTAAATATTTTCGCTGTTTTACACAATACAACCACTCCGTAAGAACAGAAAGTGTAAGGAGTGGCTTTTGTTAGCAAGACAGACAAGTGAATGTTGTTTGTTATGAGGGTAATATATTGTACTGTGTGTTAGGGTGATAATGGGAGTTTTTAATAGACTGGATTATAAACTGATTGTAGAGTGATACTCTTCAGTACCACAGTTTATTTTACAGACAGCACAGTGAATGTAGTTTGTTATGGTAGTAATACATTATGATATATCTTAGGGCAATAATTGGGAGTTGTTATTTGTGGACTGGATTATAAACAGTTTGAACTTTGTTACTGTTCAGTACCACAGTTTACTGTAAGGACAGCACAGTGAATGTAGTTAGTTATGGCAGTAATACATTGTGATGTGTGTTAGGGTGATAATGGGAGTTGTTAATTGTAGACTGGATCATAAAGAGTTTGTATTTTGATCCCCTCATGTAACATTGCTACACACGCTGTGTGTTAATACTTGTGATAAGGTATTGCAGTTTACATTGATTGCCTAATTTTAAAGTTTACAGAACATTTGTCTCAGATTGATGGCTTCAGGAAAATCAGACTGTCAGCTGCATTAAACTGTTTATCTCTGTTCATACTATCTATCAGTACGATAACACCGGTCTAAAAATGATTTTTGTCTCATGCAATACCAGTGTCCACCTGCTGTGAAGTATTGTCCAATCTTTAACACTCAATTCAAGTGAACTGGCTGCCACCAATAACAGAATTTGTTTTAATATCTTTACTGTATCCTAACAACGGCGCCAAAATCGGCCACAATTTCACTAAGTACAATATTTATGGTCAGTGAGATATTTCTGCGCACTACCAAAGCTGCGACATTTTCCAGAAATAGTTGATTTTCCCATAACCAAGCACTTACGTCACTTTTAAGGCTCTTCCCAAAAACTGCAAAACCCCCCAATGTTAGCACAAACACCCTTCAATATGTCACCAGTACGTCGCCTATCTTGTCTCTTCGCAAACAGCAACAACATAATATAACGTAAAGTCTGTGAGTACCTGAATGTTAAAACTGTCGTTGTTACAGTCTGTACGTGAGGTCGTGGAACCCTTTTCAGCTATCCAACCAAGTGATGTGGACCATCGACAGTTCGCAATTCCTCTCACAGCTTCCAGCAACTCTCAAATTCATAGCCACCCTGTCTGTCACACTGAAACTGTACTGATATTACTTTCGTTTGTGTCCATCTACATGAATGAACCTGCGATTGTTATGGATTGCTTGTTATGAAATGTGGCGGTTCTACTCACTATTGAATGCAATACAGCGATACAAATTAAACACTCAGAACAATAATAAAATTATTTAATGCGAAGTGCTTACTGCAGCTTACTTAACAGCTATGTGTCAACACAGTGACACTGCACAGTGCAATATTATTGGAAATTCCAACGTCTCTCACACAAAATGCTCTTATTTTAATTGATTACTGATTCTGACGGCTCCATAACCAACAGCACGTCGAGGTACGTATACTCTTATATATAACAGTAATACGTACAGGAAGGGGTGTACAACCGGCCCACTTTTCCTGTTGGCACTATAAAATTGACGGTGGCCAGCTTTACACCATTGCCCCTTTATCTGCCGGCCTTTTTGGAAAGAACGCTCTGTGGGCTCCTGTTCCGATTTGCAAGCTTAGGACAAGAGAAATATCCCTTGCTATTGCTAGATACCAATCTTAGTTCCCTCAGTTTTCCTACCTGTAGCGTTGTCACTATACTGACTAAGCTATCCCAGCTCCCGTTAGCACCAACAAGTTAATATAATGAAATTGACGTTATGTTGAACTGAATTCTATCTCTATCTGACACTGACGTCACTTCACAGCTGTGGCCACTTGTTGCTACAGTCTAAATACATTAAGCGTTACCTCACTGCTGCATAAAAAGCAACAGTTGATACACAATTGTTGAATATGCTACATGGTTTTCAAGGGTTTTCACAATTTTTAATATAAATTCGTATTTTCTTTGCCAACTGCTTCCCCAATTTATATTTTAATCTCCAATTCTTCCTCATCTCTAACCAGCAGTTTCAAGCAATTCAGAAACAACAAGTTCCTTATCTCCCTCTCAGTTTTATGCACTCGATATCCATAATCAGCTCTTTTCCGCTCGTGTGTTAATGTAACAAGTGCTGTACAGTAGGGTAATGGCGAAAGAGAGTCCCCTGTAATATTCCTAATCATATTTGAATGGGTTGTGACTGCATTACTTTCTGTTCTGTTTTAAATAAAGCCTTGTGTTCCATTTTTGTATTGATAATTTACAAAATCTAACAATTTTACTGTTCACTCCTACTATTTTTACTAACTCTACACACAGCCATGTTGAACGCTGCCAAATGCTTTCTGGCAAGGAATATAGGCTATACTTAAATTCATGTTCCTCATCCTGTAGTCCTTATTTATTGTTTTTGATGTCATTAATTGATCGTTGCAACGTTTACCTCCATGTGACATCCCTTTTGCTCTGCTGGTAGTTAAGTTCTCCTCTTGCAGAGTTGTGGAGATTCTTCTGGCTATTCAACTTATGGTCTTGTATATGGTTGTTAAGCACTTGATTGGTTGGTAGATCCTGACGTACTTGCTTTCTGTTGATATTGGTAGCAAATAAGTTATTCAGCCAGTCCGTACCTTCTGTGGTTTCTCCATTAAAACATTAAAGTTTTTTTGCAATATGCCTTTGGTCAGCTGGGAACGTTATAAGCTAATAATTTTGTACTTGGTAACTTCCAGGAGATTTCCAGTTGTAAGTTTTGACAAAAATGAAGACATTTCCATAATCTGTACAGACATCCAAACCCTAATACTCATTTTCCTTCTCTCTTCTTACCCATTATGCTGTGTATTTTCTCCACACAGTGACTTCCAGTAAGGCTCTACTTATGCCATAGATGGGGGTTTCTGCCTCGCATATTCTTCGTGCCCCAGTATCACATAGCCAGTAACTACTGTGACCGCACGCTAAATTCCAATACCAGTGCTGCCAGTAAATTGTCTAACAACTTCAGTCTGCACTGGGCGACTCGCTATTACATTCGTAACGTCTGAAGCTTTCAGTAGGCCTGAGAAATTTAAAGATGGCCTCATTAAAAAGGGAAAATGCTGGTGCTGAAACAGAATGGCTTGTCGATGTAGCGGGTTTAAGATACGAAAATATATGACATTTGGTTTGCAAGTTAGGTGTCATTGTTGTAAGGGCAAAGGTAAACGTCATCCCGCAACCGGCCGAAGTGGCCCAAGGAGTTCCGGGTACGTTAAGACCCTGGATTTTCTTGACGTTCGGCACTACGAGGGTGGTAGGTCGTCAGCCAAACGCAGCGGCCGCCTTTACCAAAGGAGAAATCCCTGGTACTCATTTTCAGGGACTGAGTTGACATCAGGGTACATGGTTGCGTCGGAGAAAACCACAGCAAAAGTCACCAGTGACACCACCGGGAATCAATCCCGGGACCCTCGACTAGGAGCGCAGTGCCTTAACCACTATGCCACCCCACGCCCCTAGTTGTCACTGTTGTACAATTGTGTAGCAAATTGTAACACATATATAGCACAATTAATTGAAACTGCGTGGCGAATTTTATGTTACGGTAGAGTGAAATATAGAAGGAACAGGAGTGACAGGAGAATGTGTGGAGTTAAATTAGAGGAAGTAGCACGATGTTCACAAAACTGCGTAAGGATAAGTTCCATATCATGGAGGAGAGTGTACCAATAAGACTGTTCGGTTTTTACATTGCATTCAGTCCGTACCGCACAGTAAACACGGTTCATCTCAGTTATAAGAAGCAGTCAGTTTATGCTGTATAAGGAAATAACCACTGGTTTTTCTCACGTCCACACAAAACACATAAATACAGTGTGTTGACAGGACGTAGAATTTGCGATTGTTAAACTGGTGGTACAAATAGTGACCACTGGACTGTAAAGGAGTAAATCTAAGTTATAAACCAAATACTTCATGCTGTATTCGGAAATAATCGCTGTTTGTACTCAGATCCATATAAAACACATAAATTCACTATGTGAGCAGAACGTAGCATTGTTGCATGTTAAACTGATGGTACGTATAGTGACCACTTGGCTGTAAAGGGTTAAATCTCTTTTATAAAACCCGTCAATTAATGTTATATAGGGAAATAATAGCTGTTTGTTCTTAGAACCACACAAAACGAAAATATAATGTGTGGGAAGAACGTAGAATTGTTGAATGCAAAACTGGTGGTACATATATTGACAACTGAACTTTAAAGTGTAAAATCTCTGTTGTGAAAACAAGTTAGTTGTTGTATAGGGAAATAATCCCTCTTTGTACCCAGATCCATATAAAATACAAATTCCACTATGTGAACAGAGCGTAGTATTTGTGAATATTTTTCAGGTGGTACGTATAGTGAACACTGGTCTGTAAAGTGTAAAATCTCTGTTATAAAATCCAGTCAGTTAATGGTGTGAAGAAAAATAATCGCTGTTTTTCTCGGATCCACACAACACATAATTAATATCTGTGTGTCGAACGTAGAATTTGTGTATATAAAATTGGTGGTACATATAGTGAGCACTGGGTTTAAAAGGGTAAGTTCTTCACAGAATTACCTATTTTGTTCAAAATGCTTACTTTTGTATTCAACATGAAATGCCAGTTACATTTGATTCTCATTACATTTTTTACAGTTTTAAATTAATTGATTGTTAATTCAACAGCACATAAAATTTCAGTTTTTTGTGTATCAAGTGGTGCAATGGTTAATGAGTAATTGATGGAAAAGATTGTTATTGTGGTTTAAATTGAGGTACCTTCCTGATTTTACCTGGAGGAAAATGTTTGAAAAGTATGTTGAACTGAAATTTATATGTCATGTATCTTTTACAGCAAAAATGGAAGTTCTGCCGGAGTTGCAGTGGCATCTATTGGTTTTGCATTTGTAAATTCTGTAAACAAATTTTATCATTAAGTGTAAGCATTTTGGTCGGTGTGCATGTCCACTTATACAATCATAAAACGTCTACATAGGATACACAATAAATATCAGCAGTTCCTCATAATGCTATGTACTGTTATTTACAGTTTTTTGCCATTTACTGTATAACAAACGGTACGCTGTCTGTGTTTCTGTTCCTACTGATAAGTGTTTAATTATGTGAACGAAGGAATGTATTTTCACAAAAATTTTAATGAACATCGTGTGTTAGAGGTCATATGATTGGACTGTGAGTTGGGTGACCATTTATGTGTTGTATACACCTACTGCCCTGTCTCTGTACGAAATTTCTTCATTGGTAATATATTGGCTGGAGCGTGATGCTGATTCACAATTCATGGATGTATTTCCACTCTTCCATATAATTTTGTAACATGTGCATTTGGGCCCAAGGACAGTTTTAAATTTACCAGCAATAACACAACGTGACATTTGTGTAAAGTTCAGAAATGCAGATGACACTGGTAGAATGTAATGTAGAGGTTTGGAATTGGATACGGAAACATCTACAAGAAAAGAGTAGCTGTTATTAAAGCAAACCTTTTTGGTTGCATTTGGGGTGTAAAATGTGTGGAAAGTGTAACATTTAATTTGTTATTTGTAATTTATAATTTGTACACTGGATGGGAAGTGCTGCCAAATTCCATTAATCTGATTGTTATGGGACCGTACAGGTGTCGAATTATCAAATTTTGCAAATTATCAGACAGTAACTGTACTAACGTCTCTCGTAACAAGTAACTTTTCGTTCTGCACCTATACTTTGTCTGCACAACTAATCACAGCAGTATTACATTTGGATATTTCCTTCATCTGCTGATTCAGGGTCGTCAGGTTCTGTGTCTGCTGGAGTCTTCAGAGTAGATGCAGTTGACGTGGTAGGAAACAAGCGGTCAGCAGTTACCGCAACGGTTGATGTACAGATATTGTCTGAGGGCTTTTCGAACATGTCCCTGAAATCTGCCTGTTCCACTGACAACTTTTTCCTCGGTAAAAGCCAAAACTTCCAGTTTTGGGACAACTCTGCTCAAGTGCCCGTGTACCAGGATTTCTGAGCTGTAAGATGTCAGATTAAAGGTATTTTGCTGCAGTATTTTCTCAAAAGTGACACTAAATGTTAGAGAGTACATGGTATCAGAAACCCTGAAGACCACAAAATAAAAAATTATTTTCAGTAATTTTAAACTAAATAATGAGGAGCTTAATGATGTGTACTGCTCACCAAATATTGTGCGGGTGATCATATAAAGAACAATGAGATGGGCGGAACATGTAGTATGTATGGGGAGAGGAGAGTTACATACAGGTTTTTGGTTGGGAATCCTGAAAGAAAGAGACCACGTTGAAGACCCAGACTTAGATGAGGAAATAATGTTAAGAAGGATCTTCAGGAAGTGCGATTTGCGCGGGGGGAATGGACTGGATTGTTCTGACTTAGGTCAGGGACACGTGGCGGGCACTTGTCAATGCGGTATTGACATTTCGAGTTCAATAAAATAGGGGTGTTTTGACTATCTGAGCTCCGGTTAGCTTCTCAAGAAGGACTGTGCTGCAGCATGAAGTTAGTAAGTAAGAAAGTAAGTAATTTTACTAGTTGTCTTTTATGAGGGTTTATTTCTGTATTTATTAGCAATCAGAAATAAAAACAATCTTTAAGCTAATGTGATGATATATTGCATTGTAGCGGTAGGGTGTTCATCCAGCAATATCACCTCAGGCGCCTTGAAAGTCAAAGGGCCAGCAACGTTTTAGTCTTCTATTGTTTACAGGTTGTACTAGTGGTTGTATTAATGGGTTGGGTTGGGCTTCCAGTTTGATGTGACGTTTATTGATTCTTTCATGGATTACGTCACTTATATAAGGAACGTTGAAACTGTGTGGAGCGTATGATTTGTTACATACCGGGGTGCATTTGCTATGGCTCTGAGATGTAAATTCGATTATCAGCAAGAAATCGTAAGCAGTGAGATTTGAGGCTATTTCTCTTAAAAATGGTAACCTGTCGGCTGTTTAATTCTACAATTTGCGATGATCAACTGGTTCTTCAACCTCAACTCATACTTTACGAAGAACACAGTCTGTGTCTCTCAATTATAAGAAACAATAATTCCCATCGACCATAATCGTTCTCGGGTTTTCATGTAAAGTATCATTTTGTTCTCCATTTTTAACCAAAAAAATTTGGCGGTACAGTGAACAGGAAATATCGCGGGACCATCCTGTTAGGAATATCTGTAAAACAGGCGTACCGACAGGCATGACAAATGAAATCTTCGCAGTTGGTTTCAGAACGCGCATAATGGACACTTTATTAAACAAAGAAAAAAGTGGCTTAGAACAGAAAAGGGCGATTTACTACAGCAAATTTGTTGTTCTACATCATTTTTAGTATCATAAATATTAGTAGTAGTCGAAGTAGCAGGAGCACTAGCAGTAGCAGTAGCAGTAGCAGTAGCAGTCGCAGTCGCAGTCGCAGTAGCAGTAGCAGTAGCAGTAGCAGCAGTGTATTTTAATTCTTTAAAGAATCACTGATATTGTTGCACTGTGGGAACAACTTGTCAGGCACATTGCACATGTTAGCATAATCACGTGTGCATACTTTATAAACAATATTCTGTACATAATATATAGATATCTATATACAATTTACCTGCCTATCAAACTTTACATAACTCTTTCATTCTTCCATTACCATGGTAATTGAAAACTTAAACAAATTTTGTACTTTCGACATCTTGATTTTCCCCACTCTATATATATATATATATATATATACACACAAATATATAAACTTCATGACTTTTTACATTTCTGCACAGTCCAGTAGCGTGTTCTACTGGACTGTGCAGAAATGTAAAAAGACTGCAATTAAGAAATTGAAAACTTAAACAAAATTTGTACTTTCGACATCTTGATTTTCCCACTCTCTATATATATACAAATATATAAACTTCATGACTTTTACATTTCTGCACAGTCCAGTAGCACATCGTATACAGACTGCAAGTAAGAATCTCTCAGATCTCAAAATTTCGCATTCCCCCCACATTGTTCAAAATGTGTGTAGGAAATTGAAACCTAATTCGTCGCGGTGCCACCCAAGGTCATCATAATGTTCACATCGGATATATAACAACCCTTTATATGGTTCAGAATTATAAGCGCTACAGACAGACACACGAGGAAACAGGAACAGCATGGTGATGTTAAAATTGTGGATTTTAGAAGGTTTTCCTTTCTATATAGCACATCCTTATGCTGATTACAAAGTTGTACTTTGTGTGTGTGTGTGTGTGTCCGCTGGCTTCATCTGTTTAGCCAGCTGATCGAATGTCACTATATATGACGTCACACATTTGAAGGCCACCACAGCACCGTAGGTTTCAGTTCCCTACCCGTAGTAACAACAACATGGAGGCACGCGAATTTCTGAAGCAGTAGCAACACAAGCCTCACTTACAATTAATTAATGGTTATGGGCCTTGGAATTTTGTACATTGTGTATAGTCATGTGTGTCTGAGGTACAGGGTGAGGGAAAAGTTACTGTTCAACTTGCGGTGTTTGGGTTTGGGTTAGAATGTGAGTTTCAGTGAAAGGATCTAGTGATAAACTGGCATTGAGTGTGTAGAGTGTAACTGCTGGTACTGTGTAACTGAGGACACGTGTGTCACATATAGTGTTTGATGTGTTATGAAATGTTGTGTTTCTACTCATTATTGAATGCACTTCAATGATATAAATTAACCGTATCGAATGAAATGGAAATTGTTTAATGTGTAAAGCTAACTGCACTGTCAGTAAGCTACAGTAAACTGGATAGGTTTCAGAAACATTTCACACACAATTTCGTAACAGAAACGATATTTAACTTTTGATTCAGTTTCCACAGTGTGTCAGTTATCTTTGTAACATCCACTCGTTTCTTATCACATTCGAAAGGCGACACTGCGCTTGCAGCCAATAGCGTAAATATGAAGGATCTAATCTCTTGATGTGACTGCTATGTGTATATATATATATTCCAAACAAAATAACATTTGGGTGTGTATCCTAATGCTGTGAACTCGTAACACTCTGCTTTGTGGCAGTTGCGTGAAATTATATGTTCGATCTAACAACATGGCTTAAAGTATACGTAGTGATACATGTAATTTAAAATAGCCAGGTGTACTGCACTTCAGAAGACACCAGGTGGACAGTTTGTTAGCTGTTATGCAGCTGAACATGTAGCGGCAGCTTGGGTGTAATTACTGTAAGTACAGTTCAGTTGCCGACTGTAGATTTTGTACAGTATTTGTATAGTAAATGTGCTGTGCTGTTGTTCAAGTGAACATGTAGCGG
>JGI20166J26741_12017806_pt1 | contig 19177 bp, 6 predicted proteins | sample TergutCu122P5_FD_26741 | JGI IMG/M metagenome (IMG submission 26741)
TCCTGAGGATGAGCAACGTGCTGCTCGAAACATGTTTAGGAGCGCAGTGTAACATACATACTGTTGAAAAATAAAAGAATTGTTCATTAAGTTGGTAATTTGAAAAAGTCTATACTATGATACACGGTTAGATAAACATCAGGTTAGCCTGTTATATTCCGTTTCAGGTTTTTGTTACATATATGCGAAAGCTAAATATAATCACAATAACGATTATTTAAATATGTTCCTCTTCATGTTCTTCAAGCTTTGTAAATTTTACGATACCAGAAAATATTCTTGTATGTTGTATTTGTTAGTAACAAATGAGCTGGAAAAGTGAACTGCTACGACTTTGAAGTTATACATTTTTAAACGTACAGTACTAATAAGATGACTAACAAGATTAAATATGAGTTACGTCCTTGTGTGTATGCATTCCTTATAAAGATATTTTATCTCTGACGATTAATAAATTAAATTACCCCATGGAACAGAGTCCTTCCTGAGAAGTTAACAGGTCGTCAGTTAGTCAAGAAAGTCTGTGAATTTTGTGAAACACGAAGGTTCGATACCCATTCATAAAAGTTCGCCACCTATCCTTATCCTGAGTCCGTGTCCAATGTTTGCGTTGTACCACAGAATCGTTCTAAGTCCGAGAACTTGTGAAATGTTCTGTAACCTCGTAAGTTTTTCAGGTGAAAAGTTGTTAGCACCTCACCCACAAACCAACCTGACATATCCCCTCTTGGCAGCCGTCGGCGACGGCTGAATAAATATATTCGCAGCTATCCTGGAAGGTGTCGCTCCAACCGCGAAATGAAGACGCGCCATGTTGAGGTAATATGGACCTAATTTCTCTTTGATAATAAACATCAAAATAAATATCATATTTTCTCCATAATTGCGATAATAAAAGGCATATTAAACACAAATGACAAAATATTTAAAATTCAAAAAAATCCTCTTTGAAAAACACGCTGTTAAATTATAGTGTGGTAATATTTAAGAATTTTCCATGTTAAAAATACTGTACTTTCAGAAAATTACAGTCATCGACTAATTGTTACACAAACATTTGTGTTGGCCAGATAAACGTTTTGTAAGTTTGAAATAAATATCTATGTTTAATATCCAGTGAAGTGTATTATACTTTTCATCTAAGTTATTTAAACGTATGAACTAACTAGTGATACACAATTCTACAGCGTCACAAAAGATGTCAGGGACTCAGTGGTTACTGAATTTGGTACTTCTATTTATTTGGGAAGTAAAACAAATCCTGAAGGAACAAGATGGGAAATAAAATATTCCTAACGATGAATCATTTATGAAATAGATGAAAGAGTGGACCAAATAAATGCACAACTTTAATCCATAAAATTTATTTTTCAAAAATTTAATATTTCATGCCGAATAATGTGCCAAAAAAGAGTAACATAGAAAATTTTAAATAATGAATATTACTTGTTTGAAGCATTGAGGCAAACACAAGGAAGTTTAAAACTATAAATAAATATTTCCTAAAACATATAAGACATATTTCTAACTTTCACAAGGTTAAAAAAGGTACAATAAAAGGTTTTGCCATTTACAGTGAAGATGCAAGACAGCAATGCGGGTAAAGGCACTAGAATTAATTTAAAATGAATCAGAACTATAAGATATCCAAATAATGATTGAGTCTGGTAGAAGAAAAGAATATCAGGAAAGGATAAAGAGGTTGCGAAGTAGCGACAAGGAAATATTGTACAAAGTTGGAAAAAATAGAAGATTTTTCTTTCATCGACGCATCTGAGACGAAAACGATAATTGAAGAAGAAAGAAAAATAAAAGAAAATAGATAATATATCAGCACTCAAACTTCCGTAACCTTTTTATCTTTTCTTCTTTCCTATAACTTTTCAGTCCTCCAACTTCATCCACGATCCGAAATTGTTCACTTTCATTGGCATTTCGATCCAAACATTATTAAAAACACTCCCAGCATCCCATTACACAGCCGTAAATGTATAGAATTTAAAATCATTAATCACAAAATTTGTATACAGTTTCCGGGCTTCCTTCAAATCTATTTTGTCCTGAACAAATCTAAATAGTTGAATACATAAATATGAATCCATTATTTTGGAGAACCATAATCCATTAGGAGGTTGTCTTGACTTAAGTTCGGGTTGCAAACCTCATTTCGGAAAGTCCTGTACTCAATCATCAGTCACAATAAAGTAATTATTTTAACTGAAAAGATGGTGTAAACTCTAAACAACTGTCTCATATTTAATAGCCTATTTCTGTTAACATTATTTTAGTAGGCTAATTTTTCTTATAATTAAAGCCAACGAGATGCACTATTTCTCAACTTTATTTGATAAAGAACTCTATATGTTTCGGACAGATTTACTGTCCATCATCAGGAGTCTTAATACTGTATTCACAGCAAAAGGTATTTATCATCTGGTTATGTTGACAGTCTGCTAGCGAGGTCAGAATGCCCATCCCGACCTCGCTAGCAGACACGTTGCACGGTCCTCTGAATGTCAAATACACTAATTTTTGTTGCGATTCGTTACCTAATTTCTTAAGTGTTCACACTTTCCTGTGTATTGCGTTTAGAAACATAAGAAGTCACCGCGGGGAGTTTATTAACGCGTCTACACTTAATTTAAAATCGAAGTGACTTCAAGATATTAAGTAGGAAAGAAAAAACTTCTACTACTTTCATAAAAGTCTTCCTTGCGCTTCCAAGTACTATACATTGCACACTTGCTTCTGTCGGCAAGGCTAATACATCATATTCAATTTGTACCGTACGTGAAAACGCAAGAAGACCACTAACTCCGTTATGGTTCAATTTTGAATATATGTATTTTTGGTTGTATCAATACAAACAAACATAAGTAAAATTCCTCCGCAATGTGGCAGATTCCTCCTGAAACATCCTGTATATATACATATTGTGAAGCTAAATCTAGATGTCTGTAACACTAGTGGGTGTAACCGTTTTCGCAGCAGCTTGTGTTCTTGCGACTGTTAATTGTTCTAGGAGGGATGCGACCAGTGCAAATGGTTAATCTGTTAGTCAAATGCTTAAAATCTCTCAAGTGATGATTTTCGGACTCGAATTTTAAATGAATTTACCATCTGTCCTAAGTGTGTTATATGGCCAGCGAACTTTACCCCATTGCGATTACCGACGTCATAATTTTTGAGAGAAATAAAATTATGCAATTTCTCCTGGTGTAATTTTCCACTGTGCTTTTTAATCCATGTTTATTCTTTACGGCTTAAGACAATTCGTAAAAACAAGAAAATTATCAAAGATTTAAGATAACTAAATTAATTTAAATATTTAAGAAAGAGAATAGCGATTTGTGTTAAAGAATAATAATAATAATAATAATAATAATTCAATTTTCACTTATTAGAATACTAGCTTAACATCCCAAAAGCCAATAACAAAACTAGATCAATAAAATGAAAACAAAGGTACACAAATATGCACATGCACAAGTAACATAAGAGTTAAAATAAAAATAATATATATATATATATTTATTTATAATTATACTGGTTTGACGTAATACTTATTCTCACACCATTCCGAGAAATAACATGTAGTTCTTATATACTGGAAGCTCTGTGTCTCAAAACTGAAGTATATAGTTGTAATTTATTTTACTGTTTCATCCTAGCACAGATCATAGTTAAGAAGGAAAAGGGACAGCAATAACGAAACGAGAGAACTCAGGAATAAAGGGCTTGTGAATGAGCTGATGGAGAAATGAGGGAAGGAAAAAGGAGCATGAAAAGATTAAAGAAGGAAAGAAAGAAGGTGAAGGTTATAGGTAACAAATAAATATGCAACTCTCGAATTTTTATGCAACTTTTCACACACATATTTGTGTGCAAATTCTGCTCTTTTATCCTATACATTTGAAATAAACAAAACGCACATGTCCCATTCTCTAATATTTACATGCACATGTTTGTTGCCTTATTTATAGATGTTCATAGCCTGTTACCCTAACAAATACAGAGATTTTTATCGCCGAACATAGCATGGTGGTTTTAACAAACAAAAAACCTCGATCCACCTTCACATCTCGTGACCCAAAGAGTGATATTTCAGCCGTAAAAGACACTTCAGTTTTTTGTTACGAGTACGCCAAGTGACTTGTTACACCTTGCCTTCAAAAAGATGCAGTCGCATAGGTAGAGCTAAAGTAATTTTACTCGTTTATTCCAAGAAGATTCACGTGAACAGTAGACATTACTGTCCTCGGTATATGACGTCATGCAGTCACAATAAACGACGTCACATCCCGAAGAGCTTATCTTTAAATTAACGGTCGTTAGAAACTCAAATCACACATACAGCAGAAAAAGTTTCAATATTCTAATATATTATGCCCAAAAACGTTCGTTGCAACACGTTTTCATGTGACACTTTTCGTTTTAGTTGGTTACATGAAAAAAATTTAAACCTTCATAAAAAAGGTCAAGGTTACAAACCCGATAGTTTCACGTAGGCTGTCTGTTGACCAAGTACACATTTTACAGAAAATGTGGGATATTTTTCTTCAACTTTCGTTCTGAGAGTATTCATGGGGTTATTAGAATAACAGCTCGTGGGTTTTTATAATTTAAGCCAAAAATGCACCCACTTGTATTAGACTTACAGTATTATAGAAGTCAAATTATATTAATTACATAGAAATTGAATTGTAACGCACGGAATTGAAAATTGAGCACTTGTGGTTTGTATTTCCTTCGAGATGTAATAAAACTGCGGAATTCATGAAGGGCTAGAGTTACTTCTTACCGCTAAACAATTATCAGTTTGTCGAAGAGGAATATAACAAAACATTACTGTCTTCTTTCGGTTCAAATATTGGCCTATACACCAGTTTTCGTATAATTAAATATCGTTTCTCATTCCCTAAAGAAAGGTTATGTCAGTACTTTAAATAAAGAACACGTAAATGATTATCTCCTCCTCTCCCGTCCCTTCGCACACACACATGGTTGGTAAATGTTTTCCACTCACTATCATCTAAGTTATTAAGATCATTTTTACATAAGCCGTAGCTAATTAAAAGTAAAAAGCGCCAAGCCCCATATAGTTATAAACATTAGTGTTCTACGAAGTTTGAATCTTAGATTATGTAATGCCTGTCTCATTTGCCTGAATGAGTTATAATGACAGGAAGGATGAATACGGAGACCATACACAAGAAAGCAGTAATGGGCTACAATGCCAGCATTTTCCTTTCTAAACTGAGAATTCTATAAGACCTGTACCAAGAATATATATGGTTTACAAGCGGAGGTTTGAATCCCAGCAGCACCCGAATACAAAAGAGTTACAACCGAGTGGCTGGTACTTGTGACCTTCCGATATAATCGTTTTCTACCGGTGAGGAAATAAGTATCTGCTTAGTGCTTAATATTTCCGATTCTTGCTCAAAGAATTCTTGGTTCGATTCTTACCCAGACCTCGTTTACTGTTGGTTTCGCTTCGTATTCCTCAGTCTGTCCGGGTGGACACTGAACGAAGATGGCCATACCAATTAATCCACTAAAAACTGTAAACAGTGTTACTTTATTTGACACCCTCTAATCCGTGCAGTCAGCACTAGGTTTGTAAGTTAAGAAACGAAACAAGTAATACGCATAAGGAAGTAATATAACTGATAATAAGCCTACTTCAAAAGAAGTATGCAAATGTTAAGATCAATCGTAGATGGAAGAAACAAACTCAAATATCTCGAACAGAATTATCTTGTCACATTAACAGAAGAAGGAAGCTCTAGACCGCACTATGTGGAGGCATTGTTTTGGAGGAGGCTTTGGACCTGTCGTCAGACAGAATACTGAACGAATGAATGAATTAACAGACTAGATCATAATGAATTCCACCAACATGATTTTGTTTTTGGAGTGTTTTATTTTATGTGTACAGATGACACAAACGTGAATAAGGCGCTGCAGCTGATATTTGTCAAAAGATTTCGCAAGGTTCGTGTCCAACAACCCTTTTTCGCGTATTGGTAGATATTAAATATCCAAAGGGTAACACTGAAGTGATGACTAGTAGGAAATCGGCTAATAAAGTACAAAAAACCATTATATCTCTATTATTTCTAGTTTTACGTTTTCGAAGTGATAAAAAAATTTAGTCTGCGGCATTCATTTTGGATTTTTCAAGAATTTTTGCGTTTCTCCCTTCATCTTCAAAAATCTAGTTGTCAAAAGTCTAAACCCTGAAGACGAAGACATATTTTCCACGAAAATTTGGGAAAGGACTGCCCATTGACGCGACGATATATCACAATAGAAGTGCGTCTTTATCAGGCATCTTTCAGAGAATAACCCTTTACACACCGCAACCGGGCGGGTCTTTCGTGTAAAGAGGTACTTGGACTTATTTTATTCCGTACAACTGTTACACACGACCTGTATTTTATCATGTTGAGGGACACTATTTTACCACAATTACAGAGACAGCATGATAATGATGATTTCTCCTTTCAATAAGACGGAGCTCCTCCACACTATGCCGTAATAGTGCGTACAAGTAAGTTTCTTGATGAACAATTACCCAACAGGTGGAGAGGTCGACGAGGGCCAGTGGAATGGCCACCACGATCACCAGACCTCAACCCAATGGACTTCTTCTTTTTGGGTGTTGTCAAAGATAAAGTCTTTTCACGAAAACCACGTACTGTGGATATGATTCGCTGCATAAGAGAATCATGTCAAGAAACTGATGACAATAAAAACTCTGTGCCAAAGTGTGTTTGAGTGTAGCAAGTAGACTACAAGAATGTGTAAATAATGAAGGCCGGCAATTTGAGCATTTACGAGATCGTACCTAAGTGCACTGCGTCATTGCGACATTCTTTTGAGTTAATAAAACTATTGTAATAATCATAACCTGAATGTCTTTTTCCATACGAAAAACTGTAAACCTATTTTGCCCACCCCTGTATATTTCCACAAATTTATAACCTACTTTAAATTCATAGAACCTGTTGTATCAATACGCGAAATATGAGTTCCTGAATAAGACATCTAACACTCACACTAATTTTAGCCCTACCTCTATGAATAAGATTTATACTATTCGGGTGAATTTAAAATACCAACCACATATTCGAACATTTAGTACCGCAATGATCACCAACTGTGTTAATACCATTTATAGTTATCATCGAAACAATCAGTAAGCTAATTCAACCAGGAACACTAGCAGTACGTCTAACTGCAAACATAATTGCAGGACACTTACTGCTAAACTTTTAGAAAATAATGGACCATCAGTAATAACTTCAGTGGCAATCAATGGGTTAGGCGGCAGTAGTTTAGAAAACAGCAAAGTTACCGACAAAATTTTTGAATTATTTTTGTTATTGTTGTTTTTCTGTGTTATTTTATGGTAACGCACCTAAACAGTCCTGACAACACAGAACTGTTTAAGTCCTGAATCTCTCCTGTCAACACGAGACTTGTGAAGTATTTGATATGTTGCCAATAAATAGTGTAAATTAATTCTAATTTGATGTTAATTTGTTGCTATGAAGAAGAGTTATTTAGATGTTTCATTTTTGCAAAAATCGACAAAGTTTAATTTTCTTCCCAGTGTAAGTGGGACTTATATTTGGTACGTCAGAAGCCACATTAAACCTGTAAATTCTAGCGGTTAGTATTCTAACGTTTACCGGCAATTTTAAGTCTAAAAAGTTTGCGCTTTTTCGAAGAGTGTAATTATGTCGTCCGTACATTTCTTACAATAAAGACCGACTACTTCCCTAAGCAGAATTCACCAATTGGTATTTCTAATGGAAGCATACGGAATTAAAAACAGAAGCTTCATACGTAATGCACAAAAACTTAGTCTTCAAAGCCTTTAATTTCGCTGGAAAACTAGTAGCCAAGACCGTCAATAAGAAATTTCGTTAAAATCGAGTGACAACCGTTTCCAGAATATGATTCTGTGAATGGACAGACATATGCCTATTCGGAAAGGCGTCCTTGAATTGTGTTCTGTAAATTCTGTGTAATTAAATTCACACAAATATTGCTGAAGATAAGTAAAATTATATTCCTTATAATACAGGTTTTAGAAAATTTACCTTTCCCGGTAGTTTGAAGATCGCAGATACATTATTCCCTCAACTTTCGTGGATTCGTATTTCGCGATTTTGCAAATTCGCGGAGCGAAACAAGAATAAAATTACACCACTCGGACCCTTCAATAGATATGAATATCAGAGTTTTTTAAAAACTGGGACAGGTCTTCGAGGCATATGGCATGCTATTCAAGGAAATGAAGGGAAGAAAGAAGCAGTACACAACACAACTTTTCTACAGAGAAAAAAAAATTCTAAAAATAGTAAAATACTTCATTTGTGGGCCAATCAATTATTTGCGGATTTCCGCTTTTCGAGCGGTCTTCTAACCACCACGAAAAGAGAGGTTTAAGTGTGAATCTCTTCCCACTATAACTTTTATAAAAATATTAAACGAGCCTCGCGGGAAGAACTCGACACTGCCACCAGCGGAGACCGTTAAAATGTGAGAAGAGAAACTACTGTTTTGAACTAAGTAAAGAAAGAAATATCAACAGAAGAAAATCAAAAACGTCGTATCAATAAATGCCAGATGACATTTGGTTGCCTAAGGGTCACAGTCTATAATATTTAGTAAGTGTGTTCATGCACAGTTTCAACATGAACAATTATGCGTGCAATAAATCCATTCCATTATTCAGTAACTCCATCATTTCGCAGGGTTAGACGAGCGATAACGAAAACGGAACCGCAAAGCACATAAACCAGCAGGATTCTTAAAATTAAGGCCTGTTACATTAAGTGTTTTGAGACACGTATAAGAAATTTGCGTAAGTTTTGTGTCATATAAAGTTACTGTAAAATTAAAAAAATTAGGATTATCTCATTTCCCCTGAGGCAGTTATCTACGTGGCATTTCAGCCATACCTGCGCACAAAATAACACACTGATAAGAGTAAGTAAATATGATCAATAATTTGTATTGACACTTTATGACGTGAAGATAACCTTACCCTTCGAAGATTAAAGACCGATTAACGTCTGCTTAAAGCACGAAAAGATAGATTTAAAGAAGGGAAATCGAACTGTCAACGACGCTACAAAGAGGCTCTGTTACCTAAAAGGAGCAACTAATGGCACTTCGTATTTCAGGTAACTTTACAATATCTGTAATACAAAAAATTGTCGATATGTCAAAATCACTTCGAATTCCTACCCATCATGTTCAGACCTACCGAAAAGATACATTTATTATGACAACAATCATCTCTCCGAAAACTCCAGACCGTCTCTGGTGCCCATCAAACATTCTGTTCATTGGAATGCGGGAGTTCGTGTCACGCGAATAAAACGGAGGAGGCGGCAATCTGACAAGTCATTTGTATGTAGCTCTTAGGTTTCGAATGAATACAGGTATACAACTACTCCCCCGGCATGCCGTAATGGAGTACACAGGAACAAAATGCTTTTCACGTGTGTGGTTATTTACAAAATTCTTTAAAATTTCCACTAATATTACTGAAAGAAAAAATACCTGCTTGCCGATAAGAAACAAGATATATGGCGCGAAATTATACATTTCTGTTTCAAAAGAATAAATTAACTTCTATGTAATTACTAAAATGTACGCATCTGATTGTGTATTCATAACAAATTACGTATGTCACCATTTCCTGAGTCTTGTTACGAGCAATGTGAACTTCAAGACATGAAACAAATGAAGCAAATCCTCCAGTCCAAGAAATCAACTGGTTTTGATATTATGCATCCAATCATGTTCACTCTGTTAATAAATGACATTCTCATGCCATTAAACAGAACTCTTTATTTGTAAGTAAATCTTAACACTATATCGAGCAATAAGTTTCAAATTTTAAAAAGTCACCACCATTTACCTTTTTCTGCTTCTTACCGCAATAAGAAGCAGAAAAACGTGTGTACATAGGAACTACTACATGGGCAGAATATATTGCATTTTCCGCGGTATTAGACGTTACTCAATGTATTTTAACGTAACGGTTTTTAACTCATAATTTATATATCAGGCTCTACTACCTTTTAACTACAATAATTTTAATCCATCAAATTTTATACATTAATAATTTATTGTACTATATAATTACAGTTCGACGAATACACGACGCTGTGTATACAGTTTTGGGCTCCTGATGATGGGCGGAGGAACGGCCTGAAACATGTTGAGTATTTATAGTAATAAATACCATTGTGTAACGTTGCATCTAGTTGGTTATACTTGAATATATTAATGAAGCACGGTCACATTAACGTAAAAAAATTGTATATGTATATATCAAATACTTTAACATTCAGGCATTAGTTTTATTTCTTCATTTCAAATCCGTAGATTAGATACCAGTTCGGTCGCCATGCCTATTGCAACTGAACAGGACCGTGAACTTATCTCTACTTTTGCACAGTTGCTTGTTAACCGTCGATTTGAGCTCTTGTCGTTCACTTGTGTCAAACTTGTGCAGAATGCGGCACTGGGTAACTTTAGTGTGTATCTTTTGCCTGTTGGAAGTTACTGGTAAGTATAAGAATAACTCGTCTACAGTATGTGATAGCTTCTCGTTACCGTAAATGTAGGTGACTTTAAGTTAATAAACTATGAAAAAACAGATTAAGACTCCGTACAATTTACATAGCCGGTTCCAGTGGCCGCGCGGTCTAAGGGTGCTTGTACACACACCGGCTTTTTGCCGGAGTCGGATCCGTCTCCAGTCGTGGAGTTTTTTACACGTACCGACATTACCGCTGCCGGTGGTAAGTTTGATTTTGAACGCTGCACAGGAAAGATGTTTGTACATAGAGATAGGAAGTAAACACTGTGTAGGTTTCGTACAGACTGAGGTACTGAAAACAGTCTTCCGGCACCGAGAGTTTCAGACACGTGTGCAAGTTTCAATGCAGTTACAAAGAAACTGACAAGCCGGCCGCCGGCCCGGCGCCAGGCTTGTCGAATTCAAGTCCGGCACGCTAATTTGCAGGACCGGCAATTCGGCTGGACCGATTGCGTGTGAAAACACCCATTTATTTACATTGCATCCGGCGCCGGAGTCTGACCCGGCTCCGGTTGTGCCGGTGTGTGTGCAAGGCGTAGGTCTGCGGCCGCTCAGCTGCTTAAACTGTGGCCTTGAATCCCACCAGGGGCATGGATGTCTGTTGTGAGTGTTGTGTGTTGTGAGGTAGAGGTCTCTGCCTCAGGCTGATTACTCGTCCACAGAAGTCCTACCGACTGTGGTGTAATGTTGTGTGTTATCTAGAAACCTAGTGAATGAGGAGGTCCTGGCCCAATGGGGGCTGACGCGCCAAAAACAAACACTTTACATATAAACATTCTTGAACATTTTTACGAGCCATTTACCGGACACAACTTAGCATGACAGATATTTCTTCACTGGAAAAAACTATAGTGAACACGAAGGTACAGACTTTCTTGATAATTCTTCGGAGTTTGCGGTTCCAAATCTGACTACTCAATCTTCGTGTTTGGAAAACCCTTTATTCAGTCTTGGGTAGGGAGACGTGTAACGCGACATGATATAATCTAATGTCAACAGCGCCATCATTCATTATTTCTTTGAAATGAGTTTCCACCGCTTCTCACTTCAACTAACAAAACCTCTTTTTGACAGTTACAAACAATATTCAGAACTATAAAACTTCTAATAATGCGAGTAAAGATAGTAATAAAAAACATGCCCTTAATACATATTAAATTTAGGTACATCTTTAGGTGGTCTTTATGGAAGCGTGTTCTCTTATACACAGATTTGCGTCCACGTGACGCAGATTTCTGGCTGCGTGCAGCTTCATTCTTCTGCTTGGTCAGTTAGTGAGAGCAGAAAAGGCTAGAGAGAATTTTATTCATAGTGTGCATCTAATGCTAAAGAATAAGGTGATATAGTAATATGGAAAGAGAGAGAGACATAATAATAATAATAATAATAATAATAATAATAATATATTTTAAGAGGAACTAATAGAACTGATATATTTTCACTGTAAGTCAAGTTGTGATATTAAAATAAAAGATGTAGTGTCACTAGAAGTTAAGACCGCCGTTAGATCCTATTCTAAGGCAAGTTCATTAAATTACAACGTGAAAACACACAACTGTAACAGAAGCAGAAATACTTACTAGATGACTGGGAAGTGAAAGCAGACAAAACACATTCAAACACGTTACTTACTCTCACCTCAACGCTGCATAAAATCGCAACAAAAAGTTTATTGAATCATTTGACATTCTTCCAAATTAAAATGCATATAAAGGAAGGTAATAACTATAACTTCCATTTACTAAAATCGTAAGGCAATCTTAAATTACTAAGGATGCTTCGTATCACACAGTTTAAAATTTCCCTTTTTTTTTCCTATATATATATATTTTAATATGAATTTATTCTGTCCCCTGTTATTCTGTAAATTAGTAAAACTTGACTATCAACCCAAGGGAAAAATTTAATTTCAGGCTGTTAGAAAACAGATTGATAAGAATAATATTTCCACCTAAGGGGGTAATAAAAGGAAAGTATAGAAAAATGTAGATTTGGGAATTTCACTGAATAGTAATTATGGGTATTAAACAAGGTTTTTATACGGGCGTACTAAGGAGGGCGCGAATAGGAAGAGAGAGTGATGTAAGTACTTAAGGAGACTGATGTTTTGGAGATGTAGGGAAAGGTGATAGTTACATGCAGTACGAGGATGTGAACTGGGTTTGTCTGTCCTGCAAGAGTGTCTAGTGGGTGCACCTTATGAAAACAGTAATGTTTCTTCGGGCTGCAACAATACGGCTCTTTATTTAATAGGTCAAACAAATTGTTCGAGAAATCAAGCTTCGTAAATTATTCAAATGTTTTCCGGCACATATTTAGTACTCCAAGCGAAGACCTTCCCGACACACATCCTGTATATGTTTCTTTCAACAGACAGAATTATGCTGCAGAATTATGGTACTCAAATTTGTAGATGAGATGAAAATACTTTTGAATTGATTAGAAAATATTTATGGAACAGGAATTAATCAGAAATACAAATGAAGTATTCAATTTCATTTTCTAGAGCCCCGGAATAAATCACGTTTCCCGGAAGAACATCCACTTTAAGTAAGAGGGAAAATTAATAGCTTGTAGATTACTCGCCGTGATCTTACATTTCTTTCGCGCAATTTAAGATCTCTATTTACAGCGGAAATGTGGCATTCAGACGTGCCTTCGGAACAGTTTTCTAATGATTATTCATATTTCTCATCTATCTTATTTTTTGATGCGTTCACATCCGTGCGGATCTATCATTACGTATGCTCTGTCCATCCGTCCGTCCATACATCAATACGAATGTAATTCGAGAAACGTTTTGAAAGGAATTTCATAAACTACGGTACTGATGGTGGCTTCAGTTAAGATTACGGACTTGCATTTTATTTAAAATCTCGGAATCTTATATCCCAGGGTACGTGAAGAATTCGGTGTCTTACAGTCTGTGCAGCGCACTCTGACTCATTTCACGCGAGGAAGAAAAAGGCCTTGATACAATAAAAAAGGTTTTTAGACATAAATACAATGTAAATAACAGTCAAAACACAACTAAGTTTATTTTAACTGCTGATATACAATATAGCAACTATAACAGCTACACGTTTCGGCCCTTTCTAGTGGCCAACGTCAGGCTGTAAATTCCTAGTCTTAAGAGTTTATTATGTACCTTATGTCATCTATATGACATAAGGTACATAATAAACTCTTGAGACTAGGAATATACAGCCTGACGATGGCCACTAGAAAGGACCGAAACATGTAGCTGTTATAGTTGCTATATTGTGTACCAACAGTAGCAATAAACTTAGTTGTGTTTTGACTATTATTTATATTGTATTTATGTTTAAACACACAACGGAAATTTCTCACCTCAAAGGTTTTTAAAAGTGTTTTTAAAGCTTCTTACTTTATTGCTCAACTATTGTACTAAAATAAAACACAATTATTCACTTTTGTCACTCAGTATGTTACGTTTCCTCCTTATTATAGCAGCAGTCCCACAGCCGTCTAATATCAAACGAGGTTTTTTGCTAGGGCGAAGGAAATTTTTAGAGTACGTGTTGCACAAAACGTGGGAAGAAGAAACGAGGCATTCGCATGTAAATCTGTTTTTCTTGGAAAAAAAAAATACTCTATGTGCAAGAGGGCATCAAATATCAACATTCACAGCCTAACATCTACAGGCAATAACTCAAAATTGGGTCAGAAATATTTAGCCATACGCGCACTTCCCAACCCACGCATTTCTATTTCTTACACATGTAACGCAATTCCTTAGCGGGTGAAATTTATTATCACAAAAGAATTGCTTACCCACGCAAAATTATATTAACGATTTAATTATTTATTTACGTAGAGATTTTATGATTCAAACATTTGTAAAACAAGAATGCAACTTGTGAAACTATAGGGAATTACATGGTATTTGTTACTCCTAAGAAATCTTTGACTATAATTTCGTGGAACAAAAATGAACGGTAATTTAGTACCCTTCAAACTGCCCTTTCTACCTTCAATATCTCTCAAGTGGTAGAACTGCTTCACGAAAGACGTTCGGGACATAGAATTCAGGGACAATAAAAATTCATTTGTTCGGACTAAATGTTTCTAAATAAATTCCGTATTTAAGTTTCTACACGTACTTGATAGGTTATGGATCTATATTGAGGCCATGTGGTACCAGTAGGTTTATATATCTGAAGGGACCCGAGCAGAAGTAGACACACGTTCGGTTCGGCAGATGGAATAATATTCGGCAGATTTCGGCCCAGATATCTGTTCAGCGGCAGGTGCCAATATTATCCCTATCACCGCACACTGATATTTATTTATGTTTTTTTTTAAATAACTCAAGCTTCTGGATCTGGGATGGTTTAGTCGGTATAGAGGCTAGAGATCGGGCTGCATAACTAATAATCGAGTTCTGATCCCGGCAGAAGAGAGAGGCTTTCGCTCTTCTTCAAATCTTCAAGTCCACATCTGTGACCCAAAGAACTGTGTTCCCAACTGGTAACGGGAGATCTATTTCCGGGGTTAAGGGGCCTGGGATCTTCATCTGGCTACTTTTCTCGACAACTCTATTGAAGTTGTTAAGGAGAAGAGGAACCAAACTCTGACTCCCACTTACAGTATAGGCACGCACAAGAACAGCGTATAAAAAACCTCGGAATATATAGGTCGATTATAAAAGAAGTATATAGTTCCATATATTCTATGAAAGAGTACAAATACATGTACAGTTAATCACTCCGTAACATTTGATAGACAAATTCTGAACGTTACGGTTTTAGTGAATCAACACCGGAAATTATCAGGAAAGTACCTCCCGTTCTTCAAGGAATCATATTCTGTGAAAATGGCTTTGGGTACAGGAAAAATGTATTTTTTTGTTATGTAGTTTGAGTAAGCAAGATCTGCGAGTTTTGTGGGCGTTGTAGAAAGTACCCACCGCACAACAACGCAATTTACAGCCGTTGTAAACTGTTTCAGAAGAAACGTTATATCTGCATGTTGAAGATTTGAGGTCGCTCACGAATAATAAATGAAGCGGCAAATAATGTGAGGAAGACGTCTCACAGAAGTCAGATAAATTTAACTGAAGGATGTAGCCTTAAGTTAATCGGGCGTATTCTTCGTCAGCGCTTACTTTTGAAATCTCACAAGCTGCATCAGCTGGTTAGTCACCTAATTTTATTGACTGACTGGCTTATGTCACTTCTTCAAGAAGGTTCCTCTGATTTCACATCCTAGAAAGGCGGTGTTCTTGCTCAGATTCTTAGAAAGACAGAATAACTTCTGAAAACAGACTATCTCAGCGATGGATGTGACTTGGCACCGAAGAAAATGACACTGATTATTCCTGGCCACCCAGGTCACCGGAAATACTCTCAAGTGACTTAGGTTTATGTAACTATGTGAAGGATTAATTTTTGTGCCAAAACTGCCAAAAGACCTTCCGCAACTGTAAAACAGGATCCTTGAAGCAGTGACATCCCTTACCAGGATCATACTGGTAAATGTCTTGGAAGACGTGGAATAAGGAATTTTTGTCTGTCGTGTAATTTGTTGGCCTCAATGTGTACAACAAATGCCAAACTTCATGAGACTGCCTATCGACATGTTACGTCACATGCCATTTTAAAATTGTATGTATTTTTAAAGCGTTTACTTCTTTATGAATTGTCGTGTAATAAAATACCGACTGAAAAACTAAGGGCAATTAAATTGAAGGACTAAAGTGAAAAATTAGATTTTCCAGAAAACCAGTCCTGTGTAACGCAAAGTGGGGAACTGCGATCATTGATAATTCCGCACACTGCCCTTGCTCGAAAATGGAAAGAGACGGAGAAGCTTCAGGTGTGCAGGATTGTAGCATCAAAATCCCTGAAGCCACATGTTAAATGAGGTGATGCACTGGAAGTAAGTGGAGTAGTTTGTTGAGGTTTATTGTTTTACTCCACTTTCTAACGAGAACTAGACTTAAAATAGGATTCCATAAGATGAGAATACTTTCGGACCAACAGAGAAACTATTAATTTCCCAAGAAGGATTCTGTTCCATGAATTTATTTAGTTGTTTGGTTGGTTGGTTGGTTGATTGGTTAGTTATTATTTAATTAGGTAGTTAGTTAGTTAGTTGGTTAGTTAGTTAGATAGTTAGTTAGTTAGTTAGTTAGGTAGTTGTTAGTCAGTCAGTCAGTTACATATATTTGCATGCCCGTGATTTCTTCTTTTTCCCATTTATCCTCCTTTATGAATCTCGTGCGCAGACTGCCACTGTTATGATTGTGTTTCCGGTAGCTGTACACACATTGGATGACCCAAATCCAGAAACTGAAACAACTGTACACACATTGGATGACCCAAGTCCAGAAACTGAAACAACTGTACACACATTGGATGACCCAAGTCCAGAAACTGAAACAACGGCATCTATACCGCTGTTAAGGAAGGGACCAAGGATTATCGGAGGGAGACCAGCGTTTTTGGGACAGTTTCCTTACCAGGTACTGCTCTTACTTTCCCATCAGACCTACAGGTAATGCATATGGCCTACCAAAACGGCTGCTTAATCTGAGTAGTATATTACACCACCCGCCTCTAGAACAGGTGTGGTTGCATTTGATGTCAATTTGTGTTGTGCTGACTAATAAGAAACCGAGGGTTTAGCCGATTCCCAATTAAAGTGTCCCTTCCGAACTTTTGCAAGCACACTGACGCTCTACAATCTGAACCACTGACAGCGCCTTTAAACAAACTACAGATAAATCAGTAGAAACACAGAGAACTGAAGGCCTTGAACAGCTTTTGGTTATTTACAATTATATACAATTATATTAGTACTTTCCGAAGTATGTGTGCTGTGCCCATTATGCCTGTTCTTTGTAGTTTCTTAATTTGATGCTTTACTGATCTGTTGTTAAAGTATTTTCTGAATTACTTTGAAAAGGTTCTACTTTCCCACATTATTACTGGAATTACTTCTGTTTTTACATTCCACATGTATTGTATTCCTGTTGTAAAGTCTGCATATTTTAGTATCTTGTCATTTTCTTTCTTGATCATATTTTTATCCTGAAATTGCAACATCCATTAACATATATGTTCTTTTCCATTTTTACGGGTTATGATGTCTGGTTTATAGTCGGAAATGGTTCTGCCGATTTGCACTTTTTCATGTTATAATATTATTACCTTAGTTTCCGGAATTGTTTCCAGTAATAATCATTATTAGTAAAACTGGAACAGACTTTACGGTAGTTGAATATTTTATGTGATGTAGGGATTTACTGATTTAGGTAAAGCGTGATAGTTAAATTTCTCGTAAATCCTATGTTTTTATGACTTTTTAGTGTTGTATGTATTTTTTATGTAAGTGATTTTTGTAATAATTTCTTGCCAGTTCTGTAACCGGGTTCTTCGTTTTTTAATACATGAGAATTTCATGATATTATTATTATTATTTTATATGGAATGTAAGGACTATCCACTTTTTATAGAAAATGTTCCTTTGTCAAAATATTTACAAAAGCCTTTCTCATATGACATATTCGTGAAGAACACCAACCTAAAATAATTGGAAATGTGCTATAAAATTACTGGAATGTACTTAATAGTGTAGTTGGTCAAGTATGAAACAGACACTAAAAATTCTTATTACTTTGAAGGCTCTTTGGACATTTATTTCGCCTGGTTTTTGTGTTAAAATGTATTCTTAGTTATTAACATATAAAGTGAGTTGTGAGTTAATACGTATAAAGATTAACAAGAACAGTAAACGATAGATAAGTGAATGTTAGTCAACGGATCATTATTAGCGTTCTAATAATGTTCTGCGGAAAATTGTATTTTAAATCGGTTAATGGAAGAAAATATACAAATTTCTTATTATCTTCGTCAACTTAGAATAGTCTGAATATAGTTCTAAAAATCTTTAAAGAGCGTTATTTTAATAATGACATCATAATCTAAATAATAGTGATGTTATGTGAAAGAAAAAATAATTAGAAATAATTATTATGGCTAACGAGCAATGAAGATGGAGCATGATAAAGAATGTAATATAAATAGGTGAGATGAGGATAGAGGAAATGAGCCTCTTCTCTTGGTTGATGAACTTCAAGTAAGCTAGTATGAAACATACACCTTTCGAAATGTAATATAGGTGAAAGGCAAATGCCAGGGTAAATCTAACCAAGACGGGGCACGGCCCGCACTCTCCCACATTGTTGTGTTGTTCTGTGCATTGTTTGTTTTGTGTCGTTCTGTGTATTGTTTTTGTGTAAATGTGTACTGTACAACAGCCACCTTGTGACAACCCAATTGCAGTTAATAAATATATCATATAAAATGTTATGTGGCACGTATGGGGGAAGGGAGAGGGGTGCACAGGGTTCTGGTGGGGAAACCTGGAGGAAAGAGACCACTGGGGAGGCCCAGACGCAGATGGGAGGATAATAATACGATGGATCTTCAGGAAGTGGGAGGGGGTTGCGAGGACTGGATGGAGTTGGCTCAGGATAGGGACAGGTGGCGGGCACTTGTGGATACGGTGATGAACCTT
>JGI20166J26741_12018917_pt1 | contig 19170 bp, 13 predicted proteins | sample TergutCu122P5_FD_26741 | JGI IMG/M metagenome (IMG submission 26741)
CACGAAATAAGAAAATGGAAGGCTAACTGGATTGGTCACATCTTACGTAGAAACTGCCTTCTAAAACAAGTTATCGAAGGAAAGATAAAGGGGGAGATGGCAGTGGCAACAAGACGAGGAAGAAGACGTAAGAAGCTACTGGATGACCTTATGGACAGGAGAGGATATTCTCATTTCAAGGAGGAGGCTCTGGATCGCACTATGTGGAGGCATCGTTTTGGAGGAGGCTTTGGACCTGTCGTCAGACAGAATACTGAAAGAATGAATGAAACATTGGGTTGAGGATTGCCACCATATCGTGTTTGGTTGTCCCCCATGTGTTCTTAAAGAATTCCTGTCATACCAAATCGCTGCCTGGCGCTTTGTGTACTTTCCTTTCCTCACCGCGAGGTGCTGTTCCTCCATGGTGATGGGTGCTTCTAGGGAGTCCTTCAACTCTGTGGGTAATGTCTTGTTTCCGGTTCCGGCCATATGTTTGACACTCCCTTCATCCACTGCTATATCAGCATACTTGTGCCGCATGAATGTTGTGAATGTGCGTATTATGTCCGTTGTTGTTGTTTTATGCAGCTTCCCATGGCTATCTTGCACTCTATGGATCATCTTGGATTTTTGACGCCTCCGCCTTTTGAGTATATGATAAAGGGTTGGTTCCTCGCCCGCGAGTCTATCGTGTTCGCCGTTGTCTAAAAACACACGCCGTTGTTCCATGCTGTGAAGCCGCAATATTCTGGCCTTCAACCGCTTAAGTGTTGCGACCTTTGTGCCGTGTGAGTGCGTGTTTTTTAGGATGTCATATATGGCTTCGTAATAGAAGTTTTCCACAGCCAGGTGATCTCGCCGACGTTCCGATCCTTCTTGGATGAAGAGGAACCGAATCATCCTTTTAACCTAGCGCTCCCACCACGTTAGTGTGTCAGGGTAGTAATTCATTTGTCGCTGCCATTTTGCCCAGTATGTTCTTAGTTTATTCTGGAAGGTTGACTCACCCAGGAATGAGACATTCATTCTCCAATAGCCTCTTTCCCGTCTTGCGAGAGGCACTTCTATGGACAGGCGCAGGATTACCGCCAAATGATCAGTGAAAGCGGCGGCCACTGTTGCCACGCCTTGTTTCCGAATTATTAGGTTCTCCGTAACATATATTCGGTCAATTCTTGAAGCCCCTGTGGGGGTGTAATGTGTGTAGACATTCCGGGGCTGGGTTGCTTCCCATACATCGAAGAGTTTCATCCATGAACGACGCTGGCAAGGGCCGTACTATAATTGCGCTGGGCCGTGCATTCTGAGTTGGAAAGTACGAAGTTGAAGTCGCTGGCTAAAATCATGTCCGTGTGTGTGTCTGGTAGCAGGTAGGAAGGTCGTAGTTATAAAAAGTCTGGCCGTCCTGGACGGTTCATAGATGTTGATGAGCCACAGTCCATCATACATCGCGGCTATTCCTCTGCCGGAGGGTAGCCGCTTGACGTTGTTGAGGGCCATCCCTTCCTTCGCCAGCATGGCTGTTCCCCGTTTTCTGTCCCCTCATTTATGTAGACGGTATACCTACTTAGGATGTTCAGGTGGGAGGTGCGTAACTTCTTGTAAGAAAGCAAGGTCTATCTCCTGTATCCTCAGGAATTCCTCCAGCATCCCTAGACGTGTTTATAACGCTAGTCCCTTTATGTTGAGTGTTGTATCTCTATAAATGTGAGGCATGGAGTGCGTGGACGGCCTGAAGATAGTGGGGTTTTATATTCTCTGCGTCGGGATGTTTCGTTTTTGCTTCGCGTCCGTTCGCAGGGTGGGCCCCTTTCTCTCTCTCTGCCCGCAGTTTCTTGGTACGTTTTGGGCTGATCGAATGGGGTCCTGTTGATATCACATCATCCTGGGAGGGGGTGCACTTCCCATCCATCCGGTGTCTTGTCCATGTTTGCTCCTAATCTGTCCTTGTCCCACCCTATTTATTCGTGTGCATCTTCATCCTGTACGCTTGTTGAGGGGATGGAAGGCTCTGGCGCGGCGTGAATGTCTCTCGGATCTTCTTCACTGCCCAACGGGATGTCGACCTCCACCATCACAGTCTCTGGGGATGTTTCTGTTTGTTGCCTCTGTATGTTGCTATCCGGGGTTGGTGGTCGCCCATTTGCTGCGGGTTGATCCATCGTCTCTGATGTCTGTGTCCGTTCCTCCCTGGCGATATGTCCTTGTGGTGTTTCTTGTTGGTTGTCACTCGAGTTGGCCTGGGTGTCAAATTGGACTCATTCCTCCATTTCAGACATCTGCATCGCTGTGTCTTGTGACACTATGTCTGCGCATGATGCTGTGGTCTGTGGGCGTGCTGAGCCGCCCGCCTTCCTCCGGTATGGGCCATCCTGATATTGATGTCCGACCCCGTTGCACCAGTAACACTTTGGCGGCTGCCCTTCGTAAGATATTAGGACCCTATTTCCGTCCATAGACATGTAGGATGGAATGTGATATGCCAGGGCTACTGTCACTATCCGTATTCCATTGGAGACGGGGTATCGGTATTTTCGTGACCACGACTCTTCATGTATTTCTTTAACTTCGCCGTATTTCGCGAGCGCTGTCCGAATAACACCGTCGGGTACCTCCGGTGGGAGGTTCACGATCCTAATGCACCTCGTGCCCATTCCCGCTATTTCGATTTGCACTTGGGATAATTCGCCGTAGTCAATTCTGCTTGTCCGTTTGTTGTGCTGAGGAAGGTATGCGGTCTTTCGCTGTCGGCGAATTTTATGTACACGCGTATTCGTGGCCCGTCTATTTGTACCATAGTTGCGTCATGTTCTGGCAGTTGTAATTGCTCATAGATCCATTCGTGGATCTGGTATGTTGAGATGCGCGTACTTACCGGGCCAAAAATACACACGATCGTGTTTTGACGGTCGCTCATGGTTTTGCCCTATTCACTCCACTGGGTTGCCCCACTTCACCACTGTTATGGTATCACAACACTTAAATTTCACCGCACCGATCGCTACGCCGCAGCACAACGCCTCGAAGCAGACTGATGTGATTCGAACCCACAATCTCAGCAGCAGATCGGCCGCAGACCTACGCTTTAGACCACGAGGCCACTGGGACCCGCACAATTTCAGAGATAGAAAGTATTAATTGCCATAGGATAAATTACGCTGATTTAAGAAGCAAACGGATGACAAACGAAACACTAAAAACTACTACAGTTGCAGCCAGTGCGTCTCTCACTAGACGTATCTCTTTCAAACTTCTGCCGTTACAGGTCTGCCCAAATTAAATTTCTCTGACTCTTCTCATTTTATTACTCACAGATCGCAATTTCTCTACTTTGCCCTACCGCTAACTCCAGGTCTAGCCCCATACTCACGCCCTGGAAAATCGGCTAACCACAAGTAAGCAAATATATGAATAAATTGATATTTCGAATGAATGAACATGTCATAGTCCACATCCAACGGACTGCGATATTCAGTGTTCCGCCAGGTTAGAGCATAGTTGATGCACATGATGTGCCTGCAGTTTATTGCGCGAGATGGTACAGCAAGGATAGGCGGTGAAGTGGGTGCAGTTTGCTAACACAGTGTTGCGGTTCATTCTGGAACAAATGTGACCCTATCAGTGGAGCTGGAAGATATTCAGCGGCTTTTCGCATGTGATGCACTAGAAAAAACATATACTCCGAGAATGGAACAAGATTTTCTCGCTCCAGCATCCTTGGATATCAAGTTCATGGTCTCTTAAGATGCAAGGCCACGTAGTGTGGTAGAAGGTACAAACGTTTCGGAGAAACCTGCTACATCTTCTTTTCAAGAAGAAACAAACTTGTTTCTCCGAAATGTCACGTGTCTATAAAACTAAATAGTGTCTGGCCGTACCATGACCCAGGCGGTTGTTGGCCGGCTACGCACCGCGGAGGCCAGGGTTTAGTCCCAGAGCAATCCATTTGTATTTGTGAATGACGTTTCACCAGTTTGTGTTTCTCTCAGTACCGCTGTTTTGTCCTCTTTAAAACGCTCAGTTTTGTGTGCGTGTAGACTACTAAATATTATTTTATACCAGAAAGTTTTGCGAGCTGCATTGTGGCACTCCTGCTGTATAATCTTAACAGTTCACAGCGGTATTCAGTACAATATATTCAGAGGCCGTGACAACCCAAATAAAGTGATCTTACCAAACACATACTGCATTACGCAGCCTTTGGGTCAGGAAATTCCTCACGCTCTAGAAAAACAGAAATAATAATAATTATAATAATAATTATTATTGTTTTTGTTTTTGTTGTTGTTGTTGTTGTTGTTGTTGTTGTTGTTTTCATAGGTTTAGAATAAACGGCAGGCTTATTTTCTAAAGTGAGGACAATGTATCATTTAATGTATAGGTTGCAAAAAATATCCTGCATATTGGACAAAGAGAGAGAGAGAGAGATAGGCGGTCCTTTTTAAGCGTCTTGTTTAACGACGCTGTCAGTTGCTAAGAATGTATAACTTTGGCGATAGAGCAGTTATAGAATATTGAGCATTTTTGGAGTGATAGTGAGAGGGGAAGCTGAAGCACCCAAATAAAAACCCGCCTCAGTGCTTCTATTTCCACCAAAACGCACGTGGAGTGGCTTGGAATCGAACCTATGACTACTCTGCAAAAGGCCAGCGATTAACCTCCTGAGCCGTGGCACAGGCAAAGAAATAGTTTTTTTTTCCTTAAACTTGTTAGATTTCAACATTTCTAAGCAAAAACAAAATGAGTTTTACAAGAGGAATACGAATAGCTTTAACTTTCCTGAAAAGTTTAGAATTCAGCATTAACTGCCATTCTGTGCTTTTATATGGATCATAACATCTAAAGTTAGCGAAAAAAGAAGAACGCAGACAGCATAAATGCGTTTCCTTCGAACAGTCACAAAAGTGATAAATAAGTCAATGAGATTTTATTTTCATTTTTTTGTACAAACCGCCATTTCGCGCAGTTGGTACACATTGTTCCAAAGTCATAGACATTTAAAGGTTTGTGTTGCTTTTATGTTGGTATTACTGATGTTTAAAAGTTTACCTGAGATGAAAAGACTTTGGACTCTTAATTTCTGAGCATTCTATTTCTTTGAACATGTAGTGAAGGAGTGATACGTTGATACCGACGCCAACTTTAACTTGTCACCTGCTACGTTTTGGCAATCATTATTTCAGGTATTCGCGGTGGTTATCATTGTCAGGGAACAGAGCACTTTTCCGTTTTACGACTGTAAAGTATAATGCAAATTTCAAAATTAACCTACTTGGATGATGACATGTACACGTCATTCTCCTAAAAAAATTATCCAAAGCCTTAAGCCTAGGTACACAAATCTAAATACAGAATTTGGCGGTTTAGCCAGGAAGCACCTGGTGGGAGTACTGCCTATTGAGGTATTGTGTAAGAGACAGTATATAAAGATTTTCAGGTCTTCTATCTAACACAAACTGCACAATCCAAAGTTAGTGACTACTAACAGCCCTAAGTAATAATATGGGAGAAGTAACGTCACGGAGATGTGGTTGAACGAATGGGAATAACAGATATTGTTACAATAGCAAAAAAATGTCAGATTAATGTCTATAAAATTTGCATATAGAGCCGAATTCCTTAGCTGTTGTATGAATATAAACCAAAACACAAGAATGATGAGTTTTAACAGAAATATTTCCTATGTTGGTGTAAGTATGAGAGGATAATAAAATCGTATGGGAAATACATGTAATGTTTCATGCATTCCTACATTGGGCATTAAAAAATATCTGTAGTTAGCTACATGCTCTGGCTGCTTTAACCACAAAGGAAATCCTCCGATTCCCATTTTCTAGGAGCCTATGTGGGCTCCAGATTCCATCGTCACGCTATGATGAACAGAAAATCTCTCATCTGACAGGAATAGAACAAGGATCGAACTGGAATCGAAAAAGGATCGAATAGGAATCGAACCATTCACACACAACGCTAGTTGTGTGACTGGCGTAATATATCAAAGCCTATTGTGAATTGTTATTTATACAGTCTAGTTTAGTTTTAATAATAATTCTTTAAAATTAACTCCGATGCGATATATGAAGCTTCAAAATTCGATTAACGCGTTCCATCAATTTTATACAAGAGTTAAAACAGGATGCTGGCATATCAAAAACAAGTGCGACGTATATAAACTTTAATAATTAATTGAGTGTATCGAGATGGAAGATAAAATTGTGTGCTGTCCCTGCGTGACGGAAAATTAGAGACTACGATACGATGTTTTTTAAACTGCAGCGCTGCTACCGGCTGCGCTGTGGTTTCCTGTTTATGTTGTCTATCCAGGAAAATGTCTCTTGTTGGATGAATGGGTTATTTATTATTCAACATAATAGTATAGAAACGAATGTAATTAATTATGTAAATCATACTAGTTTTATAATTATTGAGCTGCTGAGTGTTGCTGGCCGATGGTGGCTGAGAGTAAGAGAACGGAATTTCGTATCAAGTTCCAACTGAATCAGGAAAGTATCTATCGCCATGAAGAATCCAGACCGTCTTCAGTAAGATCATTCTCTATGTTTCAATAAGTGCAGATCGTCGGCAACCTTGTGTTTATTAACGTGAATATTAAATAGAGGTACGTGGGCTGGGATTGTTCAGTCGGTATAGCGACTCGCTACGGGCTGGACGGTCCAGGGATCGAATCAGTCTGCTTTGAGTCGTGGTTCGGTGCAGTCGTGTTTCGTGTACGCGGCTGCAGTGTGTCCGTACGGTTCAAGCAGATGTAGTGAGTGGTATACTGTGGTGTGTACATCAGTAGTGCGATGTTTCTGAGCCGTTCATCCGGAATTGAAAATGAACGACCGACAAAATACCATAGTGTATATCTTTGACGTACACAGCCCGCGCATAACAGCCCACCACATTCATGACTGGGTAGACGAGAGGCTGCAACTACCAGAGGAGGATGTCCGCATGATCCAGATTGATGAGCCCGAATGAGTCTACATCAAATTCGCCACTAGTTAGCAGATGTATGCTCATTCAGAAAACTACAGGTCAACTGGATTTCCGTCATGATAGTGGTGAGATCTCCATAGTACAAATTGAAATAGCAGGCATTGGTGCAAAACGAGTCCGAATAGCAAACTTGCCACTTGAGGTGTCAGACCGTGCGATTCGCGACACGCTATCTACATATGGTGATGTAAAGGAAATCAGAGAGAAAACATTGTCAAGGGCATATAAATATCCAGTCTCTAATTGAATACGCGTAGTAATAACTGCCCTCATAAAACAAATTCCGTCACATCTAGCAATAGCTGGGATAGGGGCCCTTATTTCTTACGAGGGACAATCTCCCACGTGCTATGGATGCAACGGGGTGGACCATCAATACCTCGAATGCCCACGTCGAAAGCTAAGGGAAAAACAACAACCCCAAACCTCCAGGCCGTCCTGGGCGGATATTGTACTAAAGGAAATAACAGGTCCACAATCAGCCATAGTACGACCCCCGACCACAGACATACAAGTGGTGACCCCAGAAACCGCACAAAACCTAAAACACAGACTACCCAGACAGGATGTAATGAAGGCTGGTAAGCAGTCGCAAAAGGACTCAACAACGCCTGACACAGCATCTTCCCCGGACACAAATGAGGACGGAATGCAAAGAGATGACAATCCTCTAAGACCATACGAACCGACCAAGAAGATGCTGGGAGAAGCGACGTGCTGATTGAAACACCCTTACCTGAACAATAGGCTTTGGATGTAGGGATGGAAGTCGGTGACGGGAACCGGGAGCGCTAACAAGGTAAAGGGGACGATCTATTTCATACCACCCACAGATGATGAGCAAACTGTAACAACACCAATGAATAGTCCCAAACGAACTACGAAACTTAAAACAGAATGTGACGCGCGGACTGTGCATGGACGTAGACGCACCAAAACACGCATATCCAAACCTCCTAATACTACCTAGGCTGCATGACGTATATTTACAAAGTTGCAACACTAAATATTAATGGGACTGCACACTGTACACGACTTAGGATGATGGAAGAAATTCTGTGGAAGCATGACATCGATATAATATTACTACAAGTGGTCACAAGTACACAAATCGAAAAGATACGCTGATATAAAAAGTTTCTAAACATAGGGGCGGAGCAGAGGGGGACGGCGATACTCGTCAAGGACGGACTTACCATTACGCACATAAAACGCTTACCGTCGGGACGAGGGATTGCAGGCACGTTTAATGGGACATGGTTCGTTAATCTATATGCGCCCTCCGGGGCAGAAAAGAAACATGAAAGAGAAACCCTTTATAATACTGAACTCCCTTATCTGCTGCCAACTACGCGGACTGACTTAATAACAGCTGGGGATTTTAATTGTGTATTATCCCAATCTGACACCACGGGACAGAAAAACTATAGTAGAGCCCTCGACAACATTATACGAGGCTACGATCTTAATGACGTATGGGACACATAACAAGAAATACCTTTACGCAATATATACAGAACGGGGCATCCTGACTCGACCGAATATACGTCAGCCGAAACCTAGCACCGCGAAAGCAGGGTGTCGAAACAGTGGCAGCTGCGTTCACCAATCACTTTGTAATATTGCTTCGATTGTCTATAGACGCCCTCATACCGACTCATGGAAGAGGAAGCTGGAGAAAGAACACAGCCCTACTGAGAAACGTCGCCTTTTAACAACTTCTCCGGACACATTGGAGGAGATGGCAAACACACATGAAATATTACCCCATTGCCGTGCTTTGGTGGAAGCTTTATGTTAAGCGCATGCTACGACAACTATTACAGCGCGCAGGGACGGAGCGTAAGCGAGACCGGGAGAATCCTGAAAACTTCTATTATAAGGCAATCTACATTAGCCTAAATGCACCGATGGATCACGCAGCGAAAGCCACTACTTTGAAGCAACTAAAGGCAAATATTACTCGTCTACACCATTACGAACAACAACGAATATTTCTCGACAATGATGAAAGCGACATACTAGAGGGTGAACAACCATCCCTATGTCACTACATTAGAGCAAACAAACGGCGAGATACAAGACTAGTAAGCAACTTTCAAGACGGTACTGGCGCTACACATACAAATATGACAAACATCCTGCGTACCTTCACTGAAAGCTTACGTACGAAGTACGACATTATACCGGTAGACGAAGAGAACATCCGGATACTCATGAAAAACATAACCAAAACACTACATTGCGACGCAAACCTGGCCTTAGATGCTCCAATAACGATGGAGGAGTTACTACAAGCAGTAAAGAAAGGGAAACCGAATAAAGCCCCTGGCAGCGATGGGATGAGTCAAGACTTCTTTACGCTCACGTGGGACCTGATTAAACACGACATGCTTACTATAATCAACAAAATGTACGCGGAAGGGAAGACGACGAACAAACAGAAGCACGGGACGATCGTATGCATACCAAAGAAACCTCAACCCCTTCGACGTAACGACTACAGGCCACTGACTCTTCTAAATACAGATTACAAATAACTGGCGCGAGTAATTGTGAACCGTTTGAACACCTGGGTAGACCCCTTTCTTAACCCGAGCCAACACTGTGGCATACATGGACACACGATTTTTGAAGCCATAGCTAACATACGCGATGCAATAACCTAACGCAGAATAATCCGGATCGAAACTGCGTATAGTGTCATTAGATTTCAAGGAAGCTTATGATAATATCTCCCATTCCTACCCTTTCACCCTATTACAGACTTATGGATTCAGTACGCAGATAAGGAGATATATCCACGACATGTATACAAAAGTAACATCGTCCGTGAAGATCAATGGCCAAACATCGAGTCCGATACCCATTGAGTATGCCATAAGACAGGGATGCCCCCTCAGCATGCAACTGTTTGCGATATGTTTGGACCCCCTACTCACCAACCTTGAGAACGTAATGACAAACGTACACATCGGACGTCGCACCGTTACGAACACTGTACTGGCATATGTGGATGACGTCACGCTTCTTGTGACATCCCCTCAAGACATACCCAGGATAAAAACTGCAGTAGAACAATATGCGGCAACATCAGGCGCAAGGATTAATATACAGAAGTCTAGAGCTATGGCCGTAGGCGCATGGGACAACTGTATAAACATTATGGGCATATCCTATCACACTGAGCTGAAAATACTAGGAACACATTTTACAACCACCGTCCGCCAATCTGCATGCAAGAATTGGTCCGCCGTGGCGGGTAGGATACGATCAACAGCACGTGATGCATACTACAGGGAATTATGCTTAGAGAAACGGGTCCTTTAAGTACACACTTATCTCCTGGCTACAGCTTGGTACACAGCGCAGATATTTCCGATGCCTGACGTCTGCATTCAGCAAGTGAACTCCGCAATTGCACGGTATATATGGCGTGGAGAAATATTAAGAGTACCGCTATCCACCCTCCAACGGAGAAAATGGCACGGTGGATGGGAGCTTATCAATGATGAGGAGAAGAGCCTTTCACTACTCTTCCGCCGCTTTCAAATCCAAAATAAAGACGTAGGAACAACAACATCTGAATGGCTTCGAAAATGGGACCTCTCAACAGCATACACCAAACCCCCTCATATTCACAGAGTCCCGGCAACACTGGGGTACATGCGACAATATGCGATGGATACAGCCTATATTTCCCCACAAGAGTCGTCGGAATCTATCGTCGCATACAAACGTCTTATATACAATACCATGAGCGTCCTCCTTAACACGAATACGGAAATGCCAGAAATGCGCATCGTGCGCCTGTGGCCCAATGAGGACTGGCCAAGAATATGGATGAATTCACAGGAAGCGCCTGTATCTGCGACTGACCTGGTATAAAGCAATTCACGACATAATTCTAACGCACGAACGTCTACATAAAATCCGACTGGCCCCCACAGACCGCTACGGACAACGTAATGCGACGGACATCCTAACACACCGACTCACAGTCTGTGCAGAAGGGCCCCAGATGTGGGAATGGACCTGTCGATGCATAGCAACAATGTTGCGAACGGATTGGATGCATATACCATCAGATTTGCTGCTACGTCCCTCGTTCAAGCTGTGGCCCCCTCCACGCCACCGCGCTGTAATGTGGTTACTTGCCACCTTTGTGACCTTCCGGCTGACACCACGTAGACCGCTGACGCAAATTGAATAGTACGACTTTCTACGCAGAGCAAGATGGAAGATAAATACTAGGAGCAACAGGGCCAAACTCGTGGGAAATTATCTCCGCATTATAACAGAAGCAATGTAAATTCCGAAGACTGAGAGCTGCGCAGTGAACTGAACATACGCGTGAGGCACCCTATGAAACGACAGATAGAAGGAATGAAACTGGTGAAACGGATGAGACTGAGGAACGCTTGAATATCTCACTTCAACCACAGATGTATCTTCTTTGACAATGAAACTGTACCCCGAATGTTATGAGTGGCATGTATACTTTCCATTCGTCCTGAATAAAGAGCTGAAAATTTAAAAAAAAAAAATCCCCGTGGCGGACGAAATTTTTCACACCCGTCCAGACCGGCTCTGGGGCCCGCCCAGCCTCCTACAAAATCGGTACCGGGTCCCTCTCCCGGGGGTAAAGCGGCTGAGGGTGGCGTTGACCATCCACCCCCATCTAGTGCCGAGGTTAAAGAAAGAGTTGAGCTATATCTCTACTCGCCCTCTGGGCCTTCGTGGCCTGTTCTAGGCTGAACTTTACCTTATACCTTTAATAGAGATACTGTGTTCTTACTTGTTACCTGTTATTTCTTTTCCTTGTTTAGTACGTGCTCGAATAAATATGGAGCCTCGAGCTTCAAGCTCGAAAAATATTGGTTCCTAACACTACAATCAAACAGTGGTTTATAATGTATTTGCGACTGTTGGACATAATAGGAGAACAAAGAACGTGTTCGAGCGATATTTTGTGCAGTGACGGGGGCGTCATTCTGCAAAATATGAGTTAACGTATCTACAACAAGAATAAAAGATGTGTGGAAACAACAGAGCGAAGAATTTTCTATAAACTTTTGAAACAAGATAGAGAAGCTGTAATTGATAGAATTTGACAGAATTTTTACGAGAAAATGGAGAGCTTATACTAAGTGCGTGATATATCAAATAACAGCATTGCAGCGCAGTACGTTACAGATTCAAAAGGGGTAGCGTAGCGAGTGTAGTGTAAGGTACGGGCTGGACGTCTGAGTAATTTGTTGTTCAACTCCCTGTGAGGACAAACTTTTAACCATTGTGGTATTTGCAAGACCATGACAAGTGGGTCTCTGTCACCACGACATGGCGCGTCCTCAGGTTGCGGCTGGAAGAACGGCCTCCAATATGGAGGGTAACTGTAAATATATTGAATAAGCAGTGGCGGACAGCCGACAAGGGGTGGTAATCCACCTTGGGGTTGGGCAAGGTGCTAAAAACTCCTCACCCTTAAAACTGGCCTTGTTATGAAACGGATGCATGTTCCCCGGGTCTATTGTGATCCTTGGTACAACCTAAGAAATGGAAAGGGGACATGAGATTTGGTACATGGAATGTAAGGAGCCTTTGTAGGTCAGGATCATTTAGGACAGCAGCCAGGGAAGTGGCAAGGTATAAATTAGATATAGTGGGTGTACAAGAAATTTTTGTGGGATACCGGGGCAATGTAAGAAAACGCGGTAATGAACCTCCACGTTCCATAGAATGCGGGGAATTTCTTCACTAGCTGAGAACCGGTTAGCTTCTCATGAATGACTCTGATCAATGGAGTATGTAAGTGAGTAACTGAGTAAGTATATAAGTAATATGTAAGCAAGTATGTAATATGTATGTATGTGTTATCTGCATGTATCAATCTTTTTAACATTAACAAATATGATGTATTTAAATACTAGCTCAGACTAAATAGCGTGGAACCGAATGGTTTTGAGTACATGATGGGCTGTAAATGAATTAGAAGAAGAGGTCGGGGCCCAAATTAGGGAGCTATCCGCATACTTGTTTGGAGGGACTGAATAAAACAACTTTGCCAGTTCTTCCAGATTTTGAGGCGAGATTTTAATCCGAGACCTTTCGAATAAGAAGCAGCAGTGCTACCCAGTCCAACGTGACGTTCAGTCGTCGTGATGTTCAAAATGAAACATGCGAAGATTGTTTGGTGTACTTTTACATACACCTTACTTAGTCTACTCTTTAAGGCCTTTGATGTCAACTCTCAAGTTCCGCAGTTTGGTCGAAATGTGCTAACTCAATTGACAAATTTCCCTCACACCAAGAACTGTTGAGATTTGAAAGCTCGGGCTCTCAGTCGATATTCGTTATCCAAGGCAGTGAGCGCCTCACACTTCACCCCCCTCAAGCGCGACCTTATTCCCGAGGACGTGTCTCATGTCGGAGGGCTTTCCTTAATTATCTCTCCGACTCGGGACAGGATGGGACTCGCACCGTGAAGTGAGGTACAGTCGCTGTGTGAACGAACTAAATACACAAGGAAATTGCCTTCGCTCTGAAGGGCTCTATGATTGTACAGAGTGTTTTGCGGACGGCGCAGCCACGAGGTGCAGTGCTTCATTATGGGTCGGAACGATCTGACGGTAAAACCGTCGCACACTATAGAGGGAACAGACGCAGAAATAATATTACCCTAATGAAGTAAAATTAATCTAGTGATTTTAATGGGCAGGAAACCATTCTTTATTCTGAGAGTACATTCAACCACTTTTTTAATTTTAAAGTGAAATTTGCTTATGGTGCTGATATCTGTGTCACTGTTTGTAAGGTGACGTCACTTCATTTTTAATCGTTCGACGGACTCTCGCGAAATGATAAATTAGAAATTATTACACATTAATTGATTCCGTTGGCCAAAAGCAATATCAGTTTTCAGTAATATTAACTTCTGAAGAGTAAACATTATTTAGATACACGTGCCTGAAATATTCGATTGAAGACTTCTTACTGCATTTATTTCTCCCATATATTTTATTCCACACTTATATCTCTGTCACTGATTTCTACGGCCTTACAGTAGGATACCGCAAATTGTGAGCTGGATAATTTTTCCCACCAGTCCTTCTACACAGTTCTCAAAGCGTTTGTTCTCTTTTAAAGTACTGTACTTTAACCTTTTAAAGCCTACCGGTTTCTTTACGTACCACCAGGTTTAACTTTCAAAAATTCTGCGTGGTGATTAATTACATTGCATTTATGTGTTTTGTATGGCCTCAGATCAAACAGAAACTTTTTCCTTATACATCGTTTTCAGAGTGGTTCTTATTACCATAGTGGAGAGTGTTTGCTGAGCGGTACGCACTGAGTCCTTATATAAAACAGATAGGTCTCGTCCATAAAGGGCTAAATCAGAGAATGAGTCGGGATAGCTCAGTTGAAACAGATCCCAAGCTACGGGCTGGAGAACCGAAGAAACTGAATTAGATCTCTTGAAGGGATAAAAGTTTGTCTTTTCTCAGAAACGTCCCTCTTGGCTCCAGAGCCCACCGGCCTCTTAGCCAATGGTTGTCAGCAGCTCGTCAGTCATGCGTAAATCGACAGAGGCGTGAAGCTGACCACTCACATCTAGCTAGTGTCCAAGTTAAGAATGCAGTTATGTCTGCACTTTCGCATATGCCTTGATTGAGTGGTGCCCAGTAAACACAGGATATGTTTCACCTTCACCTGCTTATAAGATTCTCCAGTATTTGATCAAATCCGAAAAAATAGTCCAACAAAGAATTTTTTTCATGAGGTGTAATATAACGTTACCTATCGCCAGAGCTGTAAAGGCCAGCTCACTTCTTTGAGCCATTTTAGAATTAATAAGCACGCCTGTTTCCACTCAGGCCTTACCACCTACCCACAGCGATAATCTTCAACAATATAATACTATAACTTTGACTTCTAACAAGAGCGTATCATTTCACAGTCTGTTCTGACGTCGAGATTAATTAGTACAAGTTTTAGCGCGAGGAGACGTCTGTCTGTCTGTCAGCTGGAACTAGTTTGCGTTATTACAGTGCAACGTCATTGTAACCATTCTTACCTGTTTCTCTTGTATTCTACGGGCCTTCGCTCCTCCCCCGTACTCGAAAATTGTCTTAAAACTTTGTGCAGTTCTGTATATCCAAACTCCTGACAACTTACGAACTCATTGCATGGATTGAAATCCTACTTGAGAAGCTGATGTTCGGTTAGCTAGTCGAGTCAAACACCGCCTTTCACAAAACCCTCGTTCAATGTCGTGTTCCAGCAGCGCCCAACTGATCGCTCGTCGGTGTCCAATGTATCTAGTTTACATCATAACATGCTACTGTTTTAATATTCCTTGTATTGAAGATTAATATTATGTAGGATCTGTGACACCATGTGTTTGGTATGTGTACTGACTTTTCAGACAAACATTTTTCCTCCTTCAAGTAACATAAAATAGGAAACATCGACCCACTTTTATAATATTACAGCGTCATATCCCAGAAGACAGCAATTTTCATGGTCACCGCTGTGGGAATTTACAACCGTCCGTCCAACTCTTACCCTACCCCCTATTCTGTTTCTCTCTAGTGGCGTCTTACAAGTGCACAATGACAGCCGCCCTATTCCCTCCCTCGAAAAAGTCACGATGTTTTTATACAAATTCATAACCAATCGTTTCCGGTTTCGTGGAACGAAAAATATCACATTGCTTTTATTTTAGAAGTCCCATAACTTTTACTCTACATCAAAACGGTATTACTCAAATGAAACGAGATGTGTTGTGCAGGGCTGGCAGTACACATGGGGAAGAAACAGGATGTGAGAATTCGGACTGGATTTAGCTGGCTCAGGACAGAGTCCAATGGCAGAGTATTGTGGACAGGGTAATGAATTTTCGGATTCTATAAATGAGGGGGGAGTTCTGGATCAGCTGACGACTAACCAAATTTCCAAGAAGGCATTAGTTTCTGTGTACGCAGATACGTTTCCATTTATGACTGCAGATAATCTCCTTCCCCGCCCTCACTTTCCTCCCTGTCTAAGCTGTCCTGTCGAAGGAATAATTATACGAGACTGAGCTTAATGCCGTGTAGTTCTCTCTTTGCCGTTAGCGGCGCTGCCTGCGTTCCGACGTGCAGGAAACTGCTCGAACAAGTGGGGAGAGTGAAACGTAATTAGTTACCCCCTCCCATCTTTCTAAGTTTCCTCGCCCCCATCTCCAGGCTGTTACTCATTTCTCATATCTAGTCCTCATTCTGTTCTGCTTGCTCTGTTTCGTATAATTGTGACAAAAGTATCGTGTTAAACGTTGTGTGGTTGCTTTTTGTGATGTTAGTATCTCGGACCATAATAGCGCCGAACGATTGGTAATAACTGGGAAGGATCTGGCAGTAAGCGGTCGTAGTCTGTCCGGATACTATTCTGGAATTTAGAAAAAAGTTGTCACAGCATGTCCAGGTATTATCCGGGTATTTGCCTAATAGAAAACCTAAAAAAAAAAAATCATCAGGGCAGAAAATGACTAGGCTAGGATTCGAACCTAGCACTTCCCCGAATTCAAACCAGGGAGTTACCCGTGCACCGAACTGTTCATTCCAATGGAGCTTTTCGTGTTAGAGAAATTTGCTGTCATTAATTACGTAGCGCAGAATTGTATTGTGATTCAAGAACGACAACAGCAACTTTGCCTCTTGTTTTTACGGATCTAAAATCTAGTCATTTATGTGAAAAGGCGAACATAAACTGACGATCCAGAGGATTTACTCTGATGAATGGAAAGTGTGAAATAGTAGGCGTTATCTTATTTAATTTGCTGTGCAAACGCTTCCAACGTGTTAGAAACGATTTCCTACTTTGAAAAGAGTCCTAAGAAGTTAAAATTTGACGCCGTACTAAAAGATTTCCTCGCTTTGCATTGAGGCCGAAAGTTCATAGCCGTAGTCACACGAACACGTCACAGGTCCCAGTCATCACGCAGATTATTCTAATCCACATACTCAGACATTACGTAATTAAGATAAAATGTAATATTCTTCTATAGTTTCAAAAGTATTCTCCACCCTTCTGTTTTCTTAATAAATCGTTTTCATCCCCCCTATGCATGGTACACGTCATCTTGTTTCAGTTTTTCTTAATATTTTGCTACATTACATCTTAATTTGAGTTGCATTTCGTCTCGTTCCTGGAATATGGCGCTGTGTCGACAGTCTATGAGTATTCAGAACAATCTCAGCTACCCTCCATGTATGAAAGCCATTACCTCCGTCCACGGCCTGAGAACGTGCCATGTCGTGGTGACAAGGGTAAACCTGTTAAAGGGTAATGATAAGCTGTATTAATAGAACACTGTGATTAAAGCTGACAGGCATTTGAAATCTGAGTAGTGACGGTTCTAGACATGAATGATAAGGTGACAGAGAATTAAGGAACTTAATTAAAGGTTGGACAGGCCCAAATGAAGCGGATGTGGCTCCCTGCGTTCAGACAAGCAGCAGAGAACCGCTTGCCTGACAGGCGAACCCGAGTTTTCACAGTAAATGTCAAACATTATTCCGTGTTATGACAAGTTATAACATAACGTAGCAGTTTTATCTCCAACATTCAAGTCCATCTAAGTGGTAATGTAATTAATATCTCGCTAAAAATATAATTCATTGAAATTACAGATATCGGCTGTAAAATATTGGATATTTCCTGTAAGAACCGTACAATACATAGGCATATGAGCACACTTGGGGGATGTTTGATGGATAATAAAAAATTATATAAGTAATATCTTCAAAATATTCCCGGAATCACTTTATTTCTGAGAAACACAAAGCATACAATTATGTAAGCTAAATTTCCTTTAAAATAGGCTCATGGTGCAACTATAAACTTCTGCCAGCAACTGCAAAAATGTTGGAAACATTCCTGAGAACCATTTTGTGAAAGCCTTTGCAGGTCCTCTGTCGCATTCTTAATGATGTCAGTAGCATTACAAAAGCGCCGTCCCTTCAATGCCGATTACAACACACGGCACTTGTAAAGATCAAGTGGAGTCAGGTCAGGAAAGTATTGGGGATACTCCAGCGTTGTCACATTGTTCTTTGCTAAGAAATCCTTGACCAAAACCGACAGGTTTGCTGGAGCATTGTCATGAAGGAGAAACCAACTCTTGATTCTCCATTCTTCGGGTCGTTTCCTTCTGACCGTATACTTAAGGCGACGAAGGATGTTATTGTACAGTTTTCTATTTAGAGTAGCAATTCCTGTAAATTATACTAAGGAATTCCGGGAAATTTATGAAACTGCTACGTATTTTGCGATGTTTTATTTATCCAAAACCATTCTCCGAAATTTCAGATGAACTAGAGAGAGAAAACATACGGAATAACACAAAGAGACAAACATGATTGACAGACGTTAAGAGAATAGGAATTATAAGAAAATAAACAGAAACGTTTCGCAGACTCGTACATATTATTAGATTTCGATACTTTGTACAACGTGACAAAATGAGTGGAAATAAGCCGACGGTTTATTTTGTGTAGAAAGTGTCTCTACTGTTTTTATAAATGTATAAATAAAACATATGCAAATTTTTCCTAACATCATTCTCTAGTACGATGAATAATTCTTTATTTTTTATATTCCTACTTACACGTTTATTCCGAACGCATAACTCCAGCAAATGTTTCTTATACTCGTATAAAGAACTGAAATTAAAATTGGCAGCGGCTCACTGCATGGCTCACCAGTGTCTGAAATAAAATAAAAGAAGACAGAAAATTAAATATTTCGTAAGAATTTACTCTACTTCCCAACATTTCACCATGCATCCAGCCAAACTTTACTAGAAAGACAAGGGAGTTCTGCCCGAGAAAATTCGCAGCTTTTATATTTTCTCTTTTTTTGTAATTAATATAGTTTCTCCACACCCCCCACGACATCGCCACCTTCACACACTCCCTCTGTCTCTCCTTCTGGCTTCAAATAAATAATGGATGTATAAATAGTTTTATATTCAAAAGGTATGAGTTCCTTCGGGTTTGTCCTCGTCGCTTAAATACCTGCACTAGGCGAAAATTTAAGCATCTGATTAATTCTTTAATATTTGATCAGTGCCTTAGTGCCTGGTCAACATTTAAGTACCTGGGCAGTGCTTTCTTATTTGAAAAGTGTTTCGGTAAGTTGACATGG
>JGI20166J26741_12020028_pt1 | contig 19150 bp, 11 predicted proteins | sample TergutCu122P5_FD_26741 | JGI IMG/M metagenome (IMG submission 26741)
GACCAAGAATTGCGAGTGTGTTTGTCTGCTATTCCTCCCCGCATTGAACAATTGTGCAGAAGTAAACAAGCCCATATTTCACACTAAACTGCAACAATAGCGTAATATTATTGACATAGCTTTCTTAATTTTTTAGTTTGTATTACAAGTATTTTCATTTCTCTAAGGTTAATAAGTAACACTACTCAAATATTTAATACACAAAATTTTATGTGTTCGCACATTCCCAATAACTTTCCTCGCGGCACAGTCCATAAATTTCGGGGCACACTAGTGTGCCGGGGCACACCCTATGAGAACCCCTGGTCTAGCGTAATAATCACTACGTGTTGTGGTAAAAAGTAAAGTAAAGGTGTACCCCGACAGGCCGAGGTGGCCCAAGGGGTTCCGGGTATGTTAAGGCCCCGGATTTTCTTGACGTTTCGGCACTACAAGGGTGGTAAGTCGTCAGCCAAATACACCGGCCGCCTTTACCCCAGGAGAAATCCCTGGTACTCGCTTTCAGAGGCTGGGTCGACCTCAGGGCACATGGTTCTGTCGGGGGTACCACGGAAAAGATTCCCAGTGAGATCACCCGGAATCGATCCCGGGACCTTTCGACTAGTAGCGCAGCGCCTTTACCACTACGCTACCCCAGGCCCCCTATATGTTGTGGTAGTCATTCGAAACACACAAATATAATGTGGGTGCACAATGCAAACTTACTCTTACGTTTTGTTACCAATGAGCTTTAAACGCTGAACAGACTATTTTAGAATCAATTATTGTAGTGAACCCTCCGCTGCCGACGACGAAAGCAGTAAGATTCGAGCAACAGACCCTCTGTTTGGACAATCAGTTTAACGTGTAAGACAGTGACTGTGGTCTGAGATATTCACGCTCATTCTATCGCTGCTGCGGGTGCTGCCTTATTAGTTGATGTACCAAGCCGCATTCTGTTAATACACATCTTGGTTAGAACAAAAATTGCTGCTTGTTTGTTATCGACGTTTCAGGAGAGCATGTACTTTCCATCTTGAAGAATCAAGATGTCCAGTTTACATGAACGAGCCAACGGAACTCACGGAAGAACACATTCTTATGTGTGCTTAGGTAATTTCCTGTCCTGAAGAAAATTACGCCACAATTTTTACAACACTCCCTGACTATGGGCGAATAGGCGTGGATAAGTTGTATTGATCTGTGCTAGAAGTGGAAAATGTGTCTCCGAGCGCATAAGATATCGAGTAACAAGAACTGCTTGCTTGGGTTGAAAGAAGCTAAACGTTTGTAGTTTCCAATAATTGCATGGCGAGCTTGCACTGCAAGTCACTTTTGCAAATCCCTGGTGTCTGCCACTTCTGCCTTCAAGGGCACTGCATTTAACAGGACAGAAATAGGGTGCAGCCGTTTAATTAATGAGAGAAGTTTCAGAGTACAGGTTATGGTCCTTTTTATCTTAAAGTGTGTCATTACTGTTGTGACTTTATAATAAGCAACTATAAGGGTGCAATCCATCAATACACTACTCTTTATTACAGCAAACGCACATAGCTACTTGTTCCGGCTGTTCGAGGCAGCTAACATCAGGCCGTATATTTCAGAAACGTTAAAAAGAAAAACTGTCTAATCTACATATAAAAGTAGAAACCTATGTCCGAGATCGCGCCCTTACATGCAATATTTTATATACGTCACGCCTGGCCAACATTTTTACAACCCACGAAAATACTGTAAATGTCACTGTGATTGGGTTGCGTAATTTAGAAATTTTTTCTTAGATTAAAATAAAAAATAAAATTAAAATCATCCGTAATAAGTGACGTTTTGAATTGGTGATTTGTAGGCCATACGTGGACGTTTAAAAGGTATGGAAGTCGTGAGCCAATTGTCTGTTGGACTAGAAATACATTACTATATCGCTCTGTGTAAATCCATTTATACAAGTATAGTTTGACATTCACAATATATGGACTCGATCACTCTTTGGTCACACATACATCAATATGAGTGATTCATTCTGAAATATAGCGTGGTCAAACCACGAAAACAAGATATGGTATTCGCAATATACCACTTTCCGTGTTCAGTGGTCTAATGTGGACGTCTGTGAGGTGGTTAAGGTGGAAGGGGTAAGATATTTTTTATGTAAAGCCCTATATGTTTTCATTATTCATCTACCCGTCTTCCAAAGTTCATTGTGTCACGTAACAGCGCAACTTCCTTCTGAAACCGCCATGTGTAGCTCAGATTTCTTAAGAAATTAAATATTATATCGTATTTATGACACTATTCAGAACCAGATGCAATAAAAAAATCTCTTCCCTTGTTATATCCTTTATTTAGCAATGATTTATCAATTGCACTTGCTAGGAAACACAGACCTAATGAAAGAAGGTAATGGGTAACACCAGATTACAGATAATAGTAGATCTTTAAGGAATAGAAATACACTGCCATCCCCCATTATTTGTAGGTCTTCTTATTGTGCACTCAGTGTAGCTGAGACCTTGGTGTAAAGCCGATAAGAACTTCGACCGATCACACTAAAACTTTTCTCCTGTCTTGGTTTGGATGAGTTGAACTGGTAAGACCTAACCGTTCTGAAAACTTTGAAATCAACATTCTCTCCGAGCGGATACAAACACCGAGTGTGAATATTGCAAAATATTTTTAAAAGCACTGGTTTTGCGACTGATTTTCAGAAGATGAAAAAGTCCTTTTGTCCCATTTTCAGGAAATGCTGTCTCTTTTCATAGTGGGGAGAAAGAAAGTAAAGAAATTAAAGTGATGTTAATGGAAGGAAATTTTTAATTATACAGAGTAATTCAAGAGTGTACAAACACATTTGAAACCCTGTAATTCCACTGTTTTATAATGAATGCAAAACTCAATGCACCGTCATGTATTTCCATTCTACAACAACCGCTGATACGTATACCGCATTTCTCTTCTGTGCAGTGCGGTAAGCAGAACATAAGTTATTATTTTTCACCACACTCTTTCCAAAGTGTCGGGTGTCTTAAAGAAAACAATCTCCCAGAGCCTCGGTTCTAAGTCCGGTAAATGTTTCAGTAGTGCTGCTTTGTTTAAGAAACATCTTCCGCAAAAGGAATTCTAATGTTTGTGGTTCGGTGAAGAAGATTGCCAACCAGTCCGTCCAGTTCAGTCAGTCAGTCAAAGGGCCAGGAAATTCTTCGCACAAACGTTCCCTATCATTTTGATTCCGTACACTAACTTTTCAGGTAGGACATTTTTTGTTCGCATATATTGCAGATAAATAAGCTGTCTTGGTCGTGTAAGGAACAATTTTAAATTTATTATTATTATAATTTGCGGCTTAATTATATTTCGGTGCAATTTGCTGTTGCCAGTCCATCCCCCCATTGTCACGGAATATTGCGGGTTAGTAATTAGCATTTATGTTTATATTAAAAATGTCCTGCATTTGAATATCAGCTCAGACCGACTGCCTTGAGAGGTTTTATATTGTATTTCTCAGTCAATCACGGTAAAGGCACGACTACTTACCACACTTGTTTCATCGCACATTCTTTTAATTTTATCATTCACTTACATCTTTCTGTTCAAATCCAATTTTTGTTTCAGTAACAGTCTCATCTTTGGCTCTTTGTAGCGTGACATTTATACCTATAAAAATTGTGGAAAAGCCTGTTCGAATTTAAGGGGAAACTTTTCTTTCTTATCTTCATCCTTCTAATTCCAATCAAAATATTTCGATCAAAAGTTAAAAGAGAAAAATAGTCTGTCTCATTCGTTGAAAATGACACTTCTTTCTCAGTCAAAATAAAGAATAGATAGCAATTTCGAATACAATGCTTTCACCGGTGTAATACGTGAAAACTAGTATGAAGTGAGAAAGACATAATATTCAAATAATCAGAGAACATATCTACATAGCCATAAATCGTCTTTTATTTTACAAAATGGTGCATGACTTGACGACTTCACTTTAGGAACTCATTCTTGAGGCTATCGCCTTAGGAAGGTCATAGACACGTGGGCTGTACTGTAAAATTTGTGATTGCTTGAATGTTATAAAAATAATAATTAGCGAAGGAGTAATTATGTGACGCTCTCATTGCAGAATTTCCATTAAATATTCAAAATGGTCACTCCCAGTCTTAAGAAACACCTCAGCACGTCAGCGGAATGGATGTGAATCTTACACATGTCCGTTAATACTAATCTTTACGCTGGTTTTACTACCCACAATGTGACAGCAGTACCTTTAATATTTCCACTTTGTACTTGTAACCAGAATTTCATGTGCCCCACAGAAAACAATATTTGGGTTTGAGGTCTAGAAATCTGGGTGGAAATTACCTTTACCACCATAACCCAGCTATCGTTCAGGCAAGTGATGATCGAGATTTCATTTCACTGCAAGATGAAAATGGGGAGGCGCTATGTACTGTTACAACTACAAAGCTGTCGTTTTTTCTGCAAGCAACAGTAGATGTCACTTGTAAGTGAAAGGTAAACGGACCATTAAGCCGGGGATAAAGAATATTGCAGCACGTATACGTGTAGACTCGATACTTAAAATGCTTTCCAAAATAACATTTTTAATGCATGCGCATAAAAATATACTTTGCTAAAAATTTCAACAGCTCCAAACTCACAAAAATGATACCTACGTTACAATATATCGGATTTATAAGAGAGTAAACTTCATTTGCTGAATCGTGATACACTGAAATTTACTCTTTTCGGTAACGTTTCTACCTTACCGAAGACAAAATACGTGTCCCTTATAGATCAATCAGTTACTGAAAAACGAGGAAATTTTAGACACTTAGTAGTCCTTTCTTCTGAGAATCTAAGGTCACCCTAAGAAAGGACATGAAGACCCATGGGTAGTAGAGATATGGCTCTACTCTTCCATTAACTTCGGTGCTAGATGAGGGTGGGTAAAACCACGCCCCTACCACTGTACCCCTTGAAAGAAACTCAGTACCCATTGTAAAGGAGGCTGGGTGGGTTCCACGGCCGGTCTGGACGGGTGCGGAAAAAATCGCGCTCAGTGGGATTCGATCCCCGGACCGTCCAGATCGTACTGAGTCGTTTTACCGACTACACTATCCCGGCCCACTCTAAGAATCATACAAGGAATAAATATACAGTATTGGCAGAATGCAGGGTTTTCATATATATATATATATATATATATATATATATCCACTGCCTTTTAAGGCATTTAAAAAACAATAATTATTTTATGTATTACCTGACATTTTACGTTTCATTGTTTGGGAAAAGCGATGGTGTATTTTTATTGTAATATTCCGACGTTAGAGTAGGACTGGGGAAACTCATGAACACAGAATATTAGATCTCTGGGACAATGGTTGTTGACGTGATATGGGATACAATTCCGTAGGTTCTGTAGGCTCATGATATTCTTTCCGTTGATGCTGCACTATCATCGTTGAACCCTTGGGTCTTTAAGAATGTAACCAAGTATGAGGTTCGGTGGACAAAGTGGCGATTAAGCAGTTTTTCCATAAATACTACGTACATAGGGCTTCTGTGCCTGTTATTATGTGCGATGAACGATATTTCGGTGGGAAAGAAATTAATTGAAAGCATAATGAGGTAAATCGAAAAGAAACATGAAGAATTTAGGCATTAGGAAAATTCTGATAACTTTTTATTCCCTAATCCCAACAGTGCTCTTGTATGTAAAAGTTACAAAAGAGCGCCTACTGCCCGCCTGTAAGTCTGTCTGTCTGTATGCAAGCAACAACCCCAGAAGGGTTAAAAAGATTTTTATTACTTGCTACATATTTGGAACCTTTAAATAAAATGTTGCATTTTCTTCTAAATTAATTGAAATCGGAAAAAATAAGGTCTAACTTAGTCGACGTAGCTGCTAAACATTTCTAGTAGTCTGGCCCACTCTTTGGTCGAAATATCACCTGAGCATGTACTGAAGGGGTTACACCCTCCAGACAAATATTTTTGTAGCGATGAAGACGTCACCTGGAATGTGAAGCCGTATATTTTGGTACATCTGGATTAGAGTTTCAGGGGAACATCTCGATAATACTACACAGTTTGCCAAGGAAAATTTAACATGGCTAAGAATACTATCTTTCCCCTCGGCGAATATATTTTATTCCATTTACAAAGACCAGCAAGTTGATATTAATCCTGTTCACGAAATAATTACTGCTTTTTTGTAAAGTATTCGAAATCACGAATAAATGCACTGGTTAAAAAATGCACGCATTACCACTTTGTTTGAAAACTCTCATAAATAAGCACGGCCGCTTTGTTCTACATATTATCCAACTCATCATTCAGGTATCCTTGTCTTGACACTCTGTAACCGTGGATAAAAAAAATGTTGCTGAATACACGAAGAGCTTTTAAAGAGGACTGCTAATGGGTGTACAAGTATAATCAACAAATCAACCAACCAACCGAGTCCTTAATTTAGTCCCTCAGTACTCATTCATCCATTTCCTTGCAGAACTCGTCTTCAGAAGCCGACAGTTGCTGATCTAGTCAAGAAATTGCTTGCATTTACAGCGCGTAAGATTACCGTGTTTGTTAAAGACCGCCGCTTGTCCCTGTTCTGAACCAGATGAATCCATTATACTCTGTCAGTCTTGTCACCTATGCCTACACCTCTCTCGCTCTGATTTTACGACGGCAAAATGGTATGCATTGCTCGTCGGTTCTACAACATGCTACGTGAGGTGATCATCGTAATAACTTCGGGCTATAAGTGTAGGTTATGAAGGTCATTAGCACCATGAAATAATCTCGACCCTCCTGTGATTCCAAACATTTTCATAACTCCGTCATATTTTTCCCTTCGTGTAAAAACCCATGTCACACAACCACACAGAGCAACTGTCAAAACTATAATCTCATACTTTTAATCTTTAAGTTTTTATATTTGAGACAGGAAGACAAAAATTACTGGCTGTCAGGACAAGGTTTGCTTTGCTATAAGCGTGCTGCCGCGTGGCACAGCGGAATTTAAAATCATCTGCTTATATGAGAATAATTTTAGAATATTCTACAGCTGCTTGATCCCACATCCGCTCCAATTCACACATAATCCTACCGTTTGGTATTTTATGATTATACAATCGAAGGACTTCAATAAATAGCCCAAGATAAATAAATTAATAAATACATATCTTAGAGGGCCGTAAGAGGACACTGTAACTGCACTTAAATTAATAAATTTATCGTAAAACACCTTAACCGTTGGCAGTTCGTATCGGATTCTGATTCCCCTGGGTATACGTATAATCGAAAGAAGAAATCACAGTTACTATGTAATGCGTCACGACTTAAAGACTGGCTGTAGTTGTGAAAATTTCAAAGCACTTTTGTTTTCTACTAGACCGACAGGGATATCATACTAAATCCTCGTATGTTTTTATACGTAAATAAAGCTACCAGTTTCGTCACTGTTGTGCTGTGAGAACAGTACTTCCGTTGCAAAACTTCGATAAATATAAACATTTCAAATTTTTGTGTCTCTTTAGATGGCTCTTGTAAATGCGTCATTTCAACGGGGTAACAAAATGAAAACCCTTACCTGCAGTGTTCGCGAAATACTCCACTTACCAAGATGCTTTGTATTATAGAAACTCAAACGTTGCGTCTGTGGTTTTTTACATGCTGTGACACAGAGAATATTCACATATTGATGTAATATCGTATATAGCAGATAGGGTGCTATGTGTTATCAGATGTGACAGTTTTATAAGGTGTTTTTTAGGTTATTATAATGTGTCTTTTACAGGGACTGATATTTTTATAGTTCTGTCTTTATATAAACAAATCCTGTCAGCTTACTCTCCCATCCTTCGAATGGTGATTACCAAAATTATTGTAACTTAAGTCTCTAGATACCTTATATTTTAGTGACATGAGATTTTCACCACATACCGTGTATTTTATGAAACATATTTTATATATGGTTGTCTTTCCTTATTTATTTTTTCTTTTCAACGTTAATACTCCGATTAAACCAATCATTTCTACGTTTCACATGATTGTCTATCTCTAATCACGGGCTTTACATTTTTTACCCAAAGAAAAGTGTAAACGCTACCATATGATTTTAACTACTTCGTTTCACTGGTATTAACAAATATTACATAACCGCATTGAAACCAGCCGATAAGGAATCTCCAACAGTGATAAAGCACCCCAAATAACAATGCTGCTTTCGTAAATATTAGAACTGAGGGGTTTCAAACCCGTATGTGACTATGCGTCACACACACACACACACACACACACTCTCACATTTAAACAGTGAGATTCACACTGCATTGAATCTGGCAATCCCTAGACGTTATTCTGTAGACTACCAAAGTCTACTTGTACAACAATCGCGTGTAAGCGTTTTGCAATTTCCGCAGCGAGTTAGCTGAAGATACCGCTTTCTGGGCTAGAAGTCTGCGCCAATGCGCAAAATAATTCTGACATTTCGACGCATTCTTCATCTTCAAGGTTCTATAAATATATTAAACCCTTGAAAATGAGGACAATTCGTTGCCTCGAAACGTCGTATTTCGATTACACATGGACTCAACGTCACTTGCTAGAAGTAGAGTAATCCTCGATCGCGTATAATCTGTGACTCGATCCAGTGGACCCTGAATGTTTATTTTCAGACGTCCAAGATGGAAATTAAAAAAACGGATATGTAGGAAAGATGTACTAATTCTTATCGACATAGCACTGACAAATTGGTTAATGGATTCGTGAGACTGAAAAATGTGCTTTGAAAGTCATAGGAAATCACTAACTTCGTAAGAAGGAAGCATATCATTACTAATATTTTAAAAATGGTGAATATGTAGGCTATGTCTTATTCCATTTCAACACGCTCAAATTCTGAAAAGTAAGGGTGAGGGGGGCTAGTTGACACACTTTTTACTTCTTGATTTTTCACATTTCTGTTTTCGCTAATTTCGATATAAGGGCACAGGTGGGTGCCTGGGTGGCACTGGACTAATTATGGGAGGGATAAACTTTGCTTGGTTGGCTGTCTGGGTTCTGAGCCCAGACTGGCCCAGTCGCAAACTGCAGGTTTGCGACTTTATCATGCGCTTAGGTGAAGTCGCTGAGCCTGGGGGAGGGGAGTGCGGGCTGTGCCCCGAATTTGCATCTTATACCCTGGCATTTACCTTAAACCTGAGGAAAATCACGGAAAACCTTAGTCAGGATAGCCGGAAGACGCTCGGTTGATCCGAACGCGATTCCTTTAGTCGACTTGGCCATCGCGGGCTATGGCCTCGACTGGCCTGCTGGCCCCTGCCGCCCTTCGGTTTCGCGTCAGGCGACGGGGTCAACCCTCGGTCAGCTTAAGTATCTGCCGAGTTGCCGTAATATCAGCTAACTTTGAGTCAAAGGTCGCAGTCAGGGATCTGATGTGGTCGGCAAAGAGTGGATCTGCCTGCTAATTAGGTACCACGGGGCACCAGTACTAAGGCGAAGACACTTGGATTTTAACGCCTGTAGCCTCCGGACATGGGAGCGGGCTGCGGACCTCCACGCGGGGCAAGCATAATCCATCATGGGGCGGATAAGCTGCTTATATAGCAGGACTCCGTTCTTGATGGAGAGATCACTCTTCCTGTTCAGGAGGGGACCCAGGATGCCCATCCTCTGAGCGGTCTTCTTTCTAAGCTGATCGATGTGAGGTGACCAGATGAGACCTTTGTCTAGGGTTACCCCCAGATAACGAGTGGTGTCGACCCATTCGATTGATTCCCCGAGGAGTGTAAGTGGTCAGGGCTGGATGAAGCGCCGTCCGGCACGCGCGAATAATATTGCGGTGCTCTTAGACACATTAAAGGCGATTCGCCATTCACTCAAGCACCGTTGAAGGTCGTTGAGATAAGACTCCAGGTAGCTGACCAGCAGCGTCGGCTTGCGATGCGTGGCTATGATGACCATGTCGTCCGCGTAGAGGTCTAACTCGACGTGGTGGAGGGTGAGGGTATGTCGTTGACACACAGACTGAAGAGGACAGGGGAGATAAATCCACCCTGGACCACTTCAGCCCGCATGCCTCGACGAAATAACGTGGCCGTCTGGAAGGACGCTTCGAAAGTCCGACCCCGGAGGTAAGGGGAGATTGTATGGACTATGCAAGACGGGAAGTTTAGGATTGTTAGCTTGTAGTGGAGGCCATCGATCCAGAAGATATCGAAGGCTTTGGCCACGTCGAGGAAGACTACGCCTGTTAGCATCTTTTCGTCAAAGTTCCTGGTGATTCTTTCAACGAGGCGGGCTAACTGCAAGGAAATGCTATGTCTGGGGCGAAACCCAAACTGCTCATCCCGCATCAGCCCGCGCACGTTTACTTCGTGTAAGATCCTAGTTAATAGGATCTTTTCAAATAGTTTACCAATCGTGTCCAAAAGACTAATGGGCCGATAGGATGAGGGCTGTGCTGGATCCTTCCCCGGGTTAAGCATAGAGATCACTTGGGCGTGCTTCCACATTGTAGGGATTTGATGGGTGAGTAGGATCGCGTTGAAGATTAGAACCAGGGGGATACCGCTCGCTGTGGAAAATGCTTCAAGGCCCTGTTCGGTATACCGTTCGGGTCCTGAGCTTTGCTGACCTTGAGACCCCTGATTCTTTCCTGAACCTCCTCAGGGTTGGTTAACTGGGGTTCGCTGGCAGGGTTCATGAAGTAAGACTGAGGTCTTACTTCATGACCCCTGCCAGCGAACCCAAGTTAACCATCAACCATCTCAATAACTGCCGGGACCAAAGGATCGGTCACCTGCTGAAACTGAGCCTCCAGATTGTCGGCAAGGGCTTCGGCTTTCTCAGAGTCTGAGTGAGCGATTCCCCCCCGGGGTGACTAGGAGAGGAGACGGAGTGGGAACTCTCATCACCCTTTTTTCATTATCCACAGCGATTGGTCTTCAGGATGGAGGGTTTCGAGTGTGGAACTCCACTGTTCGTTCCTCCACTCATTGAGCCGGTGGGTCACCAACCTCTGCTTTCAGAGCGGGGTCCCTGTGACCTGCCACCGCCTCCGCAGCCGGTTCTTCAGGCGTGATCTGAGCTATATAATTTTAACGCCATCTTTAAGTAAGGCGAAAGGTAGTCCCCCCCCCCAAGCCTCTTTATTTGTGCCAACCTGCCCCGCACACGGAGCAAGTTGGCATGTGGTAAAAAGACTTTGAAAATAAAGGTGCTAATATTTCAAAGTGTGATAATGACAGACTAAGGTCATTTTACTGTTTTAAGATAAAGTGTGTCCAATAAATTTTTACAGCTACAGAAATTATGATGGTAATAACAAATTTGAAAAAAATAAAAATCGGCTCAAAATGAAACACATTTACTTATAATGAAAAGAAATGAGAAGCAAAGGTAACACAATGCAGCAGCGGCATACAAATATCAGCATTCATTTTTAAACAAAGTATTCCGATCTATCGGACTGGCAATTTGAGAGAATAAAGCTGGGACTGCCGTCAGTGCATTTTTCGTGTGCCCGCAAATTGCACCCTAATTACAGAATCCACATTTCTCTTGGACGCGCTTCTAGAATATGCGTCAAGACAGTACAGATATAAAGTATCCTTGGAGCCTTTTCCTTTTATGTCCCTTGCATTCTTCGATTTCTTGATGTTCTTCGGCTTTTTTTGTTGTTGTGAATCTCTCATTAGAAATGTTGTACACGCTTCTCTTTCCCCTTTTCTTTTGTCCAGGTTTTCTCATTTGCTCCTAGACGCGCACTGTAGTTTTTTCAGAGCATTTTTGACGGGGTATCCGTGAAAATGGTGGTTGTTTTCTTTTTATTGTTTACATTCTGTCTCTTTCTGGTTCCGGCTTTAGGAAGAGGTCAAATGTCCTCTGGGAAAGAAGGATGTGTTTCTTCCTTTGAAGTAGATTTTGATGGTCCTGGAGAATTAATCGACGTCTCTGGGGGTTCATTGTTACTGTTTGAAACTGCTGCAGCCACAAGAGGGCTAGATCTATCAGTAACGTAACCCCCATAAATTTTTCGTCATGCAAAGTGTCCCTGTTGAAAGGGTAAATTCCGGTAACCTGGAAACCTACTTTGATGTTCCCAGGAGAAGCCGCGAAATGCAAAGAAGAGATGACAATAAAAAGAATGTTGTGTGTTGTCATTGAATGGTCCGGATGGTTAGTTACCCAGGCATCACACGCACGATTCACGTACGTCTTAAGTGGCCCGCAGACAGATACGTCCAGGGGCTGGAGTTTGTATTGTGGAGGAAAGGAGAGAACAGTCACTCCATTCTGTTTGCAGTACTCTAATGCCTCTACGGACAAATGTGAATCGTGGTTGTCTAACAAAAGATTTACTTGTCTCTCTTTCGGAGGCTTGGCATTGCTACGAAGTGTTTTACGTGTCTTACAAAATGATCCACCGTCATCTACCCAGATGGATGGACCGTGTGTTAATTCTGTTGACTGTACCCTGTGTTCAAAGACAGTGTTAGTGAGGTGCTTTTTACATGAGTCTGGCATACTCTGTTGCAGTACTCGTATATTGCCGAAATACGAAAAGGAATCTGAAATCCTTCGCCGCGCTACTCGTTGACCTTCCAAGTTTCCCCAGCTGTCACATCTCGTAGCAGTGCGTCAAGTCGTGTGTTTTTTCTATCTGACCTCATATTGCAAGTAAACATTATTTAACTTCTTAAAATGGAGAGAAAAATAAAATAAGACTATTAAAAGACTAACCAATAAGTTACCAAACGAAAGCGGAGTAATTTGACACACTAAGCCAACAAGCTCCACGCTGCCTGTGCCGATTTCCCCCCTTGCCATCTTTTCATGTTTTAAATTGCAACATCCTCAAACACAACAGAAGACTACAATTCTCACTAGCTCCAAAGTTAGCCAAAAAGAGGTATCCTTCATTGGTGGCACAATATCACAAGTATCTATAACCAAACTTTAAAAACAAAACATTTTTTACAGTGATGGAAAATTACTTCTGTTGTTTAAAAAATTAAACACCAGACCACGTTTCAGTCATAGCTCACAGACCAATAGCGATTGCTGACCGCTCTCAGGAGAAGCTATTGAAGAATACAAATTGCGAGGTGTTACTCTCCTCCGCTGTAACTGGGAGTTATGTTACTTGTGCCAACTTATCCTTGTAGTCAAATGGACCCCCTCCTCAACAGCACAATTGCAAAAACAGGAGCTTGGAATTTTTTGTATATTCTTATCTGGAGTATCAAGTATATATATATCTGTCTTATTTCTTTCATTCTGTCTTCCTTCTTTCTCCTTCCTTTTGCTTTTTCCCCGTCCTTGCTTCACTTCCTTGTTTATTTAGGCCCTCCTGCTGTTTCTTTCATTCATTCACTATTTTTTCCTTTCCTTCTTTCATTAAAATACTCGCCATTGCAAAATACAGCTGTGAAGATGAACATTTACATTTTACAAAATTTTGCAGTTGGAGATTCATGTACATATTTCGGACAGTTCCGCATGTTTCCAGAAAAAATATGTACACACAAAAAATATTTTTGGTACCACCAATGAGTCTTATATTTTTATATTTATATGTTTTTCTCATGTACTCTCATGAGTTGAGCTGACAGGATGCCATTTCTGTTGCGGACCTGTCCAGAGTAAGCAACTTGTGATTTGAATTGTTTGTCTTTCATTGTTTGAGATGTTTTTGTGCTTGTTTTGTCTTTTTTTAACGGTATGTTGCTAGATGGAGCAGCTAAAGTTCAAGTAAACCTCTTTGTCAGAAGCATTGCAACAATTAGTGACATCAAGATGGTAAGTTTGGCTCTCGCTCCCGATTGGCTGAAGAAGGTGATGCTCTAATAGCCGGAAACGCAGTTGTATCGGTTTTCTGTCTTCCTGCCCTAGTCTTCTGATGTTTTTGTTTGACATGGTTCCATATTCACATCTTCAAATCATCCAGTGTGGCCACCCAAACCCTTTCGGATATTTATCTCGTGTCAATATGGCGCGCTCAGTCACTTGAAAGAGAGCTTCTTGATAGGTAACTCTGTGTTAAGAAGGCCGCTGAAAAAGTAATACAAGTGGGCGCTTAGTACAGATACCACATTTAAGGCAGTTTTACAAATTAGCGACGTGAATCGATAACACTTGAATAAGGGTATACGATAGTTTGATAGATTCATACAGTTTATTTGGTTGTAAGTGACTGAGACCAAATCTTTTGACGTATTTGAAAAATACAAATGCCTTTAGATTTAACATTTTGAATTACTACATTATATATTTTATCGCTTTCCACCTCGAAGTGACAATTCTGATAGCTCACACAACTACTGTAATTGGAAACTCACTTTCACGTGACTGCGTGACTATGTAAAGACCTCATTGTTTATCGATGTCCCCACTAGCATGGCGGCCATGTTAGACCTCATATGGAAGATGCTGTATTCAAATTGCCAACATTCGCACTACTTTCTTGTTAGTTGTCTTGTAAACGTTTTGTGTTGTAATTTTTGTTTTGATACGACCCTTGCAGACGGCTGTGTCGATCGCCATCAGTGCATGGGAGCATGAATAATAACAGCTGTGCTTGCAAAACGAAGTAAGGGTTATTGTGTTTGGAGCAGAGTGTCCTTTCCGTTCATGAATTTACATTGTAAAAGGGTGGCCCGTCTTTGTTGATTTAAATGATACATCCTACAAAACCAATTGAATGAGTTGTAAATTTTCAGCTACCACTCCAAAAATACTACTGGCCGTTAACACACGCAAGGATTGGCGCGATTTCTATGGACCACGATGGGTCAGTCAGCAAGACTTTTTCAGATATCTGGAATATCCCTTGCATTTGGCAATTCTCGCCTGCTCATGAAGAATTCTGTTGTAATAAAAGTTGAGCTAAAAATGACACGTGCTTAGTGACAGACACCCGATCCTAATAATGTATAATATTGGATTGAACTAAGCGGAATTCAAGACAGGCTTTAGTAGACATTCATTCAATTACAAATCTGGAAATTCAAAGTAAGTCTTTAGGTACGCTTAATTTGTATGATGCGTATTATCTGTCTACCCTCGTGCAATGTAGGGAAAACTAGAAATTTGAGTGCACATAGCAGACAAATTTGGCAGGCTGCATTACTTACATGATAAAGGAACTGAACTACATGCTGTGATAGAAAGATAGATCTGTTCCTTTTCCGCCTCCTTGCATTTATGTAAATGACATTATAAGCCAGCAAAGATATGACACTGTGGGAAATAGTTCCATTAATATTTAGGCCTACTTTACGTTTATTTCCCAAAGCTCTTTATCGCTGTTGTTCTGCTAGTACTAAGTAAAATGCATTTAAAGGTCAGGTTATCGGACCAAGAAAAATGATTCTGCAGAGAGGATACTCTGATCTACAGCACAGAGGGAATGGAAGGGGAGGGGCTGTCTTGAATCTCAGTGATGATAATGGGCCGGCACACACATACATGTTTATTTACACATTCAGAACAACACCGCTGCAACACTTCACATTTAACATGTGTGATTACTACTAACCAACTTTTCCTTCCACATCAGATGGAACTGCAGTAGTGCGCGTCATTTTTTTAAGAAGTATCTAAAAATTTCATGACGTAAGAATGGTGAGTGACTCTATAATCAGAATCAGCAATATCGCACCATCTGCTTGTTTCACTTGCAAAAACAGACACTTTTTGTTTCGATCACATATAATGAAATGAATTATTTTCGCAAATGTCAATTTAAATCGCACAATGTGTGTCGTAGATTCGCCCTGCCCCATATCTACATAAACCAGGTTCTTGAAATTTGAGGTCAATCTAATTATTGTCTTTCGTGTTGGTATAATGACTCCAATATACAGATTTTTTTGTGGCAAGTACAATAATCCGTCTTCTAAACATTTACAACGAATTAACTTCCAATATCAGGCTACTCACCGGGCTCTAATTGTAGTATCTGTTGTGTTGTAACTAGAACCGTGATCCCGAATGCGTAGAAATCCGGCACAGGGTTTGATATAAGATGAATCACAGTTCTCAGTATCTAACTTGTATACTTGTATGTAGCACAATATGTAGGTAGCAGGTTCCTCCGAAACCTTGGTACCTGTCTTCCAAACTGCGTAGTGTAACAACCCAGAATACCCCAGTGACTCAGAACAGATCAATCTAAGGGGTCCATTAGTTTAGGCATTTCTTTTCCAGAAGACTGAAGCAGAGTCGGCTTCCGAAACGTCGTGTCTGTTTAAAAAATTTACAATGGACAAAGTTAAAAAAAGTTGACTGTCAGTGAGTAGAGTAACATAATTTCCGCAGTCAAAGCCGTGGGAAATTCAAATTTTAGGAGAAATTCTGATTTAAATTTATTTTCTTCGTATATTTCCATTTTCCCACTTTAAATTCTTTAGAGTGACATTTTTTTATTACTATGACGTAAGCAATGGAACCTCCATATGAAGACACATGCAGCAGTAAAAAGGACTTTAAAACAAATAAGGAAAGAGATACAATCGAAAAGTATGTGAAGGTGAAACCTGGATTAGGAAGAATGAAGAAGTCAGTGAAAATAAAAGAGAGTAGCGGAAAAGGGTGGCGGCCACCTCTACATCAGGGAAGACAAAACCACAGACCAAAAAACACGGATAATGGAATGCGTCTTATCTTGTCCCCCCTTCAACGCACACCTTGTGTAAGTCACACCTCCCAAGTATGTAGGCCTACTGGCGGGTTCTAATATACATGAAGTGATCGCTGAAGCGGGTTCTTAAACATCCCACGTCTGCCCCACATAAAAACTGTTACAGCTGCGCCAAACTACTTTGTAGACTCCCGAATTCTTGTATTTGCCCTGATGTAGCTGCTACTTGTTAAGTAATTTGAGAACTGTGTTCTGGGTTATTTGTAAATCTGCCATCTTGAAATAGGTTGGTTACCTTTGTGATGGCGGATATGTAATATGTAAATCTAACACATTTTTTTAAATTTTGTAACAAGCGTGGTATTTGTATGTATCTCTATTTCTGTGTAATGTTCCCGTACACACGTTGTATCACGTGCTGGAGGAATCCGTTATTTTGTGCTACTCGCAGTAAGATATTTAGTTCTGATTTTCTACCTTGCTGTGAGAGGGGCATTGCTAGTACGTACGTGGGAAGAGTGATATAAATAAGGTCTGTGTTGGAAAGAAACACAAAATAGAATGACGTGTGAATTACAACCTACACAGCTTCATATATCTGTGTTTTTGGTCTGTAGCGTTTTATTCCCTGATAATGGCTGGGGCAGCCATCGAAGCATGTCGGAACATTGCTTGACTGCGTAAGTATGTGCACAGTGTTGGACCAACTTTTAGACAATACGTAGCCTGGTAGTTATACTGTCCAGAGCAACTGAAATCTGGTCTGACAGTTACATTTTCCAGGCTGAGTGCATTCCGCACTTACACTTCCAATTCGCAAGACAAAATATCCGGGCTGGCAGCATGGGGAGCAAAAGCGAATGTAATAAAACTGTGCGCCGCAAAGCACCGCTGAGTTAATCTCCTGTGAATAATTGTGGCGCGTGTCACTGAAAGAGAATTTTGTGTTTCTGTGCACTTGACCTTCGAGTGTGCATTGTAATGAGTGCGTTCTGCTATCGTTTTAGCCCACAAATAACAGAATTCAAGAAAAGGAGATTTTACATAAACCTTGAAAACCCAGCTTCTGTGACTTACGAAATGCTTAAAAATGCCTTTCTTGTTGATATAATAGGTAGAACATAAACGTTTTAATGGTACGCGGTTTCAAAAGTGGAGAAATTTCTGTTGAAATTTTGAAATCTTCAGGTCGCCCACTGGAAAATAGGCAAGAAGTGCTCCAAGTCACCCACAAGGAAAAATCGCGTAGGATTAAAGACGTTTGCAACATTATAAGCCTATCGTTGGTAGCAATTGCCGACGCATTTTAACCCGAGATTTAAACATGAGGCAGATGGCTGCAAAATTTTGCCACGTCTGCAGAATGACTGCCAGAAACAAAAACTGCAAGATCAGACTGAAAGGACGGAAGATTTCTTTCTAAGCTCATAACAGGTCGTATTGTAAAAATCAAGTTAAAAGAATGAAGATTCGAAGATATTGTGATGATTTTAAGTCGAATCACAGGTGGTTCTGGACAGCACAACTGATCGGGATTTCCACAGACGTTCCAGCAGCTGGAAAGGCACTGGACCCTCTCTGTAATTTAAGAAGTTGACTGCTTTCAAGGGAATAATACCAAACTGTAACAGAAGTAGGTATAAAATTGTCATGTATAACATAGTATTATCATTAATTCCCAATAATAACGAATACATCCAGAGCTGGAAGTAACACAATTTGTTTTGGCCCATAAGATAATGATTTTCAGTTCAATTCAAACATGCAGTATATGCACAGTTTACATTGTAACTGAGTGTAACACTACCGGTTTTATTTTGAGTACATATTTCACTCTATTCACTCACGGTCCTTTTATACGAGTGCGGGCTGATAAGTAATGCACACAGTGAAATATCTAGAGAAAGAGACCATGTATTAAACAAACGAAAGTAGGAAGTTAAGTACAATATTTTAGCTACAAATTGACATACTTATTTTTCGACATAGTCTCCTTGTCGTTCAATACATTTTTCCCAATATAAAACAAGTTTACGCATGCCGTCAATGAAGAATTCAGGAATTCTTTGTTTGATCCACGACGTCACAGCTTGCTTCACTTTATCATCTGAGGTGAAATGAGTCCCCTTGAGATCCCTCTTGAGGTGAGGAAAGAAACGGAAATTGCTTGGCGCCAAGTCAGGGCTTTAGGGCGGATGGGAGAGAACCTCAAACTTCAGCGTCTCCAGAGCATTAATAGTTGCGCGAGCAGTGTGCGGTCTTGCATTGTCATGCAGCAACAAAATCGGCGATGTTGACCGCCTAACTCGACACACCCTCCGCCGTAGGGTTCTTATGGTTTCAATGTACCGAGCTGAATTGACAGTATTCCCAGCTTCCCAAAATTCTGTCATGTAAACTCTTTGTCAGTCCCAAAAAACAGTCAAAAAAATCTTGCCGGCAGACGGCACTGTTTTGAATTTTTTCGGGCAAGGAGATGAAGTGTGCCTGTATTGCATGCTCAGTCGTTTTTCTTCAGGGTCAAAATGA
>JGI20166J26741_12021139_pt1 | contig 19128 bp, 15 predicted proteins | sample TergutCu122P5_FD_26741 | JGI IMG/M metagenome (IMG submission 26741)
TTATGCCGTCATTGCGAGCGGAGCGAAGCAATCCATGCCTTTTTCTGGATTGCTTCGGGCTATCGCCCTCGCAATGACGATGCGCCAAATTTTAGTTAACTTAACACTACATATTTTACTTAAATCTTGTAAACGTCCTATGTATGGAATAAGCGGTAAAAAAGCCCGATATTTCCGGTTTTGAGCCGGCAGATAAACGTCGAACATTTGTCTCCACGTTAGCGGGAGGGCCTCCGAAGAGAGGAATGGGACCACGTAATTCATCCCGGGCGTTTTCGATAAAAGCAGCGTATTCAGAGGTAATGCTTTCTATTTGCACAGTGAGGGTATCTCCTGAAGACAGTTTATCACGATCACGTTCTTGGTTCAATTGAAATATCGGCAAAGCGACTATTTTTTTAGTTGCGATATAGTCGTCGCGAGCGATTTGGAATCTGCGCAAAGAATCATTCATCACCATGCCATTACGAAAGAGATGAAAGCTGAAATTACCACTACTCTCCTCCGGTAAGTTTCCCCAAATCAGTACTTGAAGAAAATCATTCATAATGGGTGATAGTATGACGGCTGCTGAATCGAGTGTTGCCGGAAAAGGCAAGTAAGAAGTCGCAGCGTATTCCTCCTTATTCCCGTCCCCGTTGAAATCGACGAAAGCATGAAGCGTATAAGTTTTGCCCGGTATTCCATAAACGCCCGGCGATGTGAGGTACAAACCGGGTTCTTCAGACGATTCGTTCAAATCAAATATGCTGTCCCCATCGCTGATATTGACTACTGCGTGCGAAATCCCTTCCGGTTTCGTAGTCGCGAAATATCCTGTTGAGCGTGTAATGCGAATGGCATGTTGAGTGGTATCTGTCGTGATATAACCGTAAATGACTAAGCGTGGAGGAGATGCTTCAGTATTGATGTCTATTCTTTCTCTACAGGCAAGAAGAAAGAAAAGAAAAATGCTTGCTGTAAACAATGTACGATGAAAATAATTCAATGGCGTGAAAATAAAATTTTAATATTCATATAAATTTTAAAAACTGAAATTCCAAGTAATGGAAGGTACAAAGGTAAAAAGATAAATCTTTTCGGCATACATTTTGTCGGGATTATCGGGTTCCTGACGGAAAAGGATGGTCCAGACATTTTTGCGTCCGTAGGCATTGTAGAGCGAAAAGTTCAACTCGCTTTTGAAACGTTTACCCGGAGGAGACAACTTCCATGTAGCCGAGAGGTCAAGCCGATGGTAAGCCGGATAGCGATATTCGTTCCGCCCCGAATAAATGGGCACATAGTTTCCCTCTATTTGGAATCTACCGGTAGGATAAGTAACCGGCGTTCCGCTACCATACACCCAAGTAGCTGCAAACGACCACTTCCGGGTCATTTCATACGACAGGAGAGCAGAAATATTATTCGGCTTATCGTGGGGTGAACGGTACCAATTGCCGTTATTGATATCCTCCACCTTGCGCATGCTTTTCGATAGCGTATAACTTACCCAACCATTGAAGGCTCCTGCTGTTTTACGCAACATTAACTCTAATCCGTAAGAATAACCGTATCCAAATCGTAAATCCTGTTCTATACTGTCGTTCATCATCAATTGAGCATGATCTCTGAAGTCTACGACATCTTTCATATCTTTGTAATAGACCTCGGCGGAAAGTTCATATTCATCGGATGCAAAATTTCTGAAATAGCCTAAAGCAAATTGGTCGCATTTCTGAGGCTTTACATTCTCCGACGCCGGGAACCAAAAATCAAGCGGGGAACCGGAAGTTGAATTGGATGCCAATTGTATGAACTGAGTCGTCCGAGAATAACTCGCCTTTATCGAATATTGATCATTGAAGATATAAGTAAGTCCTAAACGAGGATCCAATTGCTGTTGATGGTACGTAATCGTCCCTTTGTCTAAATTCTCGAAACCGGTATAACGAAGACCGTATTTGAATTTGAGTTTATTATTAAGATTCGTTTCATTCGCTACATACAAGACATTTTCCATCGCATATTTTTTGGGAAATGAAACACGTCCGATAATGGATTCCGAGCCTATACCTCCACCATCGCCTGGATGGAATCCATGAAAAGTGAAATTGTAACCGAACTTGAGATTTTGCATCGGATTGGGAATATAGTTGAAATCGGCTTTCAATCCGTAATCCATAAGTCCCGACTTTAATTCCTGTCCGAGTTGATCGCTTATCTGACTCATCAGATAATAATCATACCAACTGCTCAGCAAGGTGAAATTGGAAAACAGTTTTGGCGAAAAGATATGATTCCATCGCGCCGTTAATGTTTTGTTTCCGAAGTCCATCCCTGCCAAGTCGGTAAAACCAAACTTGTCGCGTCCGAAATATCCCGCCAAGAAAATACGGTTGTTGTCGTTCAAACGGAAATTCACCTTTGCATTCATATCATAAAAATAGAGCGATGAATTGCGTTGTGTTGTATCTTTCGACAGCTTGAGAAATACATCGGCGTAAGTTCGACGTCCCGACACGATTGCCGATGCTTGATCGCCTAATGGACCTTCAACCGTGAGACGGCTGGAAATAAGCCCAATCCCTCCGGTTGCAGCATAATTTTGACTGTTTCCATCTTTTGTACGTATATCTAATAATGATGAGAGACGCCCGCCAAAGGAAGCCGGAATATCTCCTTTATAAAGAGTTACATCTTTAATTGCATCATTGTTAAATACCGAAAAGAATCCCATCAGATGAGAAGCGCTGTAAACTGCGGCTTCATCCAACAAGATCAGATTTTGATCATAGCCTCCGCCTCGCACACTAAAACCCGAAGAACCTTCAGAAGTGGATTGAACACCGGGCAACAACTGAATAACTTTCAATACATCCACTTCGCCTAATAACGCGGGAGCCGATTTGATGGTTTTGGACGATAGTTTCTCTACGCTCATTTCGGCTTTTGCCACATTTGCATTACGCCCTTCCGCCGAAACTACAACTTCCGACAATTCTTTCGTTTCAGTCTTAAGGCTTATATTCAGTTTAGTATCTGATATTAGATTTATCACAGTATCTTTAGGTTGATACCCTAAATAAGAAATTGTCAGAGCATGTTTGCCTTTAGGTAAACTCAAGCTGTAGTAGCCGTACGCATTCGTCACTGCTCCGAGACGCAATCCATCAGCAAGGATGGATGCTCCGATAAGGTCTTCTCCTGTGCTGATATCGCGCACGTTACCGCTAACGGTGAAGTTTCGCTCCTGCGCGTTCAAAACGGTACAGGCAGTCAATAAAAGAATGAAAAAGGTAATATTTCTCACCGGTAGTAATTTTTTGTCAGACAAAGGTAATTTGTTTTTTTCTTTAGTCGAATGATACCGGAGATATATTCTCCTTTTTTTATTATATTTCATAATTTTTATCTCTATTAATTTTTTTTTATGCTTTTTTTTAATTTCTTATTCTTATTTTTGTAAAAAAATTAAGCATAATCATTATGAAGAAAATACTTCTTTATCTATTCGCTTTATTGATAATTTTTACGGCTTGTTCTAAAAAAGATACGGGCGTGTGTCAACAGGTAAATGTATTTATCGGAACCGGCGGTCACGGACATACTTATCCCGGCGCTTCGCTTCCGCACGGGATGGTTCAATTGAGCCCGGATACACGGACAAACGGCTGGGATGCCTGTTCGGGCTATCATTTCGACGACAGTAGCTTGATCGGATTCAGTCATACGCATCTCAGCGGAACGGGAATCGGAGATTTAGGCGATATTCTGTTTCTTCCTTATGCCGGAGAATTAAAAACGGTTGCCCCCAACGGAGATGATAAAGACTCTTCTTTCGGATCCGCTTTTTCGCATAAAGACGAAATAGCTCTACCCGGATATTACAGCATATTATTGAAGGATTATGATGTACGTGCAGAATTGACAACAAGCCTTCGTACCGGTTTTCATCGCTATTCTTTCCCTAAAGATAAACAAGCGGGCGTTTACATCAATTTAGCAAGAACGATTCACAACCGGCAATTGGTTCAATCGGACATACAAGTCATCAACGACAGAGAAATTCAAGGGATGAAACGAATTCAAGGCTGGGCGCCAAATCGCTACATTTATTTTTATGCAAAATTTTCGGAACCTTTTGAATATACCCGGGACGATAGCGCCCACATCAATCTGAAGTTTCAATCGGCAGGCAAACAACTGTTAGCCAAAGTCGGCATCTCCTTTGTCGATTGCGAAGGCGCAAAAAATAACCTCCTATCGGAAATAAGTGGTTGGGATTTCGATCAAGTGAAAGAAAACGCTTCAACGGCTTGGAACAATGAATTATCCAAAATAGAAATTTCTACTCCGAATAAAAAAGATCGGACAATTTTCTATACGGCGCTATATCATACTGCGTTGCAACCGATCATTTCGTCGGATGCTGATGGAAGATACAGAACCATGGATAACAAGATTGAACGGGACACAACTTATACCAATTATTCAATTTTTTCGTTATGGGATACTTTCCGGGCGTTGCATCCGCTCAACACCATTATTTCACCTGACGAAAATCAAGCCATGATCCGCTCGCTGATCCGGAAATCCGACGAAGGCGGTCTGTTGCCGATGTGGGAATTAATGTCGAACTACACCGGCTGCATGATCGGCTACCATGCCGTTTCGGTTATAGTGGATTCGTATATGAAAAACCAACGCGACTTTGATATTGAAAAAGCCTATCAAGCCTGCGTCAAATCTTCTTCTTACGATACCGTGAACGTATCGCCGACCATCAACCGAAGTATCTTACGCTACAACCTGATGCCGATAGGAAAACAATATAAAAATGCCGGGGGATATATCCCGGCAGATGTTGAAAGACAATCAGTGGCAAGAGGATTGGAATATGCTTATAACGATTGGATGATCGCCCGGTTTGCCAAAGAATTAAGAAAAGAAATCGATTATATACGTTTTATGGGACTGAGTAAAAATTATCGACATTATTACGATCCTTCTACGAGGTTTATGCGAGGAAAAATGTCGGACGGTTCATGGCGCACACCCTTTGATCCTCGCGCTTCCGATCACAACAACGACGATTATTGCGAAGGAAATGCCTGGCAATGGACTTGGTTTGTTCCCCATGATGTGGATGGATTGGTGGAATTGATGGGAAGCAAAAAAGCATTCATCGAAAAATTGGATTCGTTATTTACTGTATCTTCTGAGTTAACCGGCAACAACCCTTCTGCGGATATTTCCGGAATGATTGGTCAATATGCGCACGGGAATGAACCAAGTCACCAAACGATCCATTTATATAATGTTATAGGAGAGCCATACAAAGCGCAAGCATTAATCGACGAGGTGCTCCAAACGCTTTATTTTGACGATCCAAACGGTTTATCGGGAAATGAAGACTGCGGGCAGATGTCGGCATGGTATATTTTGAACAGCATGGGTTTTTATTCTTATTGCCCCGGTATTCCCGATTATTCGATCGGACGTCCGCTTTTTAACGAAGTAAAAATAAAATTAGAAAACGGAAAAATCTTCACTATTCGTGTTTCCAACAATAGTAAATTTAATAAATACGTCGCTTCCGCGCGTTTGAACGGAAAAGCGTTAAACAAACTGTTTTTCTCTCATAAAGACTTAATGGAAGGAGGACTTTTGGAAATCAAGATGACGAGTAGGAAGAGTTATGAGTTATGAGTTATGAGTTATGAGTTATGAATTTTAATAATAATAATACAATGAATATGCTATTTTTCAAAAAAATTACAATCCTGTGCTTGCTTTTTGCTTTCACAAACAGTTATTGTGCTAACACCTCAAATGACCTAAAGACACCGGTAGATTATGTGAATCCCTACATGGGAAATATCAGTCACTTACTGGTTCCTACTTATCCGACTGTCCATTTGCCGTACAGCATGCTGCGCGTTTATCCTGAACGGTCGGATTACACTTCTGACCAAATCGCCGGTCTTCCGGTAGCGGTAACGAGTCATCGGGGAAGTTCGGCTTTTAATATCAGTCCGGTAAACGGAACGGATTCGCCGGTTCAAACCGTTATCAAATACACTTACGATAATGAAAAAATATCGCCTTATCGGTATTCCGTTTATTTGGATGAAGAAAATATCCGAGTCGATTTTGCTCCATCGCATCAATCGGCGCTTTATGCTTTTTCGTTTGAAAAAGAAAACTCCAACAGGTTGATTATCAACTCACGGAATGGACAATTTGAAGTTGGCAAAGATAAAAAAGGAATCTCAGGATTCCAAATAATCGGCAATTCTCCAAGCAAAATCTACGTTTATTTTGAAACTGAACAAACACCGGTTTCCATTGAAAAATCAACAGCAACAACTGGAAGAAACGAAGCATACGTATTGACTTTCAATTCAAAGCAAATCAATCTGCGTTACGGAATTTCTTTTATCGGCAGCGAGCAAGCAGTGAAGAATCTGAGACGCGAAATCAATACCTTCAGCGTTGACGAAGTTGCCAAAGCCGGACGAGAAATCTGGAATAAAGAATTGAGCAAAATAGAAGTAGAAGGCGGCAACGATAATCAAAGAACTGTCTTTTACACCTCACTCTACCGGACGTTTGAACGAATGGTTAATATTTCGGAAGACGGACGATATTACAGTCCGTTTGATCAGCAAGTACATTCTGATGAAGGAAAATCATTTTATATCGACGATTGGATTTGGGACACCTATCGCGCAGTCCATCCTTTGCGCGTTTTGATTGAAGCTGATAGGGAAGTAGACATGCTTAATTCTTACATTCGGATGGCGCAACAAAGTCCGGAAGGTTGGATGCCCACTTTCCCCGAAATTACCGGCGATGCGCATGCGATGAACGGCAATCATGCCATAGCTTCTGTTTGGGATGCCTATTGCAAAGGCTTGCGAGGTTTTGATTTAGCGGCAGCCTACAAAATTTGCAAAAACACATTAACCCAAAAATCGTTTTTACCTTGGGTGAAAATTCCCAATACCGAATTGGACGTTTTTTTTCATGAGAAAGGATATTTTCCGGCTCTGAAACCCGGAGAAAAAGAATCCATCAACCAAGTGCATAGTTGGGAAAAACGGCAGCCCGTAGCCGTCACTTTGGCAGCAAGTTACGACTTTTGGTGTTTATCGCAAATTGCAAAAGAATTAGGAGAAAAAGACGATTATGCTTATTTCTTGAAAGGTTCATTCAACTTTCGAAATCTTTTTAATCCCGAAACCGGTTTTTTTCATCCGAAAGACAAGGACGGGAATTTCATCCAACCATTTGATTATACTTTTTCCGGCGGTTCCGGAGCAAGGGATTATTACGATGAAAACAACGGATGGGTCTATCGCTGGGATGTCCCTCACAATCCTGCCGATTTAATTCGCTTGATGGGTTCTCCAAATAAATTTGCAGAAAATCTGGATCAAACTTTCCGCCAACCCTTGGGAAAAAGCAAATATGAATTTTATGCTCAGCTTCCGGATCATACCGGCAATGTAGGACAATTTTCCATGGCTAACGAGCCGTCTCTCCATATTCCTTATTTATATAATTATGCCGGTCAACCTTGGAAAACGCAGAAAAGAGTCCGCAATTTGTTGAATCAATGGTTCCGAAACGATTTGATGGGTGTTCCGGGCGATGAAGACGGAGGAGGAATGTCGGCATTTGTTGTCTTTTCTTCTATGGGTTTTTATCCGGTTACGCCGGGATCTCCGACTTACAACATCGGCAGTCCGGTTTTTAACCGAATGAAAATTCGGTTAAGCAACGGCAAAACTTTTGAAATCGAAGCGCAAAACTGTTCGGATGACAACAAATACATTCAATCGGCAACCTTAAATGGTGTTGCATGGAAAAAACCTTGGTTCAGCCACAGCGATATTATTAACGGCGGGAAATTGGTGTTAGTAATGGGCGATAAAGCGAACCGGAATTGGGGAACGCAATCACCACCGCCATCGGCGGAACCGGTTCCTATTCGGTAGTATTGGAAGATTTCATTCCTCGTCGATCAAATCGACAAAGTCTTCTTTTTTATTGGAATTCAAAACGTCGCTGACAAAATTCTTGTCAATCTTAATTTTTTCCAGCGCTTGATGAGCCGCTTGTTGATGCGATTCTTTTTTGGAATATCCGGTTCCGATGCCGGCTATCCAATCGTTTAACAGTACTTTGCTCTGAAAAATAGGATTATTTTCTCTATCCGTAAAATTTTCCATCAACTGAAAATCCAATTGAACTTTGGATTTTTGAGACCATTCCAACAGCTTGGATTTAAAATTAACTTCCTTTTTTGCAAGAGCATCAATGTTTATATAAGCAAAAACGATTTTTTTTTCGATGAAGCGATGTGTTTTTTGATATCCTTGATCAAGATAAACTGCACCGATGAATGCTTCAAGCGCATTACCTAAAATGTGATTTTTTTGTGTATGAGCATTTCGCGACGAAAGAATCAATTTGTTTAATCCCAATTTTCGGGAGATTTGATCTAAGCTTTCTCGTTTCACTATTTTAGATCGAGTATTGGTTAGAAAACCTTCGTTTTGATTTTTGAAAGTTTTAAATACAATATCGGCAACCACTGCATCAAGAACCGCGTCACCTAAAAATTCCAAGCGTTCGTTATTACGATTCAATCCTCTCGGATTTCTACAGGATAACGATTTATGAATTAAAGCTTCTTCATACAGAGAAATGTCATTGGGGAAAAAGCCTAAAATTCTTTTTAAAGCAAAATACGACTCTTTTTTCGGATGAAAGAAGAGCCGAATCATTTTAAAAAAAGAAATATCCACACCTATTTAATATATTTTTTGACAATAATGCACGCATTATGTCCTCCAAAACCAAATGTATTGGAGAGGGCGGCTCGAACTTCCCGTTTTTGAGCCTGATTGAAAGTGAAGTTCAATCGATAATCAATATCGGGATCATCATCACCCGGTTCGTGATTAATGGTTGGAGGAACAATATCATTTTGAACTGCCAATACGCAAACCATTGCTTCAATTGCACCTGCGGCGCCTAACATGTGTCCGGTCATCGATTTGGTGGAACTAATGTTTAAACGGAAGGCATCTTTCCCAAAAACCTCTTCAATAGCTTTTATTTCTGATGGATCCCCAACAGACGTAGAAGTTCCGTGAACATTGATATAATCAATATCTGCCGGGCTTAGGTTTGCATCGGTGAGTGCATTTTTCATTACTAAAATAGCGCCCAGCCCGTCAGGATGAGAGGCGGTGAGATGAAAAGCATCGCCCGAAGCGCCTCCGCCAACTACTTCTGCATATATTCCGGCGCCTCGCGCTAAAGCATGTTCCAATTCTTCAAATACTAAGGTAACAGCGCCTTCACCCATCACAAATCCGTCTCGACTGGCGCTGAACGGGCGGGAAGCCGTTTGAGGCGAATCGTTCCGAACAGAAAGCGCATTCATCGCATTAAATCCCCCAACTCCCGAAACCGTGATCGCAGCTTCTGCACCTCCGGTTACAATGGCATTGGCTTTCCCTAAGCGAATCAAGTCGAAAGCGGTTACTGCGCCGTTGGTGGAAGAGGCACAAGCCGAAACTGTTCCGAAATTCGGGCCTCTGAAACCATAAATGATAGAGATATGCCCGGCGGCAATATCACCAATCATCTTAGGTATAAAAAAAGGATTAAATTTGGGACCTATCTCCTGATGCTGAAAAAAATTACCTACTTCCTTATCAAAAGTATCAATCCCTCCGATCCCGGAGGAAAAAATGACGCCCACACGATCTCTATTAATATCATCCGTATCTAAACGGGAATCAGCAATCGCTTCCTTTGCCGATACAACGGCAAATTGAGCGTAACGGTCTAATTTCCTTGCTTCTTTGCGGTCAAAATAGTCTTGAGCATTAAAATCTTTTACTTCACAGGCAAATTTCGTCTTAAATTTTTCTGTATCGAACAATGTAATGGGTCCGGCCCCACTCACCCCCTTAATCATGGATTCCCATGTACTTTTCACATCGTTACCCAACGGAGTAATAGCTCCAAGACCCGTTACAACGACTCTTTTTAATCTCATTGAGGTCTTAAATTGAGTTTCTTACTTTTTTTCTAAAGTTTCAATATAAGCAATCGCGTCACCTACGGTTGAAATTTTTTCAGCTTGATCATCAGGAATCGTGACACCGAATTCTTTTTCAAATTCCATTATCAACTCAACAGTATCCAACGAATCAGCGCCCAAATCATTGGTAAAACTTGCGTCATTTGTTACTTCCGATTCTTCTACGCTTAATTTATCGGCGATAATACTTTTTACGCGTTCTTCAATTTCAGACATAATTTTTAATTTTAAATGTAGTAATTTAAAGATTTGTTTTTATTTTTGCGTTGCAAAGTTAAAGAGTTTTATTGAAAGAAAAAAGAAAATCATAAAATAATTGCACACAAATTTAAATATTGTGCATTTTAGAACGCTGATAATGCGGATAACACGGATTATCGCCGATGAAAAAACCGCTTTTATTCGTTCAATTCATGCTATCTGTGTTCTTACTTAACAAAACATATATGAAACGTATTGCATTATTTGCTTCCGGCTCAGGATCAAATGCTGAAAATATTATACGGTATTTCTCGAACAGTAGTGAGTTAGAGTTTCCGTTCATCATCAGCAACCGACCCGATGCTCCGGTTCATGAGCGAGCTAAGAACCTGAAGGTTCCTTCCTATTATTTCAGTAAAAGTGATTTTGAGACCGGGAAAGTTTTGAAATTTTTACAGGATCAAGCGATTGATCTTCTTGTATTAGCCGGTTTCTTGTTAAAAATTCCCGAGAATCTTTTGACAGCTTTTCCAAACCGGATTATCAATATCCATCCGGCGCTTTTACCTAAATACGGCGGAAAAGGAATGTATGGTTTGTATGTACATGAAGCTGTGGTTGCTGCCGGAGAAAAAGAATCGGGTATCACCATTCACTATGTGAATGAAAATTATGATGAAGGCAAAATCATCTTTCAAGCGAAATGTCCGGTCTTTCCCGACGATTCTCCCGAAGATGTAGCAACTAAAGTACATACGCTTGAATATGAACACTTCCCGAGAGTAATCGGAGAAGTCGCCCGAATTCTGCCGTAAATAGTTTTATTATTTCTTTTTTACCGGTCGAATTACATAGAAATAAGCTATCTTTGCGAACGTTAACAATACAAATTTATTAAATATGCAACCCATGGACAGAAGAAAATTTTTATCGACAACAGCGGCGGTAGGAGCATTAACCATCGTTCCCCGCTCCGTATTGGGAAGAGGTTATGTTGCTCCGAGCGACAAAATCAGATTGGTACATATCGGATGCGGGACAGAAGGACTCAGCGAAGTGAATGAACTGCTCAAGTCTCCTCAAATTGAAATTGTAGGCGTAGCTGACCCCAATAGAGAAAGTTACGATTATATTCATTGGAGTGAAACCGGGTTGCGCGACGGATTGCGTAAATTGATCGATGAACCTCGTTGGAAAGAAGGAATCAAAGGGATTCCGGGTGGACGGGATGTCATGAAAGAGGTCGTCGAAATTTATTACAAGAAAAATCGTCCCAACCGAAAAGGGAAAGGGGTGGAATGTTATGAAGACTACCGGGAATTATTGGACAGAGTGAAAGATGTCGATGCCGTTAAAATCATGACTCCCGACCATCTGCACGGCTATGTGGCCGCCGATTGCCTCAAACGGGGAAAACATGCGATAATGCACAAACCACTCGGCAACAAAATGTTTGAAGCAATGAAAGTAGTTGATACGGCAAAACTATCCAAACTATCAACCCACATGATGGCATACAATGCTTTTGGAGATGGAAATATGGCTCAGATAAAAGCATGGATGGATGCCGGAGCCATCGGAGAACTGAAAGAAATTCATAATTGGACGAATCGCCCCGTATGGCCTCAATACCCGGATATTCCTACCGAAACTCCTCCGATTCCGCAAGGATTTAATTGGGATTTGTGGCTGGGACCGGCCGAAATGCGAAGCTATCATCCGCATTATACGCATTGTGTGTTCAGGGGATGGTATGAATTCGGAGCAGGTTCTATTGCCGATATGGGTTATTACAGCTTATGGTCGGTTTTTGATGCGTTGAAATTGGGTTCGGCTACTGCTGTTTCCACACGTTTTTCAAGGGTGATCGGATTGCGCAATCAAGTGCCTTCATCCGTAATAAATACCTGGTCGTATCCGTTGGCTGCTGCTTATAAATTCGAAATACCCTATAAAAATAAGCCGGGTAAAATAACCTTGTTTTGGCACGACGGCGGAATGAAACCCCAGATTCCGGAAGGTTACAAGAATGACGATTTGCCCATTGAAGGCATGATGTTTCTCGGAACGAAAGGCGCTATTGTTTCCGGTTTTCTCAGAGAATCTCCCGAACTTGTCGGAGTAAATAACAAACAGCAGTATGATTCAGTCGTAGGTTATCCGATGACTGAACACCCGCGCTCGTCGCTTGCCGATGGTACACAAAGATGGTTGCAAACCTGGATTAACGGATGCAGAAATGGGACAAAAGGTCCGGGATCATTCGAATTCGCCCGTGAAGTAAACGAAACCTTTAATTTAGGCTCGATTTCTTTACAATCGAACGGAGCGCAATTGGTTTATGATCCGCAATCCCGGACTATTACCAATAATCCGGATGCCAATAAACTTTTAAGCCGTGAAACACGGAAAGGTTGGGAATTTATTTAAAATTCCCATCATTGCGAGGGCGATAGCCCGAAGCAATCCGGAGAAATATTTATGAAATGGATTGCTTTGCCGCAAGCGGCTTGCAATGACGACAGAATACAATTAATTAACACTACTTTTAATAATATGAAACGAGCATGTACCTTATACATCCAAGAAAATGAACATGCGAGTTCCATATGACCTTTAAAAAATAAATTATGTACATATGAATACAAGACGTAATTTTTTAAGAAATTCAGCGCTCGGAGCGGCAGCCATGATGGCGGCTCCGGCTGTTTCATTTGCCGGTATCGGGGAACGAAACGAATCAATGCAAACCACGGCAACAGATTTCAAACCGCTTAAAGTTTCAGTATTGTCCTATTCGTTCCATGGATTGTTTTATGCCGGAATGATGGATTTATTCGGCTTTTTAGAAACTTGTAAATACCGCTATCATCTCGATACCGCCGATCTTTGGAACGCTATGTTCGCAAGCACCGAAGACGATTATATTCGAAAAGTACGCTCTGCCTTGGAAGACAGAGGATTGAAAGTACCGAACATTGCCTGCGACGGATGTCATATTCTTGCTTCCGGTAAAGATGATCCGGTAAAAATGAGAGCCGATCAGGATCGTTATATGCAGATTGCCAAACAAATCGGAGCCGGCTTTGTCCGCTTCGACACAGGACCCTACGATGACGGACGGGGCGAGAAAGCGCCTTGGACAAATCAAGAGTTCGATTTTTTAGTCAAACGATACCGTGAATTGGCCCGGTTTGCTTACGACAATGGTTTCAGAGTAGGCGCAGAAAGTCATTGGGGACCTGAAAAATATTGGCCAAATCTGCAAAAGTTGATTAAAGCGGTCGATCATCCGGGGTTTGCTATTTGTGTACATATCAGCGGATGGGCAGGCACTAAGGAAGAAAAAGATCTTGCCGATAAAGAATCAGCGCCTTATACGGCTCATACCCATTTCCCCTGGAATATTTGCGAAGGACCATTGGTTGAAAAGATGCTTAACTTAAAAAATGCAAACTATAAGGGGTATTACAGCGTTGAACAACATTCCGGGCATAACGAATATAATCTGGTTGCCGCACAATTAGGCAAAGTAATGGCTGTCCTGACTAATTGGAACAGAGGCGGCTCGGGAGAATTATACGAACCGGAAGAAAAAAGAAATAAAGACGTTCCTTGGTAAATGGTGGATGTAATGACAATCAATGAACCGGTTCGTTGACAAATTTGTAATCTTACCAACCACGACCTGCCATTTTTTCACGGGCTTCCATTTGCGCTATACTTTGTCCGCGCATAGCTTCGCCAAGTCCTTTGGAAACTTCGGCAATAAGTTTTGCATCTTTATAATTTGCAACTGCTGCGACAATGGCTTTTGCACGTTTGGCGGGATTATCGGATTTAAAAATACCTGAGCCGACAAACACCCCATCACAACCTAACTCCATCATAAGAGCAGCGTCGGCAGGAGTAGCCACACCACCTGCGGCAAAATTCACAACAGGAAGGCGTCCTAAGTCCTTTACTTGTAACACCAATTCGTAAGGCGCTCCCAATTCTTTGGAAATCGTCATCAGTTCCATAGGGGTTGCACCAAGTACTCGCTGAATATCTTCGTTGACTTGACGAATATGGCGCACGGCTTCAACAACATCGCCTGTTCCTGCCTCGCCTTTGGTGCGTATCATCGCAGCCCCTTCGCCAATGCGGCGTAAAGCCTCTCCTAAATTACGCGCTCCACAAACAAAAGGCGTTTTGAAATCGGTTTTAAATAGGTGATATACATCGTCGGCAGGAGTTAATACTTCGCTTTCGTCGATACAATCAATGCCCAAGGCTTCCAATATTCGCGCTTCGATAATGTGTCCTATTCTTGCTTTCGCCATCACAGGGATGGAAACTGCTTTCTGAATTCCGACAATCATTTCGGGGTCAGACATACGAGCAACACCGCCTTGTGCGCGAATATCGGAAGGAACACGCTCTAATGCCATAACGGCTACTGCACCTGCTGATTCGGCAATTTTTGCTTGTTCGGGATTGACAACGTCCATAATAACGCCGCCTTTTAACTTATTGATAATCTCAACTTTTGCTTTGAATTCCTTATTGATTGTACCCATAATTTATAAATTTTAAAAATCCGACCGCAAAGATACGTAAATTAGTTACAGTTTATTTGATTTTATGTTCTTTATTTTGTCCGGTTACGCTGTACACCGCTATACCGCTAATGTGGGCGGCGGGCTGTGTTTGTTAATATCCTTTCATAACCTGAATAGGGTCTTAACTCCCAAATTTCAAACCTTATTTTGCCGGATTTTACAAGAGGTAAGTCATTCAGTAATTTTTCCGCTGTTTTTCTATCCTCTGTTTCCAATATTAGAACAGCATTTTTGTCTTCGGTAAAATATATTTCTCTTAAATAATTTGAAAGATACAACTGAAAAACATGCTGTGCTTCCTGTTCTAATAGTTGTTCAGTATGCGCCCATGTTGTTCCTTCGATTTCTTTTTCTAATGCAAGTATTTTCATATCTATCCGAAATTATTCGATTATCTTGATTATTTCTTCATTTGACTTTCGGGTAGGATTGCGGGAAATGCTTTGTGTTGTATATCCGATTGGAATAATAACCGCAGGATGTATATTTTCCGGAAGATTCAACAGTTCGGAGCATTTTTGAGTATCGAAGTGACATACCCAGCATGTTCCAAGACCTTGTTCTGCTGCAGCCAAACAGATATGTTCCACAGCAATAGCGATGTCAATGTCTGCATGGTCTTTGCCATCAAAACTGCGCTTCCATGATAAGGCTGTGTCGGTACATGCAACAATGTACATAGGCGCTTCTGCAAACCATTTTGCACGATAACATTCCTGTATCAAACGTTTTGTTTCATCATTTTTTACTACTAAAAACAGCCATGGCTGGTAATTTACAGCCGAAGGTGCCCAACGCGCACATTCAAGAATGTATGCAATCTTATCATCTTCAACCTTTTTTGACGTATACTGTCGAGCGGATATTCGACTTTTAACTAATTCCAAAAATGTCATAAAATATTGTTTATCGGTAAAATAGATATTTTTCGTAAACAAAAAGTAAATCGCTTATAGGTATTCTTCTCCGTACTTCATGGATATATCGGCAACGAATTGCTTGATTCGTTGTTCGTCCGATTTTTTACAGATCAATAGAATTTCATCCGATTCCGCAATGATATAATCGCTGAGTCCTTGAATAACCGCTAATTTTTTTTCGGGAAGCGTTAACAGATTGTTCTCGCTTTCCACAAATAAAGATTTACATTTTAATGCGGCATTTTGATTATCATCTTTTTCCGACAGGTCATACAGCGAGCCCCAAGTTCCCAAATCCGACCAACCGAAATCAGCCATCAGCATATATACATTATCTGCTTTTTCCATGATCCCGTAATCAATGGAAATATTCTGTACCATCGGATAATGCTCTTCTATAAATGTCAATTCTTTGGAGGTATTATATAAGTTCATTCCTTGATCAAATCGATTGGCCATTTCCGGGAGAAACTTGTGGAAAGCGTCTAAGATGGTTTGCACGTTCCAAATAAAAATACCGGAATTCCAAAAAAATTCACCGCTTTCAAAAAACACTTTGGCTAATTCGTAATCGGGTTTTTCCGTAAATGCTTTAACTTTTTGAATATTATCTGTACCTCCTTCTTCTGTTTGGATATAGCCGTAACCGGTTTCCGGACGATTGGGTTTTACGCCTAAAGTTAATAATGATGGAAATTTAGCTACGAAATTCAATCCCTTTTGAATGTTTTTCAAAAAGTCCGATTCATTTAGAATTAAGTGATCGGCAGGGGTTACCACAATATTGGCATTCGGATTGATCGTTTGTATTCGATAAGAAGCATAAGCAACGCAAGGCGCAGTATTTCGGCGAGTAGGTTCCAACAAAATCTGATGATCGGTTAGCTCCGGCAATTGTTCTTTTACTAATCTCGCATAATTTTTGTTTGTGGCAATATAAATATTTTCAGTGGGAATAATTTGGTTGAAACGATCGAATGTTTGTTGAATTAATGATCGACCAATACCAAAAAAATCAAGAAACTGCTTGGGACGGTCTTCTCGACTAAATGGCCAAAAACGACTTCCGATCCCGCCTCCCATAATGATACAATAATTATCTTTCATCTGTACATAATTTATATATTTTTCAATAATCTACAAAGTTAACACTTTTTGCTTTTCTATCAAAACAATCGATAATCTGTCCGTAAAACTTTAAACTCTGTTCGTCGATTGATTTGATCGGCAATTTCCTGTTCCTTTGGAGAAAGAGTTTCAATGAATGCTGCATCCAATATTTGTCCTTCTTTAAGAAAATCGTATTTTCTTGCCGTATTTTTTGAAACTTCCTTCGGCTCCGATTTACCATAGCCGACCGCTTTCAAACGATCTTTTTCAATTCCTCCTTTAATCAAATAATCTACAACTGATTGCGCACGTCGTTGCGATAGATCCATGTTATATGCTTCTGATCCTTTTCGATCGGTATGCGCAGACAATTCAATGGTTACGTTAGGATTGTCATTCAACAGAGAAATAAGCTCATCCAATGCTTTCTTTGATTCCGGTCGAAGCGTTGCTTTGTCAAAATCATAGAAAATGTTATCGATTAATACCGGTTTGGAAATGGATGCCAAATAGAAATCAACATAAAACGTTTCGCTTCTCTCTTCATCAGGCACTGACAAAACTTGTTTTTGGTTCAAATATCCGGGAGCGCTTCCTAACATGACATAATCCATGCCTCGCGTTAACTCCGAAGAATAAGTTCCGTCGTTTCGTGTGAAAATTCGTTGATCCGTTCCATCTTTTCCAACCATGCGAACGACTGCATTGCCAATGATTTCTTCTTCTTTATCCAATACCCAGCCTTCGACAAAAATTTGAATTCCCGGGCGCTCGAATGAATAAATATGATCCGACCCGCGCGAATCGTTGCGATTACTGCTGAAAAAACCTTTCTCTTTCTTGCCTTCAAATGTCATTCCAAAATCGTCGGCCATGCTGTTTATCGGGAATTTCATGTTCTCGATTTCCCATTTTCCTTCTTTGTTTTGCTCTGCTTTAAAAATATCGAGACCGCCCATTCCCGGATGACCGTCGGAAGAAAAATACAAAGTCCCATCGCTTCGCATGGTTGGGAACATTTCATTGCCGGGAGTATTGATTTCCGGCCCCAAATTTTCCGGAATCGCCTTACCGATTTCATCCAACGCTACACGCCAAATATCTTTACCTCCATAGCCGCCTTTATAATCCGAGACAAAATATAAATAACCGTCTTGCCCAACAGACGGATGAGCAGCCATGGTCAATGAATCCGGGAAAATAGTAACCCGCTCGCCCGCACTCCAAGCTGCTCCCGAACGACTCGATTTCCGAATTTCTGCGGTTCTTGGTCCATCTTCCTCTTCAGCGCAATAGGTATAATAGAGTGTAGCTCCGTCTTTGGAAAACGTACAGCACCCTTCATCAAAGGCTGTATTAAGCGTAGTATCTAATTTGACCGGTTTTGTCCATTGTCCTTTTTCGTCTAACTTTACTAAAAAGAAGTCATTGTTTTTCAAACCGGTAATACCGCTTTTTGTATCTCCGGTCGCTTCTTTACGTGAAGATGTAAAAACAAGTTGATCGTCTTTTTCACCGGTTAACATGGGCGAAAACTCCCCGTCCCGCGAATTAAATTTATCCGTCTTCTTTACTGTATATAAGGTTGGCCTATTCTTCCAAATGACAGAGGAATCACAGCCTGCGATTCCATTCTTAGCCGAAGCATTATTGGGAACACTATCCAAAAATGCACGGTATTGTTTAATTGCTTCTCCGTATTTCCCCGATTGATGTAGCATTTGCGCCAACCGTAAAATAGCGGAACTGTCGGGATATTTATAACGAATGGCATTGCTATAAGCGCTTAAAGCCCGCTGAGTATTTCCGGTTTTACGGTAACATTCCGCCATGTGAAAAGCGATGCTTCCGCGAAGCGGGATTTTTTTCGACGAAGTTTTAGCATATACTTTACGATAAATCGCAGCCGCATCATAATACTCTCCCCTTTCTTGCTTTGCCTCAGCATCGCTTAACTTAGCGGTTTTACAAGATAGAAGCCCAAGAAATGCATAGAGAAATAAAACTGCGAATTTTTTCATTCCTATTTATTCATATACTTAATAACTGAAATTTTAGGTAAATATTGTATGATATCCGTAGTGTCTGTATATGAATAACCTGCCGCGATGCGCATCTCAACCCGTTTACCCTCGGCATCTCAACCCTTCCGCGATGCGTAGGGTAAAGCCTTTACTCTGCGCAG